>Ga0307513_10012705_pt1 | contig 10368 bp, 10 predicted proteins | sample 15_EM_MG_FD_202174 | JGI IMG/M metagenome (GOLD analysis project Ga0307513, IMG submission 202174) | Populus trichocarpa ectomycorrhiza microbial communities from riparian zone in the Pacific Northwest, United States - 15_EM | ecosystem: Host-associated > Plants > Roots > Unclassified | place...
GAGGAGGATTAAGTGAGTCATATCATAGTGCAGTAAGAAAAGGAGGGATGGGTGTTCGCAGGAACATGAAGGATACCTGTAGTTGGAGAGGCTATTTTCAAGAGGCACTTCCATTAAATTACCAGAGCTCCCCCTGGAGTGTGGCGGAATTGCTGGTTCGACAGGTAGTCACTTGGCGACCGAGTGATGATAAAATTGCTCTCGGCCGTTCCCACCATATTATACAAGTCGGAAGGGTCGAAAAGACGCCACGTGTACGGGGCTAACCGCCATTTTCCAAAGTCAAGGGACTGGCCATCGCCTGTAGGTCTCTGCTTGCGAATTCAGACGTTCTATATTCAGATAGGTTCCTTTATAGCTTTGGAATAGGCTTGAGTTCTATGGTCCACCAAATCGGCCGGCTTGTCCTGATCCACACTTCGTCGCTTGCCAGCCAATTTGAAGTTGAGACGTCGCCGTCAAAGCCCGATTCGTGGTCAGCTGTGGCACGGGTCAGCATCTGGCGGGGAAGGTATAGGAGGATCTTGCGAACTGACTCCAGTTCCACTTCAGACCGCGCATGCTCAAGACAGTGGAATCGATACCAATGGGAAGAAGTCCGCATGTTGGGCCCAGATGGGTTCTGTCGAGGTTAATGGTGTGTTCACCCTACAAGGACTTGTTAGCAATTCGTCCCATTAAACCTCAGTTGAGTCGACGCTTGCCTGGTCGAGGACCCATCCTACGTTCTCATCAGATATTGCAAATACATGCTTCCGTTGTTTGCGAAGTTTATGTAAGAAGGAGAGTGTATGGATAGTGTGGTCGAGCCGGCCAGTCAAGCATCCAAGGAGAATGAGACTGAACTCCTATGAAGGACGTTTAAAGGCTAAAAACATTGTAAAGGAGATCACTACCTCGTCAACCGTTTGTTCGACCTTCTCCAGCGCCTTGAGGCATTTCATCATGTCGGTTGTGTCCACACTCTTGTCTTCAATGACTGATACGCCCTATAGATCAATAAAGATTTCAGCACCATGTTCGTTTCCATTTGCGGCCAGGACACACCGCATCTTCGTACATTCCTCTGACTTCCGGTCGAATCGAGTCCATATCGCCTGTGATGACATCTGGCCGGAAACTAGAAGCTCGTCAGAGCGCATTCTTACCAAAATAGAAGCTTAGTTAACATATTCACCTCTGCCAATCATCATGGGCGACATCAAAAACACGGTTTGATCCACCGTCTGCGAATCCCCGCCAATTACCTGATATGAAATACTTGAAAGTGAATGGAGGTGTAAAGCAAGGCAAACTACTCTACACACAAAAATGCCACAGGCGTTCAAAAAGGTTTCGGTGGAACGGCTGGTTCAGAACGATTAGAGCCCATGGGCCTTTTCTAAGATCGTTGAGGGTCTCCTGAGATAACTTTGGGTTGAACCTCGAATCAAGAAAGGGTAGAGTCGACGTTCGATGAGTCATCGCTATGTAGCGATGGAAGCGTTCGATCTCGGCGGCCTGAGTTCTGCTGAATCAGAAAGGTCGGAATAAGAGTTCGAGACTAGCGATTTATAGGTGGAATATTAGGTTAATGCACCTGGAAAATGAGGCAGCGGCAGGGGTCAAGATCCGAAAAGCCGAGACGATCGGGGCGGGCCATAGCCGCCAGGCTAGAAAGGATGTAGTACTGAATACATAGGTTGCTCAGCAGGGCGTTTGCCAACCAGTTACCGTCAAGGGTTACAGGAATGCAGAGTAAAAATCGCTCATTTACTGTCATTGTCCTCCTTCCCCTTGTCCTCCTTCTCAAAGTCCGAAAATATACCAGCCCGCTTGGTAGAGGAGAAGGAACCAGAGGTCGAGGTGCTGCTTGAACTATCGATACCCGGAATAGCGAAGAGTTGAACGGGCTTTGCCCTTGTGAGTAAGTCAGCGGTTGAGGAGTGTTCGACTGAAAAGGAAGGACTTACTTGACGAAGTGCTTCTTCTTGCCTTGATTCAGCTTGGCTGTACAAGGGGTCATCATATTATCGGTTGGAGACACAAAAGGGTTCCTGCAAGAGGTTAGACTAGGTATAATGAGATATTGGGGCTATGAGACACAGATCGCTCAATTGCCACACTTTTCTCAAGCCCAATAAGCTCGACATTGAATGGTGTACTCTGGCTTTTTACAGCAACCCGATGAGTAAAGAGGGTTTAATTACTTTGCTTTAAATTCCTTTCTAGAGAGAAGTGCTTTGGCTCCGGCAGGAACGTTTGGGGTGGCCATGGCCGTCGGGTTGGTGCTCGTGTTGAGTGGACCAGTGGGATGTGTTACATAGGCAGCCTGCGCTGGATTATGGAGTGGTTGAATGGCCACAGGTGAGGACTGGATCGTTGACATGTTGGGTCAAGAAAGGAGAGGCTCGATTGAGGGAGGGACGAGAATGCTCGAGTGTAGTGATATTTGTTGCCGCTATGACAGGAGAGAGCTACAGAGAGAACCCAGAGGTGACGCTGCTCAAGATTTGGGTTTGTTTGTTCCGGCACGTGCAGCCTTGGACCACACCAACAATAATCGCATATCCCTCTCGATGCCACGCGGAGCAGACGCAGAGAATATTCCACCTTTCGTGCGCACGAGAGGTGTAAAAACGCGTCCGCTGAGCCATTACCCACGCGTATCCGGCCTTGCCAGACAGCGCAGACGACACGCCGCTAGAAGCGCAAACGCGTCTGCTCTGAACATTTCAACGAACACCTACGCGTCGGAGGACATCCCCCTCGTCTTCTCCGGGTCCCTTATCGTGGAGAACATGAGGTCCAAGCCATCTGCAACGACAACGACGGGCCTCGTCACGCCAGCCGCGAGCCAGATAACCGTTCCGACGCATCTCCCGATATCCCCACCACCAGAGGAAGAGATCAGAAAGCACCGTGTAAGCTTCAATACCTCTCACTCCCCTTGACTTGGTCCTGACGACACTGCATTGTCAACAGGCCTCAAGTTACGCCTCCACTTTTTCTCCAGCGACAGGCAATACGGGCACAGTAAAGCTCCAATCTTCAACAGCACCAGTCAAGTCTCGAAAACGCGCTCGGTCCGTTGCCACCTCTGACGAGGAAGATATGAGCCCGAAAACCAAGAATCGTAAACAAGTAAAGGCCAAGGTTGTTCCGCCTATGTTGGCGGGCACCAAAAGGCCTCGTCATCCTTCCTCACCGGATGTTCCAACATTTGCCGATGACTTGCCCCCGATCACCACCGCTAATGCCAAGGTGCGCAAGCAACTCCGCAAATTGGTGGAACCGGATACTCCCATTCGCCCCTCCGCGGCAAGTAACGTACCAAGGACTGAATTTGTCGAGCGTCGTAAGCCGAGTTCCTTCGATTTGACTCGCAGACGGAGACGAACCGCTTCTCCTCTCCGCATTCGTCCTTTGCCACCTCCAGACCCTCGCACATTTATTCCACCACCTCCTCCCAGTCCTTCCGAGGATCCACTGCTTCTCAAAGGCACCAAACGACGCCGTCGAGTTCGCAGGTCCGATGTGAAGCATCCTCATCCGGGTTCCCCAATTAGAGCGAGCAAGGACAAAAAGCGCGTCCCAAGTGCTTCAAGTGCGCATATACCTCGAGTACCTGACTATCACCAGGACATGAGTATCGACTTCAACGATACAACTGAATGGGATGATCAGTCAACCAATGATTATGTTGTCGCTCTTAAATTTGACCTGTCGAGTTCATCCCAACGGAATCCATCCACCAAACTCGGATCTCCAGCTTTGGCAAGTCCATACCCATCGGCGAAGAAGGTAAAGAGTAACCCTTTACCGGTTCGAAGTCCTGTGGCGGAAGGAGATGAAATCTGGGGCACCACACAGAAAATGGGTCATGGCCCATCTTCGGATGATAGCGACGACGAGGGGCTAATACCAGTTCCCTCCGCCCCAGAATTCTCAACCAGGGTCGGACCACCGACGACGCCAGTTTCTCCAGTGGTAGCATCCACTACAAGAGAGTGTACCCCACCTCCTGATGAGAATGTTCTGCCACGCGTCAGAGCACCAACACCTCGTCGAAAGACGCTTTTCGAGCGCATGGCCGAGTTGGGGACCAAGCTCGGTGGTGAAGGAAGTGGCTTCCGAACCCCTACCAGGTTTACGGAGCTCGACGCTTTGCCCTCTGACTCTGTATCTCCTGTCAAGGAGGACTTGACATCTCTCTCGGATGACACCAGGGAAGTGGCAGAAGTAATCACGCAGGATCGAGACAGTGGTTTAGATCTGGCAAGTCGGGACGAACGCTCGGTTGTTGTCGAGACGGCAGCTGAGGAGATGGAATGTGTAAAGGAGGTGGAGTTCCCCTTATTTAACGGTACCAGGCCAGATGAAAACAATGGTGCTGCTACTGCTGGGTCGATTGAACAATCTTTCGACCAATCTGTCGCAGATCCATCTGTAGAACAGAGTCTCGATGTTTCTCAAGACATACCATCTCCTTCGCTAATGGGCGCGCTCTCTACCCACCACCGCGCTCGCTCCCCTACGCTCAAACAATCTACACCAAAGACTATCCTCTCTGACGTCCCTACTGAGTCTTCTCCTGCATCACCTCGGTTCGAATTCCAGTCTCCCACTTCGCACATGGTCAAACCCTCTCCATTCTTCCACCAAACACCTATGCAGAAACAGTTCCAGCAAACATATCAACATCTCGACTTCGAGATCCAAGCTCCGACCTCTTCTAGTTTGCGCTTCATTAATATCCCCGCTATAACAGCACAATCTCAACACCAGAACAGTTTCAATAACGGAGCGGACAAGACAATGGAGGTCGTGGAGGCTTTTGACGATGATGACGAGAGTTCGTGGGAGGGTGAGGACGCGGACGGAGAGCCTCTTGTCCATGTTAGCAGCAAGGATCCTATGGCTGCTGCGAGAGCCGCGGCAATCCTCAAGCTGGTGAGTACCTGCGTCATAGTAGGTCACATAACTAGATTCTCATATGACCATTCGATAGCACCATGATTATATCGAAGGCAGCCAACGAAAGATGCGACGCACATCGAGCTTTGGAAGTGTTCGCAAGCACACACCCTCTATCCGAGGCAGTCCTGCTCTTCTACGCAGAGTTGAAACCGAGCTTGCCACACCGCTCAAGGGAGTTGCGGCGAATTGCTCGTTTGGTTCCATCGGGAATACCTCAATCAGTGCCGTGCCTACCACCGTTGATTTTGCTCTATTGACTGGGAACGAGACAGTTGAAGAACTGTCATGTGATAGTCAAGAAGAAGATGAAGATCGTGTCAGCAAAGAGGAAGACCACGAATTCACTCCTCCAGCACCATGGACTAAAAACGAGTGGCGACTCCTGGAAGAATGCTTCACTGACGTCGGGGACGACCTTGCGTGTAACCTTGATGTTGTAGAGGTCGACGTAGACGAAATTGATCTGGATGAGGTTGTCCAGCGATTCGTGGACATTGACGAAGGCAAACACGAGTTGGTTGGTGATTGGGCTTGGTAGGTTTTTTGATTCGCATTGTTACAGGTTATCTAACGACGTCATGCAGGAACAAGATTCGGCGACGAGCTTTCGCATTAAAGGACAGGCAGCGCTCCGGGGCAGCGCGGAATCTGGCCCAAGAATCCCCAGCTCGGTCTTTGTACACACCACTCCGCACCCCAAGCATAGAACCCCAAACCTATGCTCGACCCCTGCCGGCTCCTACACCTACTAGGTCTAACAATGCACCAGCTTCCACGCCCTTCTGGACACCAAAGCCTAACCTTGCGCCTTTGGGCCCCATTCCCATCATCCGTGAGATTGCAGCTACACCGACACCTGTCTCGTCACGACGCGTCACGACTGACATGCCTCCGCCATCCTTTATTCCTGTGAAAGCCACGATGCCGCCTCCTCAGTCATCGTCCCCCGCTTTGATTACAGCTTTCAAACATGCTCCGACTTCCATCCCGGTACCGGATTTAGGACCTTCTAGACCGTACGTCATCCCTCCCTCCACACCCCTCGGCCCATCCATATGCCACCAGCCGTCCTCCGCAAGCAAGCGCGCATGGGACTGGATGGGATCTTTCCTCACACGTACTCCGCAATCTTCTGCGAAGAAGCCCACTCTGAATCCGGTCAACGCATACCCGGTCCTCCCCCCCGTTTCTGATGGGGATCGCGACGCACTCAGGCACATCGAACCGGCTCCTCCACAGTCACCAGAAAAGGTTGTGCACCCCAAGGACCAAGTTCAACTTCAACATGTCCCAACACCTGATTCGGTTCGCCTGCCTCCGAAGATCAAATTGAATCACAAAGGCAGCTCAGGCAGTGTACGAGATCTTGTTAAGAGCTTTGAAGGGCTACAGGACCAGAAGCGGAAGGAAGAAATGAGGAAACGCGAATTAGCAATCAAGGGTGAGGTTGCCAAACTCAAGAGGATGGGTAGTGATGACTCCTTAAGGAGTGATTTGAGTCGGTATGCCTCATCAACTGCAGGTGATACTTCAGCGGACGCCTCAAGGGAGGGCAGAAACACTAGCTTCAACACTAGCCACGAATTTTCAAGGTCATTTGACAATTCCACATCTCGGATAATGTAACGAGTCTCGATCTAGGGCGCCTCTTGGTTATAAGTTTGTGATTGTTGCTGCACTCAATGCCCCTGTTCTCTTCAATATCTCCCGATGGGCTCTGTACGTTGTTATGTAATCCTAAGAATCTATGGAATGGCAGTTTGTATTCTGGATACTGAATCCAATCACCCTCGTGTTCGCTAAATACGCCCTAAACTTGGCAAGAATACAACTTCTGCCCCGATCAAGGCTATATGATCGAATCAGCTCCTCGGAATGCACCTAGTGTGAGGTGACTTGGCATCATACTGCATTTGAAAGGTGCATTCGGGCACTCTCATCATGGATGCCTTACGTGGCTTGCACGCATCCCGAACCAACCACCTTGTCCATGCCATGCCATGGCGAATTACTACTGGGAGTCCCTCACCTTGGTTACTTTCTGCATGTGGCCGTGTATCAATTGGATTGCAGCCGAGATTATCCTAATATGGTGTCGTTTCGAAGTTAAGGTGTGAGGTATCGAAGCGTAGTATTGCAAGAACAACATGTAATATGGGTAATGGCGGTGGCGTTGTGTAAAACCACGGAAGGACGTCACATCGTAAGGTACTTTATTACTTTCGGGGCTTCCGTTTGACCTCGTCATCCTTACAGGCATGTAGCAGGATTTTGTTGGGGTGGCCAGCTTGCATTCCAGTATAACCCTGATGGTTCGTGAGATAATGGCCTTCACCGAATAGTTTCAGGGCCGTATGGCTTACCTTAGACCAGTCGTATGCAATGGCATATGCGAAGATTTGACCCGTCTTATTAAAAGCGGTGGCAGTGATTGGGGCAGGTTGCTTTTCGAAAGCTAGCAAACTTGAATCAGAGAGAGAAAGTAGAGTTTGAAGCGTTAACATACTTTTTAAGCGCGTCTTGCTATCCTTATCCCAAAAGTTAATAGTCCCATCTGAGCCAGCGGTGCTGAAGGTGCCATGTTGTTGATGAAAAGTAATGGCGTTGACTGAGTAAACGAGTTGGTTTTCTTTGGCACCTGGTGACTGTTCATGTCGGTGGCACTTGAAGGAGAAATTCGAGCTCGCGTCCTACACAAATGATCAAATTGACCGTATCAAGGACATTCTTGGAAGGCCGGCCACCTTTTCGTCGATATACTGGATTGCCACCCTTCCCTCTACACTCCCGACAGCGAAGCCATTGCCGGTCGGAAAGCCAGCCACTACCCGTGTTTGCCACTTGAGCGGCGAGCTAATTGTCTGAACGGAGCAATTAGGACCCACTCTGATATAGGAAGAAAACGAGTCAACGAACCTTGAAGACTGTTGTGGGATTGTTGAGGTTCAATATTTGGATATGCCTCTCCGCAGTACCCACAACCATGAGAGGATACTGTACATCCATGGTGTACACTCTCTCTTGCATCTGGACTGTGGATACAGGATTGGGGCTCCTCAAATCCCAGTACTGTAACGAACCGAAGGTTCAGCATGAAGGCTAACAGTCGTCCAGTACTCGAAGAGGATGCAAGCTCACCTTCAAAGTTTTATCCCAGCTCCCGGTAGCAAGAATACCGCCAGTAGGTGCCTCAATCCATCGTGCGCACTTGATAGGAGCCTCATGAGCGCCGACTTGGGTGCTCTGGCCGGTCGACAGGTCGAACATACGAGCAGCCTTGTCTGCTCCTACCGAAAAGAGTTTGGTCCCATCTCTCCCATTCCAACATACATCTAGAACAGGCCCTTCATGGGAGTACAAGGCCTTGCCCTGCGTCTGTCCAGATGGGCCAACTTCATATATCCGAACCTGGGTGTATAACGCGTCAGAGGCTGCTTTGGCTCCATTCGTGGCCTGAGAGGGGTACATTGTTGTCCCAGGCGCCAACGGCGAGGTAGTCCCCCGTTGCCGCAGTTGAGAAACTCAGACAGGAGATGGAATCCGTCGGGGGATCCAACACTTCAACATCCTTCTCCGCATTGCTTGCTGCTGTAGCCGCCGCCGCCGCCTGTCCGAAGAAGGCCATAACTCGTATGAGGGGGCAGGTTCTAAAAGGAATGATGTTTGGTCGACCGTGTATAAAACCAAACCGTCGCGTCTGGGGTGGGGTCAATACGGTAGAAGTAAATGAGACCGTCTAGCTCTTTGTCAGAGCACCGAGAGCGCAAATTCGCGTGAGCTGAAGGATACGTCCAGTCGAGACTCGATGCTGAGGGCCACTACCCATCATACGCCCCACAGCTCCATTATCACGTAGCTTGGACTGTACTCTTCCTTCAGATATTTTCTGCACACCTTTTGCGAATCGTTGCCAGATGTACCTCCAATCGGAATGAGCGCGACGTCCAAGACAAGACTTGCCCGGCCACTACCTTTCTTAGACGGACCAAAACTTCGTACAGCCGTTCTGGTCGTGCAATTGTCTCACTAACCTGATTAGCCGCCTTGGCGCGGAACGAGGCAAGGTGGCCAACAAGTTTGCGAAGGAACTCGAAGTGCGCTCGCGACGCGGTTCACTCCCAGCCTAGTCCAGGGCTGGCCAGCTAGAACGCAAACTATTCAACCGACCACAGTTCATCCGCCTGGCGCTGGCTTAATTCCTGCTCCGTGTGTAGGCACAACCCAATGTATCCATAATGACCGGGATGCAGGTAAGTGACTGACTTACCAAATCTTGCAGCAGCTCTAACATTACTTATCGAAGGCATGAAGGCCGCTTTCTGCTCTCTAGAGGTGTCTAGAATGAACGTCGATCGTTCAGACGGCTCAGCTTCGATCCCGTCAAGCACCTCGTCGCATATTCATCTCTAACTAACTAACATACTGCATGATGTTTTGTCAGTCTGCTTTACAGTACCTCCCACCCCCGATCCTCACTTTGCAAGTTTACAGCCAACATCTTTTGTGAAAGACGCGAATCTAGCTAGTGAAACCAATAGGCTTTGTTTGCTCGGCAAGCTGGACACCTTGACAACCACATTAGCTTTCTCACACTTGCCCATAGGGCATAAACGTTTCGTGTTTGTTCCTTCTTCCTCTTCTTCTGATCCAATGGCATGAAAGCTGGATTGAAGTTGAGGTCGAAGAAAGTTTTTGACACATGCACGAGTGCACGTGCAATGCGGAGAAGAAGATAGGCTCAGGCACGCCAACTCTATGGTATTCTCACGACTGTGACAACGTAAGTGCCTCGCTACTGGTGTGCTAAGAACTAGTCTATGTTACACGATTCGTCGGATGTGAGTAAACTGTGCTGTGCTGCTAATAGGCCCTCGTTGCTCCCTAAGTGTCGATAGGAATTAGACCAGGTCTAGAAGTGCACCTGTGGTGGTATTGCTACGTGGTTTGGTGTTTTCTACATAGCAAAGCGCGTTGCGCTAACGTCTCATTATTTCCCTCCTATTCGGGTGCAATGTCTCCGTAGATGTGCTTGAATCTTCCGATTTTGTTGAGGTAGGTGAGCGTGTGTGGGATGGTTTTTTCGTCGGCAAATAGCTTGGTCGAGGATGGTGTGGACATATTTGCTCGTGTTGTTGCAACTGCTCTAGCAGATAGACGACACAAACCCAATAGTATTATCGGATCGGACATGCAAAGCGCCTTGAGGCTCACAACCGAAGACTGACGGTGACAACTCACGTTTCAATAGCAAACCCGATAGATTTGCGTCGGGTTCGAGGAAATGATACATACAGTGTGTATATTTGGCGCCAGGAATGACATAGTACAGTCTATTAAATAATATGACCGTCATCTGCGGCCCTACAAACCTGTGTCCCGTCGAGATTCTAAGGCGAGGGGCTGGGGATG
>Ga0307513_10012706_pt1 | contig 10368 bp, 6 predicted proteins | sample 15_EM_MG_FD_202174 | JGI IMG/M metagenome (GOLD analysis project Ga0307513, IMG submission 202174) | Populus trichocarpa ectomycorrhiza microbial communities from riparian zone in the Pacific Northwest, United States - 15_EM | ecosystem: Host-associated > Plants > Roots > Unclassified | place...
CTCGGCCCGGCCGGGTTCCTGGAAGTAGGAGACGTAGAACTCCTCGTCCTCGCCGCCGATATGGGGGAACACCTCGCTGGGACGGGGTCCGCCGGGCGGGGCGTACGGCACGCTCAGCAGGGCGACGGCGCGGAACACGTCCGGGCGGACCAGGGCGGAGGTCGCGGCGATCGTCGCGCCCCAGTCGTGGCCGACCAGCACCGCGGAACGCTCCCCGAGGGCGTGCACGACAGCCACGTTGTCCTCGACCAGGTCGAGCATCCGGTACGCGCTCGTCTCCTCGGGGCGCGAGGAACGGCCGTAGCCGCGTACGTCGATGGCGACGGCACGGTATCCGGCGGCGGCCAGCGCCGGGAGCTGGTGCCGCCAGGAGTACCAGGACTCCGGGAACCCGTGCAGCAACAGGACCAGGGGGCCGCTTCCCTGTTCGACCAGGTGGATACGGCCGGCGGGGGAGGGGACAAGGCGGTGGGTGAGGGGGTGGGGGTGCGGGTGGGGCACGGGGCCTCCGTACGTCGTCGGTGGGCGGACGTTGGCGGTCACCGGCAATCGTGCGGTGGCAGCACGGCGTACGCGAGGTCTGTTGCCGGTTCGGCAAACCGGCTCCGGCCTGCTCCCAGGGCCCTTCACTCCTCGGGGTGAACATCGCCAACTTTGCTGCTGACAGGCCTTGTTGAACTCCTACGCTCACAGCGGGACTTGCCGGCGACGACCCCGAGATTCTGCGCGGCTGGATCGCCCGTTCCGTTTCCGTCACGAGCGCCGCAGAGATCTTCGAAGCCGAGTAGCACCCGGCGTCAGGCGCGCGCGCTCAGCCGGTTGCCTTCATTCCCAGCCATGCGACGAGTACGGCGATCACTACCGCCGTTGCCGCGATGCCTGCGAGGCGGACTACCCGCTGCCTCGCAGGCCGCCGGACGACCTTGAGTCCGCCGTCGGTCCCCGGGCGTTCGGGGAAAGCGAAGTACACCCACTCCGGGTCCCCGACGACCTCGACACGGGCGACCGGCAGAAAGCGGAGGGTCGCCTTGCGGAGTACCTCCCCTTTCGCGAAGGCCAGTCGGCGTTCGACCTCGGGGCGGAGGGTTTCCGGCAGGTCGGCCGGCAGTTCGGCGGCGGGGCTGGTCAGGATCTCCTGGCGCCAGCCTGCCCGCCGGGTCTGCCACCAGAGGTGGGCCGGGGCCGGGATCCGCCCTTTGGGAGTTGGCTTCACGGTGTGGTTGATCACCACCTCGGTAAAGGTCGTCACGTGCCCGAAGCCCTCGCACCGATCATGTTCGAAGCGTTTCCTGCCCTTGCACTCGTCGCAGGGGCGGTGTCCCGTCCCGTTGCAGCGGTCGCATTTCTTGATCTGCTCACCGGAGCAGTCGGGGCAAGCCACGTCGTCCTCGCCGCAGAGTTTGCAGAAGTCGGTTCGCGCCTTCCTCTGGCCCTTCGCGGGCGGCTTCCGGCTGCCCCGCTTACCCGTGCCGCCGCACGACCAGCACGCGTCGGCGCCACCGTCACAGCCACGGCACTTCTCCTTCTCCGGGCAGTCCTGCGTGCCGCTCCCCTCGCACGCGTCGCATTCCAACCAGCCCTCGTCGCAGCCCGGGCACTGCTTCTCGGCGATGGAGCCCGCGAGCACCGCTTTCACCGGAGGCGTCTGGGCGAAGCCCTCGGGCACTGGGACCTCAAGGGTTTCGAGGTCGGTGTAGGTCAGGCGCTTGGAAATCTGCTTCAGTCTCCTTCCCGGCTCCTCCCTCTGCCGAGGCTTGCCACGCTCCTCGAACCGACGTCTGATCTGGAGGTCGAGTAGCGGACGCCTGGTCAGTTGCGCCGTGACAGGAACAATGAGGCGCTCCACACGGCCCCGCCCGGCGAGGTGACGCTCGACGGCTCGGAGGATCTCGTCGTTGGACGGACCGGATGAACCGGACGGAGCGGATCGTCCGGACGGATCGATTGATTCAGACGGATCAGATGGTTCCGTGGCCAACCCTGCCCCCCTGGTTGGAGAGCAGAGTATGAGCCACCTGACACCTCATCAAGAGGGCGTACGGAAACGCCTATTGACGCCCTTATCCGTCAACCCCGCCCAGCAGACGGCGAGTCGTCTCCACGCCCCACTCATCCAGGGACAGCAGCCGGTCGCTCGACGCCATCAGGCCGCCGGTCGCCTCGACGTGTGCCGCCCAGCGTTCCCGGGTCTCCACGGCCGGGCGGGCCATCAGGCAGTCGGGGTCGTTGACCCAGAGCCGGCCGTGCTGCCACTGGCGTCCGACGCCGGTGAACTCGGCGGCGTCCTGGCCGGGTTGGGAGTAGTCGCCGGCCTCGGGACGGCGGTGCGGGGCGGTGTCCGCGCTGACCCGCATCGCGTCGAACAGGCCGAGGGAGGGGAGGATCGGGGCGCCGCAGCCGAGGAGGTAGGAGTCCGCGCCGATCGCCTTCCGGATCAGGCCGACTCCTGCGCGGTAGGCGGCCAGGGCTCCCTCTTCTCCGGCCCCGCCCCCGTGCCGTACGCCCTCCAGCGCGCCCGCGTACAGGAAGTCGACCTTGAAGTAGTCGTAGCCCTCGGCGCGCAGGGTCGTGAACACCTCGGTCAGGTACGCCGCCGCGGCCGGGTGGGTCGTGTCCAGGACGTACAGGTCGTGCCCCCAGTTGCGGCCCGCGTGCAGCGGCGCGCCCTCCGTGTCCCGTACCAGCCACTCCGGGTGATCGGCGGCCAGTTCGCTGCTCGGGTCGACCAGGAAGGGGGCCGTCCAGATGCCCGCCCGGCGGCCGTTGACGCGGATGCGGTCGGCTATGCCGGCCCGGGAGCGGAAGCGGCCGGAGAGGGTGAGCCAGTCGCCGAGGGCCTTCTGGTAGCCGTCGTCGATCTGGACGACGTCGATGGGCAGGTCGAGTACGTCCATCGCGCGCAGGTTCTCGTGGATGTCGTCCTCGGTGACCTCGGTGAAGTACTCGTACCAGGAGCACCAGACCGTGGGTGCCGGGCGGGGTGCCGGGAGTCCGCGTCCCTCGGCCCAACTCGCCAGTGCCGCCTGGATGTCACCCTCATCCGTCACCGACGTCACCGATGTCACCGATGTCACCGGGCCGTTCGCGCTCACCTCCGCCCGGCCGCCCTCCCTGAACTCCAGGCGTATGGAGGGGACTTGGCGCGTCGGGTCCGGTGCCGCCCACAGGCGTACCGGGGAGCCGTCGCCCGGGTCCAGGGCGAGCAGGCCCTCCCCCTGGAAGACGCCTTCGGGGACGGGATGTCCGGGGCGGTAGCAGACCGTCGCCCAGTTGTCGTTCGTTGCGCGGTACGGCTTGTCGCCCGGGGCGTAGGTGCCGCTGGGGCTCCAGGACTGCCAGCCCTCCTCGTGGACGCGGGCGCGACGGACGTCCACGGGTATGGAGGCAACGGGCGTGAAGGGGAGGGACACTTGTCGTTCTCTTTCGACTAGCCGGGCGAACAGCCCGTGAAGCTGAACAGCTCATCAAACTGAACAGCCCATCGACTGGCGGGCCTCAGCCCTTGTTGGCGCCCAAGGTAAGACCGCTGACGAACTGCCGTTGCAGCGCGAAGTAAACGATCAGTGTCGGGATCGCGGTCAACAACGCACCCGCGGCGACCAGGTTGGGGTCGGTGAAGTACTGGCCGGAGAGGTTGTTGAGGGCCGAGGTGATCGGCATGTTCTCGCCGGTGGAGATGAGCACGATGGCCCAGAAGAAGTCGTTGTAGATCCAGATGGAGAGGAGCGTGGCCAGAGCCGCCATCGCGGGGCGGCACAGCGGCAGCACGATCTGCCAGTACATCCGCCACACGGACGCGCCGTCGACCAGCGCGGCCTCGGTCAGCTCGTGCGGCAGCATCCGCATGTAGTTGGCCAGCACGAACGCGCAGAAGCCCGACTGGAACGCGATGTGGATGAGGACGAGGCCCAGCGCGGAGTCGTACAGCTTGCCGGAGTCGGTGATCCCCGGCAGGTCCACCAGCAGGTAGAGGCGGTAAAGCGGGGTGATGATGACCTGCTGCGGGAGCAGGTTGCCCGCCGTGAAGACCAGGAGCAGGAACAGGTTGACGCGGAAGTCGAAGCGGCTGACGTAGAAGGCGACCATCGACGACAGGAACAGCGTCAGCAGCACCGCCGGTACGGCGATGACCAGGGTGTTGACGAAGTAGTGCGTCATGTCCGACTGCTCGAACGCGTTCGTGAAGTTGGCGAAGCTCAGCTTGTCGGGCCAGGAGACATAGCCCTTGTCGCTGGTCTCGGCGTACGGACGCAGCGCCGCGTACATCGCCCACAGCAGCGGCGCGAGCCAGGCCAGCGACATGACGACGAGGAAGACGTGCAGCAGCACGCGGGCGGGGCGGACCGGGGCGCGCCCCTTCACGGCCAGGGTGGAGGCGCTCATGCTCGCCGCTCCTTCCGGAAGGTGCTGACCAGGTACGGAATGATCACGACGAGCGAGATCAGCAGCAGCACGACGGCGATCGCGGACCCGTAACCGATCCGGCTGGACTCGCCGATGATGTTGTTCGTGACCAGGATCGACAGCAACTCGGTGCCCTGGGCGCCGCCGTTGAAGACGTACACGAGGTCGAACGCGCGCAGCGACTCGATGATCGTGACGACCAGGACGATCGTGTTGGTGGGGCGCAGGGTCGGGAAGATGACGTTCTTGAACGTCTGCCACTCGTTGGCGCCGTCGAGCGAGGACGCCTCGCGCAGCGACGGGTCGACGCCCTTCAGACCAGCCAGGTAGAGGATCATCATGTAGCCGGTGTGCCGCCAGGCCGCGGCGACGAGGATGGCCCAGAGGTTGAGGTCCGGGTCGCCGATCCAGTCGATGTAGTGGCCGGGCTTGTTGGCGCCGATGAGGCTGTTGATCAGGCCCGTGTCCGGGTTGTAGATCAGCTGCCAGACGAAGCCGATCACGGCCATCGACACCACGACCGGGAGGAAGAACGCCGTCTGGTAGACCCGGCTGAAGCGGATGTTCTTGTCCAACTGGACGGCCAGGAACAGCCCGAGCGGGGTCGGGATCAGGATGAGTACGACGAACCAGATGACGTTGTGCTGGACGGCCGGCCAGAACTGCGGGTTGCTGTCGAAGAGTTCGCGGAAGTTCTGCAGCCCGACCCACTTGATGGAGCCGAAGCCGATGCCGTCCCAGGTGGTGAAGGCCAGCGCGACCGAGGCGAGGGCCGTCACCCACACGAGGGCGATGTGCAGGACGGTCGGCAGACCCGCCATGAAGCCGAGGGCGACCCTGTCCTTGCGGGTGAGGAGCCGCTTGTGCCCCTGCGGCGGCTTGAGTCGCTGCGGGGAGGAGGAGGTGACGGCACCGCCCGGAGGCGGCTCGGCTGCCGCCCCCGGGACCATGGGATTCGAATCGAAGGTGCTCATGACGAGGCGAAGATCGTCTTCTTCTGGCGCTCGATGGACGAGAGCAGGCTGTCGATGCCCTTGGGATCGCGGATGAACTTCTGCAGCGCGGGCTGCATCACCGTGGAGGTGAAGTCCGGGCGGCTGTCGCGGTCCATGAACTGGGTGAGGCTCTTCGCGCCGCTGATCATCTCGTACGCCTTCTTCTGCAGGGCGCTGTACGAGGAGGTGTCGGCGGTGGTGGAGGCGGCGACGACGTTCGGGTCGGACTTGAGGTAGATCTGCTCGGCCTCCGGAGTGCCCAGGTACTCCAGGAGCTGGACCGAACCGGCCTTGTTCTTCGGTGACTTGCTGAGCATGAAGCCGTCGGTGGGCGCCTCGACCGTGTCCTGCCCGAAGGAGGGGTCGATCTCCGGGAAGGCGAAGAAGTCGAGGTCCTCACGGTCGGTCGCGTTTGTGAACTGCTGGCCCACGAAAGTGCCCAGCAGATACATGCCGGCCTTCTTCGAGACAAGCGTCTGGGCCGCGTCCTGCCAGGTTCGCCCGGTCGAGCCCTCCTGGTGATAGGGGAGAATTTCGGCCCAGTTGTCGAACGTGGCGCGAACCTTCGCGTCGGTCCAGGATGCCTTTCCGGCCATCAGCTCGGTGTGGAAGTCGTATCCGTTCGTACGGAAGTTGATCTGGTCGAAGGTGCCGAGCGCGGGCCAGGCGTCCTTGTCGCCGAAGGCGATCGGGACCAGGCCGTCCGCCTTCATCTGCTTGCACAGGGCGATGAACTGCGCCCAGGTGGTGGGCACTTCGTAGCCGTTCTCCTTGAAGACGCTCTTCCGGTAGAACATCGCCCAGGGGTACGTGTACAGCGGCACGAAGTAGTACTTGCCGTCCGCGCCCTTGCTGAGCTGCTTCATCGCGTCGGGGAAGTTGCCCCCGATCTTCGCCCACACGTCGTCGATCGGGCTGGCCAGGCCCTTGCCCGCGAAGAACTGCATGCGGTAGCCGGCGAACCAGGTGAACACGTCGTCCGGGGTGCCCTGGAGGTAGGAGTTGATCTGCTCCTGGAACGTGTTGTGGTCCTTCGTGTTCACGTCGACCTTGATGCCGGTCTTCTTCGTGAACGCCGCGTAGATCTCCGCGAAGGCCTTCTTCGGCACGGCGTCCGACGAGTTCGAGCCGAGGGTGACGGTCTTCGCGTCGGAACCCGAGTCGCTGTCGCCGCAGGCGCTCAGCAGCGGCGCGGCGGCGCCGAGTGCCGCCGCGCCGCCGATCCCGCGCAGCAGGGTGCGGCGGCTCGGACCGGGGACGGACAGACCGGAGGGAGTGTGGTGCATGACGGCTCCTGAGGACAGACCCCCCAAAACGGGGAGCAAGGTCACGACTACGCTGGGTCCATGCTGATCTAAAACGACCAGAAATCAACTTGACCAAACATCGTGGCGGCAATAAGAGCCCCATGTCCTGTCATGCGTCAAGAGCTGATGCCCTCCGTTCCTGAAACGTGATGGACATCAGAATGTGAAGCTTTGCTAACAGATAGATGGCAAACAGCCCACGCATATCTCGCGGCTCACTCCCTCGGCCGATCGGCCGAGGGACGCGCTCCCGTCGGTCACGAACAGTGACCATTCAGCCGAGGCGGGCAGGCCGGTCCGGAAGCGACATTGGTGACATCGCCCCAGGCACTCGTCCCCAGGCACTCACGTCTGGCGATCACCTCACCGACAGTCAGCCGGAGCCGGCAGGAGCCCGCCCATGCCCAGCACGACCACCGTCACGGCACCCGCACCGGCGCCCCCGGCAACCGGAAAGTCCCTCGCCGCACCCCCGGTCCGCTGGGACGTCGTCCACCTGCTGGCCTGCGCCGCCTTCGCCCTCGGCCTGGCGCTGGTCACGTCCCTGACCCCGCACCGCGTGTGGGGCGTCTGCGCGGCCCTCGGCTACGGCACGGCGGCGATCCTGGCGGCCCGTGCCCCGCGCCCCTGGCCGGGCCGGGCGCTGCGCGCGGCCACCGTCGGCGCGGTACTGCTCCCCCTGGCCCTGCTGATCGTCCTCGGCGGCGCCCAGTCCGAGGTCGGGGTCGTCGAACACTCGGGCGCCCTGCTCCTGCACACGGGCAGCCCGTACCCCGCCCACCCCACCACCCTGGACGACTACAACCCGTACCTGCCCGGCATGGCCCTCTTCGGCCTCCCCCACGCCCTCCTGGGCCACACGCCCCTGGCCCCCCTCACGGACGCCCGCCTGTGGTTCTGCGCGGCCTTCGTGACCTGCATGTACGCGACGACCAGATCCCGTACGGGACACACAGCCGGCTGGACCCGTACGGGACGGACGGCCGGCTCGTCCCGTACGGCGCTGCTGCTCTCCTTCCCGGCCGTGGCCCTGCCCCTCGCGGTCGGCGGGGTCGACCTGCCGGTGATCGGCCTGATGTGCCTGGGACTGGCGCTGGCGGCCCGGACCGGTTCCGAACCGGGTGCCGGACCAGGTGCCGGGGTCGCGGCCGGGCTGGCGATCGGCGCTGCGGCGGCCCTGAAGTGGACGGCCTGGCCCCTCCTCCCCGTCGCCCTGATCCTGATCGCCGTCACGGCGGGCCGCAGCACGGCCGTACGAGCTACGGCGACCGCCCTCCTCACGGCAGCGGCGGCTGTCATACCGGTCGCTCTGGCCGACCCGCACGCCTTCGTCGAGCACGTGGTGCTGTTCCCGCTGGGCAAGGGCGGCATCCAGTCCCCGGCGACCAGCCCCCTCCCCGGTCATCTGCTCGCGGAGTACGTCCCCCACGGCTTCGTCCTCGCGGTCGCGCTGCTGATCGCGAGTGCCGTCGCGGTGGCCGCGTCACTCGTGGTCCAGCCGCCGCACACGGTCCAGGCGGCGGCGGACCGCCTGGCCATCGGCCTGGGCCTGGCGATGTGCCTGATACCGGCCACCCGATACGGCTACCTGGTGTATCCGATCGTCCTGGCGGTGTGGTTCCGGGTCGGCGCCTACGATGAGCGGCGTGATCGAACAGACCGGGACAGGAACGGGCGTATACGGCACGACAGTTGAGGGGGGTCCGGTTGTCGCGGCGGTGCAGCGGGTCCTGCGGGACGGGCTGAGCGGCGGGGGTTCCGCGTTCGTCCCGGGGCTGGAGATCTGGACGCACGAGACGGTGACCGACCTGCGCCACCGGTTCGTCGACCAGCCGGACGAGTCCTCCGACACCTTCCTGGTCAAGCTGCAACGACAGTTGTCCGGTGCCCCCGACGAGACGATCGTCCTCGCCGCCGAACTCCTCTACGTGAACCTCGTACCGCTGAAGCCCGAGCAGATAGGAGTGGCGAGGAAGCGGGAGATCCTGAACGAGGTGCTGTCCTGGGCCGGACGGGAGATCTCGATACCGGCCGAACTCGGCGCCCCGCTCACCGGGTTCATCAACGGCGGGCAGGCCTTCCTCAACTATCGGTGGGCACAGTTCCAGTTCCTGGTGCTGCTGGTGGAGCGGTTGACGGATGCCGGTGCCGTGCCGGCCGATCCCTGGCTCTTCCGGGACACCTGCCGTTCCGTCCTCACCGGCATGGGCCACAACAAGGCCCGCTCCCAACTCCACGTCCTCCAGGCGCTCCTGTTCCCCGAGGCCTTCCTCCCGATCGCCAGCAGCCGGAGCAAGCAGCGCATCCTGGCGGGTTACAGCAAGCGCCTACCGGACCCCACCGGCGACGACGACCGCGATCTCCTCACTCTTCGCGGCCTGTTGCAGCAGGAGTCCGACGACCCGGTGAACTTCTTCGCCGAACCCTGGCTCGGCCACTGGCGCCGTGGCGCGGCCCAGGTCGGTCAACAGGGCTGGCTGGTAAGGGGGTCCAATGTCGGCGGGCAGAACTTCGTCCCCGACTGGCTGGCCCACGGCTACTGCTCGATCGGCTTCAGCGAGATGCCGGAGATTCCCCCGGGCGCCACCAAACCCTCGATCCAGCAAGCCGTCTCCCAGGGCATGCCGGACGCCACCGCGCAGGTTCGCGGCCAGGCGACCGGCCAACTCCACCTGTTCCTCAGCCAGTTGAAGCAGGGCGACGTCGTCGTCACCGTCACCCCCGACGAAGTGCACGTCGGCACGGTCGAGGGTCCGGCCCGGTACGACCTCTCCGACGGCCCCGACCGGGCCCGCCGCCGCCCGGTCAAGTGGGCCACCGCCACCCGCCCGCTGCGCCGCGCCGACCTCCCCGAGCAGGTGCAGAGCCAGCTCCAACGGCCGCCCACCGTCTACGACATCAGCACGGTCGCCGCCGAACTCGCCGAGGCCGCGGGCCTGACCGACTCCGTCGAGGAGGAACTGCTCAAGGCCGACGTGACCCGTCCGATCGAGCTGCCGCCGGTCGGCGAGGACCTCGCGGACGACCTGCTCATGGACGTCCGCTGGCTGCGGGACACCGCCCGCCAGCTGGAGCGGATGCGGCAGATCATCCTGTACGGCCCGCCCGGCACCGGGAAGACCTTCCTGGCCCGGCGTCTCGCCCAGCACGTGGCCGGGCCCGACCGGACGAGGCTGGTGCAGTTCCACCCCTCCTACACCTACGAGGACTTCTTCGAGGGGTTCCGGCCGGTCAGGGGCGACGGCGGCACCGTGGCGTTCGAGGTGGTGCCGGGGCCGTTCAAGCTGCTGGTGGACCGGGCGCGGCAGGACCCGGCCAACCCGTACGTGCTGGTCATCGACGAGATCAACCGGGCCAACCTCGCCAAGGTCTTCGGCGAGCTGTACTTCCTGCTGGAGTACCGGGAGGAGCCGATCGTCACCCAGTACTCGCCGGAGCAGCAGTTCGACCTGCCCAAGAACGTCTACCTCATCGGCACGATGAACACCGCCGACCGTTCCATCGCCCTCGTGGACGCGGCCATGCGCCGCCGCTTCGCCTTCCGCAGGCTCTCCCCGGACAGCCCGCCCGTCGCCGGTCTGCTGCGCCGCTGGCTGGACCGCCACGGCCTGCCCGAGCGCCCCGCCGACCTCCTCGACGCCCTCAACTCCCGCCTCGCCGAC
>Ga0307513_10012707_pt1 | contig 10368 bp, 11 predicted proteins | sample 15_EM_MG_FD_202174 | JGI IMG/M metagenome (GOLD analysis project Ga0307513, IMG submission 202174) | Populus trichocarpa ectomycorrhiza microbial communities from riparian zone in the Pacific Northwest, United States - 15_EM | ecosystem: Host-associated > Plants > Roots > Unclassified | place...
TCAAGATGTTGGACAGGGAAGAGGCTGGAGGGTTCCCGGAAGTATCACTAGCGGGTCACTAGCCTAACCTTACGAAGTGAAAAGGGTGGTGGGTGATATTGGCTGGTGCGGACAAAGGCTAGTTGGGTAACAGCGATTATTGAGTGCCGCGTCATCCTAATTCGGTCTGTTTGGACATCCCTACTCCCCCCTCCCCACTCCCCACTCCCCACTTCCTGTCGATCCCCACCCGATCTCCGTTCACAACCCCAACCCCAAGGCCATAGCATGTGATAGGAATTTGGGATTTCATATGCGAGCGCTCAGTGCTCCAGTTGTCAGGGGGCGCCGATTGTTTAGGAAACCGTGTCTCACATGGTCATGCCCCGGGCATATAAGAGCGAGAATCGCACGGACACGACATCGGCTGCACGGAAATTTCAACACTATGGGCCCGTTTGTACAAGGAATGTCGAGGATAGGACAAACATGTGGGCGGTGGGCTTGAGATCTGTAATTGCAATTGCACGACATTCTCTTAGGAGCCTTGTAGGTGTCAAGTGCACCTCATGTGGCCGTGGTGGATGGATTGGTTCGAGGTCAACAAGTCTACCAATAAGATTATTATAGAAATAAAGAATTGTACAGAACAGTAGCAACGAAGGGCTCCTCTGGTGTCCATACTCCGAATATGGCCGATGTTAATCCTCCCCACCCATCCCGACAACAAATGTGCTGCGACCACCACGAGGAAGCACCATTACCTTCTCGGCCGCATTAAATTGATAATACTCCGAGCTTGGAAGCGCTAGGCTTGCGTTCCGCATTCCTGGCGCACTCGGCATAGGTAATGGGTGGACCGTCACCTGTGGTAGAGCTAACTCGCCATGATGTAATGGAATGAGAGTGAGAGGAACGACATGTTCCTCTCCATCCTATATGCCGGCTGTTAGTCGAACAAGCCCGATGAGACAACTCAAGAAAAACCTTTGTAATGAAGTCTCCCCTCTTCCTGCCACTGATTAACCAGTCCTTCACATGTTCTTCGACGTCGTACCGCATCCTGAACTCTGGCTCCTCATGGCCGACTGAACCCCAGTGGAACGAGTTGTGTATGACCACGTGGACCAAAACCGGCTGCCCGGCATACATTGGTTCATCACAGTTGACAAAGTTGACCTTGACAGCAGACAGGATCTGCAGAACGTGAGCATGAGGTGCCGCGTGAATCGAGACAAGCAGCACGAACATTGAGAAAAGGAAGGTCGACAGGAATGATAAGCTGTCTCCAGTCGTCGACTCGACTGGGAGGTACAGAGCCATCTCCACCACTCTTGAGTCTCTGCAATTCAAAACTCAGTGAGTATCGGAATCACTCTTGGAATCAAGAAAAGATACCAGGGCCACTGCTCGAACTGCGTCTCCTAGCTCCCCCTCAACTTTATCTAGCCCCACGATCTCGAGCTCTCCGGTCGCCACAAATAGCTCAACCCAATCGGCACTTGTGGAAAGAGAATTGACCAGCAGTCCAATCGCAGCATCCTGGAGATGTTCGCGACCGCCACTTAGAACTTGGTTGACGTTGTAGGCGATTTTTGTTTCGATCTCTACATGAGCCAAATGGTCAGAACAAGCTAATGAGAGATGGGAGTTGTACCTTCGCGGAGGGTGCGGTAAGTAAGTGACAGATGGAGGGTCTCCCGTTCTGAGTGTCGTCAATAAACGTGATACAACGAGGAGAGTAAAACACGAACCAACACGTTGCACCTGGGAGTCAATTTGGAACAAAAAGTGTACAGGACGTTGAGGCGCCACGGTCTACCGTTGTCATCAATTTTTAGGAATACCCGTGCGTGATTGGGTATACCTACCACAACTGCCCTTCGAGGTGCCGGTCGACAAGATTTGATCTCAAGTCCAGTCCCGCCCTTCAGTTTCGCCTCCAAGATTCGCACTTGTTGGTGCATATGTGTTGAAATAGTAAACTTAGAGAACAGCCTAATGGGCGTTTAAACCTGAGTACTTGACCGAAGAGTTACAGGATGCTACTCACCGTTTGCCCCGGAAGAAATCCCGGACGTTGACCTGTACTGGCAAACTAATCGAAATCTTCCTCGCGATTTGTACAATTCGCAGTGGCTGTCTCTCCTCTTCTGGCTCGCCTTCCCGCCCAGCTTGATATGCAACCTCGATGAGGGCAATCACCGCGTTTCCCTGAGCAGGATATGAATGCGGTACTGAAATCGCAATAATCTCGTTTTTTCCGACTCCGCGGAGCTCAATACCGTCCTGAGACGCGCACCAAGACTCGACTTCTGTACGTGGTGTCAGCAGACTGGAGAGTGAGCTCGGAGTTTGAAAACGAACTGGATTCGGTTAACACTGTCGCGCTCTCGACGTAGAATTTGAGACCAGTTGGTCCTTCCACCCGCAATTTTGCATGGTCGATCTCGTTCCGTCCAGAATGCACGTTCAAAATGAGATGATTGCCCCCATCCAGTTGAACTATGCGGATATTAGTAGGTAATCTCATGATAGATACTCCCACTTACTGATACGAGGAAGAGCGACCCTTACATCCAAGGCATATGGATCTTTCGACACTCGAACCAGGACACTCTCTGCCTGGCTCTGGATTGGCTGACTACCAAAGGTAGGTGACGCTAGACTGAGGACCTTTTCGCCTTCCTTGGGGTAATTCCATTGTAAATGCACCTTCGAGATGCGCAGTTCTGTCCGAGCGAGGAGAAAGGGACCATAAGCGGGTGCCTGATGGAAGCATTAACTGGATTGCCATCATGACAGAAAGGCCACTTACTGAGCAAAAGAGGGAGACGGTAGTCTCTCCGGGTAAAAGGTCGGTTGGACGGCTTTTGTATAACAGTTCTTCATCCTCAGTACCAGAAACTTGAACAAGGATAGAGCTTGCTGGAACCGCCTACAATGGATTTTACATCAGTACAACCGAGTAAAACGCATACTCTATACTTACACAAGGTAGGTGATTCTGAACGAGAACTTCCAGGAACGAGCCATCTTGTTTGTCGGAAGACGTCGCGTTCCCAAGTATTCGAATAGAGAAGGCAGGATGGCTCTCCACCACGAGCGCTGGAGAACGATGAGGTGCTACTACCCAGATTCTGATAAACACTGGCTTACGTTCACTCAAAGCTCTGGCATTTTCAATTATATCTTTCATCAGACCCTCCAGATACGCCTTCCGGTCACCGGTAGAGGCGACATCTGCACCTAGAGGTAGGGCCAAGGCTTGCGGCCCACCTGATCCACCGACGATCGCCCAAGCCTTCAGGAATGTCAGGGCGCTGTTGAGCCATTCCTTGTCCTTGAGTCTACCGAGTTGCCGGTGGGAGTCGATACTGCGTGCAAGCATGAATGCTTCGAGAGGCGGCCATTTGTTCCCCGTGTAGTGCGCTGGTAGTGAACTGAATGTTTGATGAGCGGTCGGGAATCGACCACGGTGGCTAGTTCCAGGAGCAATCAGAGTCAAGCAGTGAGTAGACTCATGTTAGAACGTACAGATCCAGCGCTGCCAAGCTCCCGTGCAACTTCAATGCGAACTTGCGGCGATGGCCCTTCGCATACACATCGATAGCTCGTTGGGTCATCTCGATGTACAACTTGTCGAAAGCTGGCTGATCATTGAGTGCGTCGACAAGTTCTGTGCGGCTGATTTTCGTGCTGAGTTGCTGGCCGCCCGCAAACTTAGGCATCTGGCATGACTCGTGCCACGAGAGTGAGAATGGTGGCTTGTTCGGGAGATGTCCGACGTGCATCCCAAGCTTGTCGAGCTATATTGGTACTTCCGTTAATGTCCTATGTCGAGTGAGCAACAATGGCACACCTGATTCCGAGCAAGTTCGAGCAGTTCGCCCTTGCGGGCGTTGAAAGTGATGAGCTGCTGACCGTCAAGCTGAACTTTCGTAGCCCATGCCTCGCAATGTGCAGTGACATTCAGCGCAGAAGAGTAAATCCACGACTCCAAGAAAAAAGTCGTCAAGGAATTCTGTGATGTAATCAGCATCTGCACGATACCGGAGGGGTTGTTCCTCACCTCGCTCTCGCGCAAGATCTTTCCAAAGGTCCCGATGAAATTCAAGGCCTTGCTCATGACGCCCGTAACACGACCCTGTCGTCCGAGTATCGCGCATTGGCAAGCGAATAGGTATATCCGGAAGTCAAACAAGGAAATAGCATTTGCCAGTATAAGATCACGATATGGCTTAGAGTCGACATCGAGGATGGGGTTGGAATCATCCCCGGCAACATTTCCTCCTAGCTTGCCAAACCAGGACAGGTTTTTTTCTGAGTGGACATCAGGGTCAGCCCATCGGATCAAGGGAAACAGGCAAACCTTTAAGTGCCTGAAAGAATGATGCCTCAAGTTCGTCATATTGCAGTTGCGCTTCGTCGACGAGGTTCATCCCTTCGAACGACGCAGCCAAGCTTTCCTAGACAGGCCAATAGTATCAAAACTCAATACCATAGGACTACGTTACCTTCAATATGAAGAATGTGCAAAAGTTCCACCCGGGGACCATCCTTTGGCTCTCACTTCTCTTGATCTCCTCCTCGCGCGTAGTAACATAAGCGTCAAACGTCGTCAAGATTCCTTCTTTGAGTTTTGCAATCAGATCTGTCCAAGCAGCCGCGTCATCCTGTCCGACTGGCCATGCAAGTTCCACGCAGCGATCCCTCTTTCCTACGTTGAAGTCTGCTTTCACTTTGTCGAGAATGGGCGCGCGGATTTGGAACAATCTCGATCCTCCTGTTCGCGCATCGGGCCGTACAACGAGAATAATTAGCCACTCTTGAGTGGAGCGTCGAGGGGATGTTACAGCCGTCAGCCAGTCCTTGATCTGTTTCTTGAAGGCGTTGCGGTATTGCTCATTATCCTGTAAGATTTATTGTAGTCGATATGACATGTTGTGTTATAGAGCGCGGACTTTGAATGACCCACTTCACAGGCGAAAATGAACAGGTTCATGAATGGTCGGTCGAGGAGACTGGTAGGAATCTGGGAGGCTCCTTCATCTCTTAACGAGTCCAGATTGATCAGGTCAATATCCAGCGATTGTATTGTACGTATTGATGTCCGGGTGGGCGATCGCCAGTGAAGATTTCGTAGAGGAAGGTGTGCGTCCAGAGCCGTACGTATTTGAATCCATTGATCCGATGCAAGAAAGAGTGTAGGAGCCGAGTAGGAGACTTTGACTCGCGACTGGACCATTCGCTGAGGTGGTGGTTGGGTACAAGAAAGCTTAGCCTCGACCACACCCCCGGTTTCCACTCAACATAGTGCTGAGGACCCGACGTTTATCCTTGATATAGACTCTAAATTATCGCCTTCACTTGCTTGCACGGCAACCCTGGCTCCAGGCTCCAGCTCCCAGTTGAGATACCTTAGCAAGAAGAATGAGACATAGCGCGTGAGTTGAATGCGATTCATATCAAGTGTTTAGCAGAAACCGACTTCAAAATCGTCGAGATGTTGTTTCAGGCCTTCTCTGCCGAGAGCCAGACGGCTGTCCACGTTTATAATCAAGGCTCGAGGCTTCACCTATAGCTCTTCGGTACTCGCAAGGGACCTAAGGAAGTATACATCGATTTATTCGTCGCGGCGACGATGTCCGTTGCAAGGTCGACCGTGTCACGCCAGCAAACCCTCACTGCGCAACAATGTTCCGATGAACTCCTTCATTTACGCTTCTCAGTGACCCTCCCATTGACGATCCCCTTCACCGCCAGCCCGTTTCACAGGAGGACATAACACTCAATGGCATCGCCCGGCGAATATTGCCGCTCGGACTCACGGTTGCCATAGGTGCAACCAAGTCGAACACTACGCTGGGGACTGCCCCTATTCCGGTACCATTGACCGTTCGTCGCCGAGCGCATCAACTAGAACCGGCAACACCAGCAATAGGGGCGGAGGGACTCAGAAGCAAGGCCGAGGCGGTGGTGGTGCTGCCAAAGTTGCTCCCAATCATATACCCAAGTCAATACCTCTAGCTCCAACCCCAACTCTGGCTCTACTCGTGCTTCAGATGGCAATACAACACCCGCGTCGTTCACTCAAGAAATAGCCGGGGCAGTTGGCGCTTTCACCTCTCGCGAGTCGCACACTACTGATGAATGGCTAACTCAAGAGCCTCCAGCTCAATATGTGGCAAAGCGCACGTCATTATACCTGTCGATGAAAAAATTATCTATTCGGGGGTCTAGGCTCGATGCGTTTTATTTCCAGCTGCGGCCACGTGATTAGCATTCTGCTCGTTCCTCTACCTGCCGTCACTCATCCGCCTCAAACAATCTCGCTGAAATCCATCATGACACGTACCTGGAATCACGGAGTACCCAGTTCCACTCCTAATCACTCTCTGGTAGACCTCCATCCCTGCGCGCCCTGTCGCGCCCCTCTCAACAGCTCGATTGAGGCCTATTCATGCTGTGTGTGCATCGCGTGAGCCCAGTCCCGATTCGTACCAAGGAAAGGTTGGGTCTAGCCTGCTGAACCACCCTCGCCCCCTTTGAGTAACCGAACGCCTTGTGTGCAACCACCCGCCGCCGGACTCACACGTCAACGTTGTTACATGTAGCCAATATCGTGGTAGATCCCAATCTTTCAAACAATATATATTCGTCATAAGCAAGGCTCCGCAGTACTATATCTTGTCGTCTGGACGAGCATATCTGGTTGGCTTCACCAATATCGGGGAAATATTCCTGCCTTATCGACACTTACGGTGTTTAGAAGGCTGGAAAGAGTTCGGAGTACTTATGAAGCGCGCGTGAGGCCAAATAAGGGGAAGAAGATTGTCCTTCTGTAATCAACATTCAAATTGATAGCCATGGCAGGAAAGGCCGCCGGAAGCCAGCAATAACGAAGACGTAAGGGTGAGGATGTTGGTAGATTCCCGCCATGCCTAATTGGACTGCATGGAAATAATCAAAGCCTTCGCGCGTTCGGTAACCGCCCTCACGCTAAGCGCTTGACAGACGAGATATGAATAACCTGTTCACGGTGGCCTTAGCACGTTTCTATTGCGGACAACACGTGGACGGATTCGGAAAGAATTATGTTGCAAGTCTTGACCTCCATCTCGCTTAGCGTCTCCATATCACTGCCGGTTCCTAGGCAGATCATAGCTCACAGCCGCATTGAACTCATCACTCACTCAGAAAGACGCGTTTGGAAGTCCTTGTTGTCGTTACCTGTATCGACCTTTGACGAAAACCCTCTAAGTCCCCAATCGGGCAGCCCGACCAGGCCAATACACTGGGAAGCTTCTTCAACGCGATATTCCCAAACCGTTCTTCAGCCGTGTGGGTCAACCACAGCGTCATCCTCGTCCTAGGTCGCTGTTACTGTCACTTGTGTTAAGGACTGGCACACGATCGAGTGTGGAGGACTTGGGGGAGGGCTGTACATGCATATAACATTACCTGGCACAGGATTGGGCATGGGGGGGGACGAACGTTGGCCCGGATTTCTCATCCTACAGTGGGAGGAAGAGACGGGGATCGAAATTGATAGCAGAACAATGGGATATCGCGTAGGTAGATACAATGCCGCGGAAAGTTGGCCAGCAGGACGGGGAACAGGGGTACCTGCCTGGCGCGCAAGGCCCTGCGTCCCTTCCTTCCAATACACCAGCCAGATGCGTAACCTCAATATGGAACGGATTGAGATATTACGTTAGGCCACGCGCTGCCGTCAGGTCGGCGCCAACGGCGGGTGTAGGACGAATGGATGAATGTGCGATCAAGCGGGTTACTGAGGGAAGTTTGGTCAATTTCACTGTGTAGGGGGACAGCGTAGTACGAGGGCCCCTGGTTCACAGAAGAACCGCCAAGCTATAAGAACAGTTTCCAATCCTGGAAAGAGACTTTGAAAATGAGATGACAGAGGGTGTGCATGACGTACCGAGAAGCTGTGGCGCTCGGGCTGGAGAAGACGCTTAGCGCTTAACGTTCTTCAACGCCATCACACTCGTGTAACACGCCCTGAATAGCAGTATCAATAAATCAAGAAGAGAGTTCTGGATATTAGGATCAAGAAGTAACCTTGTCACTTGTCAAAGCTCGGAACGAAAATTTCTTAGCCACACGGAATCTCCCGATTAATGTATTGGTGGTAGCTTCTTTCAATGGACGTCAAAATGAGAGGTAAATGTATCAGACGCCAAGGTAAAAGAAATTTACCTACAAGGATTGCGAAGTGCAGGTATGTGGGCAGGCAGGCAGGCAGCCTCTGACGGTCGAAACTGATCGATCAGGCGGCGCAGGAGACCAATGGATACTTAAAGCGTGTACTAGACACTCGTTCAGCATGCGGACAACACTATTGAGCTCTCTTTGACTGAGGTTGTCGATTTCATCGGGGCACAGAGCGTTAATACACATTGCGTCAGGGGAACCCTCTTCTCTGAAGCTCGTAGTTGCTGGGGGCTATGAGGCAGGTAAAATGCCCTTTTGTGGGACATGGCAATTAGATCCATTCTACAAGAAGCGGTGACTGCAGACCCTACACCATTCCATACACTCGGCTTCGCCCTGGTTTGATCTATTTAAATCAGTAATCGAGGAGACAATCCAGTGGGTAGGTTACTTAAGACAGTGGAATGCGCTGATTGTTGGGAGTAACATTTTAGGTCAGCATTGTCCCCCTGACTCTCTACGCCTGCGTATACCTACATAAACGCGACGGGTTACTCAATAAGCCCTATTAAGTGGCGGAGCGCCCTGAATGAGGTCAGTTTGATACTTGATCATAATTATGTTTTACGTATTTATTTCTACGTTGGAGGACTGGAGATTACCATGCCTAACTTTTATCAAGTCCAGCGGATTGGAGGCCGATGATATATAGTCCACAGAACGAGAAAAGAAGTAGATCTAGATGTGAGGAAAAGAGGCTGAAGTGGATGATGCAGATGAGTTACAAAATGCTTGAGCGCTGATATATAATTAGGGTACACAATGTCACAGTCTCTATGTATAGATGGAACCGTCGTTATCAGCATGCAGTATTACGGGACTCTGCCGTGATCGGGCTGTGTATTCCCGGAGCGATGCGCCACTCCGCCAGCCTCAGGGTCGCATTCGTATTCGAGACCTTGATGCACGTTGGACTATAACAGTATCCGCCAGCTGTGCATGCAGGCGAATAGCAACATCCCCGAACTGAATCTCGAGCCATGAACGTCTCTCCCCAACTATCTTCCGAGCTAGTCCAGCCATCCCCGCCATACTCCTCAACCTCCGAAGCGTTGCTACGACCTTCTGCTTCTCTTGCTTCGGTCGGTTGAGGGAAAGTCGAGCACATTGGGCTGTAACACCCCTCTGGTTCGTCTTCGAGGCCACATGTCGGGGAATAGCATCTAGTGAGTAGCGTGTAGACACCAGATGGTGTCTGCTGCCCAGCGAATCTCTCTCCAAAAGTCGATTGAGCATCGGGGTTCGAAGGTGGCTCACGCATGAAGCAGTACAGCTTGTTTACATCATCTCGCAGATGGTGGACATGGTTGACGTCGTGGAAGAGCCCTTGTTCCTCCACCTCGCGCCCGACCAGCATCGCAAGCTTCCGATCCGACGTTTGCAGTAGGGTACAGAGCATGTCGACAGCTTCTCGACCAGTAAACACATCGTAGTACACGGCGTCTACTTGACGGCGTTCACCGGGCACGATGGCGGCCTTGAACGCAAGAGCGACTTCAGAAAGCAACGCGGGGTTGCACCGTGGCTCGTCGGGGTTCATTGCGAAAGCAGATTATTTTTCGTGAGATACAAAGCCTTTGCAGAGACCTTGGTGCAACCTAAAATACAGCCAGCCCAGTCCGAAAGAGGAATAAGAGCATGGCTGTCCGCGCAGCAACGAGAGACAGATGCCTAAGGCTCACAGCTCCCGGAAGTGCGGAAGTAACCGTATACCTTTGTGTGCAACAAGAAGTGTGACGAGAGGTCGACTGACTGTTCCGTAGACGTTGGCTACCACGCCCAAACTATTGCATATCCCAGAATCGCAGTGCATGCCGTGAGAAGTACGACAAGTACTGTCTACCTCCACACGTTAGAGGGTGGCGGAACTGGATGCAGAGCTAGAGGCCGAAGCGGCTGTATTCGAATTTCGAATATCTCGGCCATGGACGAGGACAGGCGCTTCACACGACAGCTTGGAAGGATTACTACCATTTATATGCACCATAGGTATGCTATAATCGCGGATTGAGGCGCAGAAAACAACGGCTTGTTCCTGCCGCGGCGACTCGAACTGGAGAGATCGACGTTCTGTGAAACCTTAGCGTCCAGACTGTCCAGGATTTCTACCACCTCGGGGATGCCCCTGTTCAAGCATGGTTGACCCGCGAT
>Ga0307513_10012708_pt1 | contig 10367 bp, 4 predicted proteins | sample 15_EM_MG_FD_202174 | JGI IMG/M metagenome (GOLD analysis project Ga0307513, IMG submission 202174) | Populus trichocarpa ectomycorrhiza microbial communities from riparian zone in the Pacific Northwest, United States - 15_EM | ecosystem: Host-associated > Plants > Roots > Unclassified | place...
AACCCATTTCCCCAACCTTATACTAAAATCCCCCCACCCCCCCCCCCCCCCCCCCCACACACACTGACCCCTAACAGGAAGGGGTTGAACCGGGGGGGATGGATGGACCTGCTGAGGAATCTTCACTTACCGGCAACTAGGCGGGAATGGTGGCTAATCGAGGCCTTCGTAAAGAATCGGATACTTATTTGAGTGGAGTAGTTTACTCGTGCAAGTTCGCGAGGTTCACACCGAGGAAAGAACAAGGTCGGAGGAAAAGGCAAAAGATAAAGAAATAGGGTAGTCTGGTTCCGGCCACCTATACATTGATAGCTGGAATCCCATCTAATAGTCCTTTTGGATCACGTCCGCTTTAGGCAACGTGACTGTTTGTCGGTTTTTCCCGTCAGCTGGGCTTTTCCTGTTTAGTGCGCTCTCTACCCGTAGTCAGTCTAGAGCTAGCGGTAGTCACCTGGTTCAACTGCCCAAATTAGTAGCCACTATCGCAAAATGAACTGTTAGCTCTGTTATGATAGCTCTACGATCTGTTGAGATACTGCTACCCACTTAGATCATGTCTTTGGATTAGCCTAGAAGCTGTCTACGTTCTCGATTAGGTCTATCATTGGTTGTTTCACAGGTGTTTCTCCTCAAATAGACTCCTCTCTTGTACGGCTAGTCTATAACGAACATCTCACCTCAAATACGATATACCACACAACCAACATAAACAAGGGAAGGAATCCGAAAGGATTGCAGTTCTACTAGGTCGCATCTATAAAAAAAAACAGAAGCTCTCTCCCTAATCAAGACTGTATGTAATTACGCACTACCCAGCACACTATACCTCTTCAGTAACAAGATTCTTTTCAAATCTTCCTACGACAAATGGGAAACCAAATCCCGGCCGAGAAGCACATATACAGTGTGATAACCGTTCCCACCACTTCGAAAGATGCTAGGCGAGCTCCGAAGTAAGGTGGCACTCGGATGGAGTGCCTCACTGGTCAACGATAGTCATAGCTCAAGGATAGATTTACGCTTAATACAATTGACAAGGCTCCTGTTAGTTAATAATGAAATATGAGTAAATTAATCCAAATAAAATTCCCACCACACGAAAACAAAAGTTGAAAAAGTGGGAAGACTTATTTGCAAAGACTTAAATTAATGTATGGGAAAGTCAGAAGGGCATTTAAAGCATTACGAAATGTTTGGCAGTAATTCGTGACCCTTAAATTCACATACAAATAAATCTATCGTTGAGCTGTAGCTATCCGAGTCGTTGAGCTGTGAGGCACCCTCTGGAGAGTGCCCAAGGTTGGAAGCAATCAATCAGGAGTTGTGACGGAGCCACAACCTTGGCACTGTTACTTTCATCTGTGTGAAGAAAATAGTGGGACAAGCCCGAAAACACACCAAAATATGGAGTTTTCACACATTGATACCAACTTAGAGTTCAACCTCGAGCCAAAAACAAGTTTACACATTGGGCTTATTGCTTCTCCACTCTACCTCTTCTTGATTTAGGAATATATATTTCATTTGTGTTCTACTAGTTGGATTGAGTAGGTGGGGAATTAAGTTATTCTTGTTGCTAAAGCAGAAAAATGCCTATAGGGCAGGGTTGTTTGAGGTAATTTCAACTTCAACAGTTATAGACAGGCATTCCTAGTGATAACCTGATCTATGTAGTTAATTGCCAGAGGTAATTGAAGCTACCTATTGTTGAAATTTTGTGTATATTTCCTATGCATATTCAACACACTGCCGTGTATTCTTTTACTTAGTTTGTGTTTCAGCTCCCCCTGTCCACTACTTACATTACTACAGCTAAGATATATATTATCATGTTTTATTGTTTATTTCAGGATAATATCTGGGAGTTTAACATGTGCTTTCCGATCAGGTGTTTAGGATTTTACAGTTGTTTTAGCATCTCTTATCCCTTAGCCTGTACTTTCGTTCAGGCACTTTTACTGTCACGCTAAAGTAGAGATCATTGATCACATGGATGAAAAAAGTAGCAACTAGAGTTAAAATTCAACACAAAAGGAGTAACCATCGATGGTATTTTTCCAGTGTCCACATTAGGTTATTTTAGTACTACCTGGAAGTAAATCTACGCGGCCATTCCAGCTTCCATCCTGGCAATGCTGAACATTACTGATTCTGCGGTATTCTGATTACTATACCACTTCAGAAGCACAATGTTATTCCTATCACGATGAGCCAAATAGACTCTAGCCATGGTTACAAGGTGAGGGGTTCTGATCGCTTACCACTTTGCCTAGTCTAGTTAAGTTCATGACCCACCCTATCAACTTAGCCTTTAGCCACAGTGTTTGAATACATGTTAAGGGATTCACCATTCGTGGCCTTGATATTTCTAATAATCCCTCTACACCCTTATGTTTTCATGTACATTATTTGGGAGGGCTGGATTTCCGGCTCAAACATGTTCGCACTTATGTTTCTTACATTGTTTTCTCGATATTTCTCTTGTGCATATGGACAGGCACTTTTCTATAAATAAGGTGCTACCACCCACCTGGCTTAAAAGAATTAAGAACAGGAACTCCTACCAATCCCTTCTTTGACTCCTCGCTAAGTGTGCCTCGCAACCCCCCTCGTAACGTCATTCACCTATTAACGGCTCATCACCGGGATGCGGCTCACCATGGCAACCACTGGAAAATCAAATGTATATTTTAGTATCTGCATAAATAGTAGTAATACCACATTGAAAATTTCTTAGAAAGTACTTTTAAATATGGAGAATCAGAATATGAAGGTTTTAATTAATAATAAAAAAGAATGCCTCTTGTATACTAACTATATTCCAAACTGGTTGATTTAGCACATTGCTTACAATTGAAGTCAAGAAAATTGAAACCAACCATGGAAGTAACAGTTTGAGCAGGTAATAAGAGGGCATAGATCTTGTATTTGATGTATGGACTGCTTTGGTATTTATTTGTAGCTATTATGGAAGGTATTGTGACTTTTAAAAAGAGTATAGTTAAATATATATACTATAAAGTAGATGAGATAATATCTACTTATAGGATTTATGTAATGTTCCAATACTTTGTAATATACTTCAATAAGATAATCCAAGATATGATATAAATTTTCAAGGCCGTTGGTGAAGTATTACTGGTTTTATTCTCTGGTATCATAATAAGAAAGTAATTTCAGAAGAAATGCTACTTTCCAAGCTTGACTGTGTGGACTACACATGTAGGGTCAGACTAAAACCTGTTGGATATACTCTGGTCATATAGGTAAAACTAGTATATGAGTTTTAGTCAGTTCGGGCTATGGGATCAAGAGACATCACACTATAACTCTACTAATACTGTAAATTAAGAGTAAAATTGTCTGTCTTTAGAGTTGCTATGTGAAATCTCTTGATCCTATACCCCGAACTGACTAAAACTCATATACTAGTTTTACCTATATGACCAGAGTATATCCAACAGGTTTTAGCCTGACCCTACATGTGTAGTCCACACAGTCAAGCTTGGAAAGTAGCATTTCTTCCGAAATTACTTTCCTATTACCAGAGAATGAAACTAGTAAGACTTCACCAACTGCCTTGAAAATTTATATCATATCTTGGATTATCTTATTGAAGTATATTACAAAGTATTGGAACATTACATAAATCCTATAAGTAGATATTATCTCATCTACTTTATAGTATATATATTTAACTATACTCTTTTTAAAAGTCACAATACCTTCCATAATAGCTACAAATAAATACCAAAGCAGTCCATACATCAAATACAAGATCTATGCCCTCTTATTACCTGCTCAAACTGTTACTTCCATGGTTGGTTTCAATTTTCTTGACTTCAATTGTAAGCAATCTGCTAAATCAACCAGTTTGGAATAAAGTGAGTATACAAGAGGCATTCTTTTTTATTATTAATTAAAACCTTCATATTCTGATTCTCCATATTTAAAAGTACTTTCTAAGAAATTTTCAATGTGGTATCATTACTATTTATGCAGATACTAAAATATACATTTGATTTTCCAGTGGTTGCCATGGTGAGCGGCATCCCGGTGATGAGCCATTAATAGGTGAATGACGTTACTTGCCAGGTATTATTCACATAGAATAGATTGTGCCGCATTCACATATTCAACACCTATGCAATGTCTTGATTTTTAAATATTTTTGTACTGCTGATGATTATTCAGTAAACCCCAGTTTTTTGGTGGGTGACACCTGTTGTCCCACAATTTTCTTCACTCCCATGTTTGTTTTGTCAGTTGATAGGTTTATTCTGTTTGGAATCGATGTTGCGCAGTTGCTTGATACAAGTAGCCAAAATAAAAAATCTTAAGTCACCCTCCTTCCTCTCTGCACCACCTCCGATTCAATTGCTAAGGGTAACTGGGTCTCCGAATCTCGGGCTTGCATCTACTAAACTCAACCGACTGCCGGGATCTCGCAAAACAATCTTAAACTTCCCCTCCACTAATCGTTCCCATCATGAGACTTCATTCCGATCCATTCAAGGTCTCCCCCTCCTTTTCCCCATCACAATCCATCACTCACCCTTAATTAAACCTAGCAGCAGAAGCTAATGTCACCTATGAGCCCCCCATCCGCATCGCCTCCCCCGAGCATGATCACCCAGTAATATACATCCGGCACGGACTAGGGTACCTTAGCTACAGCTATGCCAGCAAGAATCAAGTATGATACTCCCTCTCGGACGAGATCTACCCATGTAACAGCCAAGCTTCAGTAGCGGATCCAGAATCGGTGAAGCAGCAGATCTCCACCGAGACGCAGGAAGTTGTGGAATGAATGGAAGGAACAAACTCCCACTTCCGGCTCTCAGCCGTTGCGCCTCGATTCCTCCAGTCCTACCTGGGGATTGTCCCCCATCACATGAATTATAGGTGTCATTGCAGCGGTGCCCGAGGTCCTGCTTGCACCGAGATATCCCACTGCCCACAGACCCCCCCACTGACCATCTACGTCGAGCTCCACGAGCTGACAAATTACCTCATGAACACCAAATATCCATCCTGGACCCCTCTCCCCTCAACCTCCTGCTGGCCAGCAGACACAGACGGGTGATACGCAAGGCGATCCTCCGGTTCCACGCAATCTACTATCCCGCCTTCCTCCCTCCCCTCAACCTAGCGCTGCCACGCCACATCCTAACATACCCGCACTGGGCCATGAACCGCCGGCAAATGATCAAGATCACCGGCAACGCTGCCGACCTCTTGTTCGCCCTCTCCGAATTGGACGTGGATGCTATGCGCTCCTACCTCCCTCACCAAGGGGGCATCGCCGACGACGGCGACTATGGCACGCCCACCCCAACAGCCATCTGCAAGAAGGGCTGTGAAAACGGCCGGAGAAGCAAGCCGGCTGCATCCGCAGGCGGAAGTTTGACCTACAAAGACCCTTCAAGCGCACTGTCGAAATCAACCCGCCTGGGCCCCTGCTGGAAGACCATGCTCACTACAGCCTCCTACGAAAGACCCATCCCCTAGCATCAGATAAAAGGGATGATCTACATCCAAACCGGGTATCGAAGGATATTATGAAGGTTTTTCACGAAGGCATTCCCCATACCCCCCCAGTAGTGACTAATTTATTCCAGACAAATAAGTCCCTCCAGCACTCTTCGCCCCAAGCTATCCGAGATCTTGCACAGCAGGACCCCCCAGTCCAAAGATCTCCCGAAGCGGTACCCACCGCTAGAATCCTACTACAGCCGTTCATGCCGCGTAAGATGAAGGAGTCCCTAGATGGGTTAGGAGTACACACGGATGGGCGCCGCTTTGAGCACTTGGTGGTGAGTGGGGATAAGGTGTATGGGGGGTGACTCTAAATAAGGAAGGGAAGGGGCTGGAGGATGGTGGGTGTGGGGAGAAGGGCGTCTTGTTTCCGGTGGCTAAGGAAGATACGATCAGTAGGCTGTTAGGCAATAGTGTACGTGTGAGGCTTGCCGGAAGTACTAAGTTACCTCAGCGTGATGACCTCGTCCCGATATGTTCGGCAAGTAGTTAGGCGAGTTGAAACGTGCGGATCTAGGGAATGGCAGTGGTCATCCTGATGTATATTCATACTGTGCACTACTATAAGTACAGCAGTCTCAAGCGCGTTTGTAGGACAAGTAACACAAGATTTTCGTCTCTTTCCTCTTTGAATTGATCAGTCCCATTACTTTTCACTTTCACTCCAGCTGGTCCCGTGTGGCCTCCAACAACGCTCATGGGCCTCTGCTCAAGTGATTGGTTGTCATGGATGATAGGCAGATTGGTAAATTTATGCTGGGCGGCCTAAAATTTGCGTGTGCCCAAAAGAATACACTGGGCTTGCATCACACCATCGCTGCGGTACCGGTATCCGCCACCACTACTTCTCACAAAGACAACTCTTCAAGAGGGAGAAACCCTTTTATATTACCAACCACCTCACCCCCGAAATTACTCCCCTTAAAAATCCACTCAATCTAAAATACAGACTTGGCACCAACGCCACCAGACAAACCACCGGTATCAAATCAAGTGAATGCGCCCAAGCTGCCAACTACCAGGTAGCTCTCATAATTCTGCGCAATTTAAGTGCCGCCCCTTGCCCCCCTCGCGCCATTTCCATTTTCATCACCGCTACAGATAGGGAACTGGAGCTTCGCAGAATAGCTTGAGGGCTAGATATGACACTTCTAATAGAAGAAAAACTCATCATTTGGTAATTGAGGTTCTGGCGAGGACAAAGAGGGGGAAGGTGCATGGGGAGAAAGAGGAGTAGCAGGTTGGTAGAGAATAGATGGAAAAGGAAGAGACGGGGATAGAACTCATGCTGAGAGAGTGATAATCGAAGGCCACTAATCATTGTTCAGCCTAACTATTGGCTGCACTACCTCAATTTGAACATGCTTCCACTCTTATCTTTATACTGGAGGCAAGATCTGTTCCATAATTCTGTGTGCTCAGACTGTCGTTTCTCTGGTAATCGCAACTCAAACATGCTCAAAACTTCAGGAACACAAGGGAAAAAAGATTCGCCGGGTTGGCTGGGTAACCCGGGCTTAGCACTTCCCCGGCCGACCCGCCCAAGAAGCTCTACAGTCCGCCCGGCCCAATGAACCCAGCCCAACCCAACAAAGGGCCTGGGCTAACCCAACAAATGCCCTGGGCTAACCCAACGAAGTCCCGACCCATTGGGGGGTCTGAGTTGAGGAGGGTTTGTTGATAATTCAACCCTCCCCCCCACCAGCCTAGTACTTATGCACAGCTGCTGAGTCGGTGTTTCCACCGCAACTCTCTCATTACCGGACGCTTTAAGGGAGCAGCGGCAGGAGCTCAGTACTTGTAGAGTAAGATTTTTAAACAAGATGGATTTGAGAAGGAATTAAGTTCCTGTATCCTACAGGTGGGACGGCAAACTAGATGTTCGGGAGGCCAATGTTTTACCTGAATTCGCTTAAGGTGTGGAGCCGGAGTGCCACCATTTTCTATGGTGCGGGTACTTGCAATAGATTTGCTGCCCCGGGGAATGCACCGGGGGAGATGTTTTGGGATGATTGTGTGGTAAGGCTGTAACAATTCCTAATGCAGCTTGGGATCACTTGTGTTGGTAAGTGGTTCCGAAGTTACCGCGGCAGAGTCAGGTACCATACAGAGGGACATCGATCAGTTTTGGAGGTTCCATGAGGGAGGTTTGCTGTTCTTACCCCTCGGGAAACGTTCAAGATTTAGGAGCTGTACAGTGAAACCTCCGATATTTCCCACCTCCAAGACTTCCAACCCTCTAGCAATTCCAGTGTTTACAGAGTCACGACATTTGACGTATGGTAGGTCCCTGAGGAAATTCTATGCCTCTTATAGTTTCCAATTCCAGCTCATCCCACGGATCTTAATTCCAGCAAAAGTAGTCTTTTATCATACCTCAGTGGAAAATAGTCTATAGTTATGTCTGCCTTGGCCACATTCTCATATTTGAATTCATACTCTCTACTCAGTTCTTTGCGCATCATGTCCGAGTTCTACGCAAAATTTCCTTTTCTATTGGCCATCACGAGATATCACTCGAATAATAGTCATGTCTGGCTGTTGTAAGATGTCTTGATTCTCTGTGAAAAAGGGAAGCCCACCACTACTATCCTTGTTGAAATTATACTTTCGGATATGCACTCTCTACGTTCTTGAGTACGACAACACTTCCTACTTCATACTAGTTTCGCTTCAATGCCGTCAGAGTATAAGCTCAACTCATTCGCTTCAGATCTTTCATCCCACTCACTACTCAATCGGTTAATCATTGATGTAATTCTATGCGCATTACATTCCTTTTGTCTTCCTTTTGTTACCTTGGATTTCTTTGCTGCTGCGGACAAGTATTCCTGTTGTGAAGCATAAATAGCCGGTACTCCGGTCACTTAGATAGATAGTAATAGTGTATGGTTTTCCTGTGTTTCCTAAGCCTTCGGTATATACCTTGAGTATTGCGATATTTACAACAATCCTTTTTACCATCTCGGCAGGAAAGAGCTCCTAATATACACAATGGACTGAGCAGTCACACCGGACACTGTGTCCTATACCATATCAACCATTCTCATAACATGACGCACTAGTGACACTTCCATCTCCACATCCATCTACTAGTGGCATCCGATGCGGTCAACCACAAGTAACTAGATCCTGAGAAGCCACATATTCCAACACCCCCACTCTTCGAAGGACCCATAGATGAAACACAAAACAGAAACAAAGTCAAGCAATAAAAGAAGCCTATGTTCTCCACATGCAATAATAATATGACCTCATTAAAAACCTCCCTCGGGCCTTCAGATAGGCAGCTTAAGGGTAGGAAAAGAGTGTCACGTACAGGTTGGCTTTAGAGAAATACAAAAATAAACAAAAAGGAAAAATTCACAATATAGCTAACACTTCTGCGGTGTTTCTTTCCTATCTTCAGAAAGAGATAAACCCATAGCTCCTACAGGTTTCCAATGCAATACCTGAGGTAGTGCTTTCGTAAGGATGTCGGCGGTCATTTGCTCTGTAGGGCAATGAACAATTGAGATCTCCTGATTCTGTAATGCTTCACGAGTGAAGTGGCACTTGAGGTCAATATGTTTCGTCCGCTCATGAAATCGTGGTCGGTTGCTGAGATCTATTGCGCTCTGGTTATCGACATTGAGGGGAGTTGAAGAGACTGGTTTAGTTCCACTTAGCTCTGAATATAAACCACGAAGCCACAATGCCTCTCTCGTTGCCTCTGAACAAGCGATATATTCAGATTCTGTTGTTGACAGTGCAACCATTGATTGCTTCTTAGAGCACCAGGATATGGCTCCTCCTGCCATCAGGAAAACAAATCCACCAGTAGATTTGCGGTCTTGTGTATCTCCAGCAAAGTCGGCATCACTGAAACCAGTAAGAGGGTCTTGTGCTAACCCTTCCTGATCTCTCACATATACCAAGCCTAGGTTTATTGTTGCTTTTAGATATCGTAGAGTTCGCTTTGCTGTCTGGAGCTGACGGTAGGTAGCCTTGGAATTATACTTGCTGAGGTAGACAATTGTGAACCCCAGGTCTGGTCGAGTAGCCACAGCTAGGTACATAAGGCTTCCAACCAAAGACTGATAGGTCTTTTGATTCTCGGCTGTCATGGGATCATCTAGGTCAAGCGGTTGGGTTCCAGGTTCCAAGGGGGTCTGAACTGGGTTGCAGTTCTCGATCAGAAACCTTTGTAGTATTGTCTGAATAAATCGGGATTGACTTAAAGTAATAGAGTTCCGCCTTTGCTTTATTTCAATGCTGAGGAAGCAGGTGGCTCGCCCTAGTAGGTCAGTCATCTTATACTTTCCAGAGAGTAACAATTTCACCTGCTGAATTTCAGAAGGGAGTTTGGAGATCAGCAGGATATTATCTACATATAACAGTAAGAAGACCTGAAAGTCTGAGGTATAAGGATTGGGGTCAAAGGACGAATGTTGAAAACCTATCGATTTCAGATAAGTGTCAATCTCTTTATACCATAGCAGGGGAGCTTGTTTCAGTCCATAGAGAGCTTTAAGTAGCCGGCAAATAACAAGGCTACTATCTCCTCCATTCTCTTTAACTGCAGTAGAGTCGAGCCACTCAATGCCTTCTGGTAGCTCCATGTACTCTGGCTCATCTATACCAGGATTCAGAAACGCTCCAATGACATCCATGTGATCAGCATGATAGCCATTCTTCGCAGCAAGTGCGGTTAACATGCGTAGACTTGTTAGTCTAGCTACTGGGGCGAAGGTTTCTCCATAGACAACCTGTTCATACCCTTTAATCACCAGCCTTGCCTTCGCCTTCAATGAGCCATCAGGGAGAGTCTTTGTTCTGTAAACCCATTT
>Ga0307513_10012709_pt1 | contig 10367 bp, 9 predicted proteins | sample 15_EM_MG_FD_202174 | JGI IMG/M metagenome (GOLD analysis project Ga0307513, IMG submission 202174) | Populus trichocarpa ectomycorrhiza microbial communities from riparian zone in the Pacific Northwest, United States - 15_EM | ecosystem: Host-associated > Plants > Roots > Unclassified | place...
GCTTTTTCATCATGCTCTACATGATTCAATCACTTGGCTCACATCTTCATGAGTCTCCAGTAAAATCTCAAGTATTTCATCGGATTCTACATGATTCGATCACTTCGGTCACAGCTTTATGAGTCTCTGGTGATATCATGTTTAATGTCAAGTGAAAGGCCTGGAGAGAAAAAAAATGTGCAACCGTTCTTTTCACTCAATAATAATAATAATAATAATAATAATAATAATAATAAGAGGGTTGATGCCGGGAAAGTATGGGATTTCAATATGTTGCAAGTTGCAACTATCTCTTCCCTTAATATACCCTTAAGACAACAAAAAAAAAATACCACAAATCTCTCCAGCACAGGAACAAGGATAACCAGGTTGTGATTTGGGAGGCAATCAGCAATGGAATCACGTATGCTCTTGCTGTCATTGAACAGGGAGAATTTGAGAAGCATTGCACTGAAAAGAATGTGGAAGAAAAGAAGGAATGGAGCACACAAACCTTTCAGTTGATAGGAATGCAAGTACCAGTGCTGAATAAGCTTCGATAATCATCTTCTCTGCTTCTTTCTCTCCTTGTAAAACAGCTGCCTCATCGTTCTGTACAATTCAATAATATGCACATTTTGGAAATATCAGTAACAATTTGATTTACTCAATTATTCACATGCATCCCCACATACATTTGTAAAATATAATTCCAAGACATTATGAAGGGTACTCACCCATGACACAACATTTCCTTCTCCAGCTGCATCACCTGCACCTTGGTTGGCTAGGAAGATGGAGCACAGTAGTGGAATTACATCCTTGCGACTCTCATCTTCTGACCCTTCCAAGATTGACAGAGGAACACTTGTTGCAGCGAGCCTTGATCTGCAGTCGACTTTAACCATAAGTTTTGATAGGCAATAAACATAAAACATGCTTTTTTTCTACCAGAGAACTATGAATATACAAGGAAACATAAACCAAATGCCTCCTTCAAGATCAAAAGAAGGAAATCCTAACGAGAAGACTGCTACTAAATTGAGAGATCTAACCAACAAAAAGATTTCCAAGTGGGATTAAGCCAGTCCATAAAGTCAAGGACAATAGCTAATTCATCAAATGCAAATCTGAAAAGAGATCATTGGAGTGTTCAAAACAATGACATCTTGTGTTACACGAAAACTAGAGAATTGGAAAGGTTTCACTCAAATTCGAATGTCATCAGATAATAGCACAAGGATTCTATGTAATACAAGGAGAAAGTTGGTTTGAGGAATTGGTGTTGCTTAAATGCAAGAACAAGAGATAATTTCAAAAGATGGTCGGCAAGCACCACCATTTAAGTTTCAATCCTATATATGCAGTTGCCATCTAAATCAAATTTTCAGAAATTTCTAGGATGTATAAATCTACCCACATAATACTTGTAAAGATAATAGTTAACATGAAGGAAAGCCTCAGCAGGTAGAAAGCAATACAACTAGGATAATAGATCAAGCTTCAATAGGTTAAAATTCACGATAGCAATTAAGAACAAAGAAGCATTTCACTATGCCATGCACCAATTGCAAGAAAACAACATATGCATGAGAGAAGTGATTATTGGGCAAGTAAAACTGGCCTGTTATCCCCGTCCTTTTCTACCAAGTTCACAAGTAGGCCCAATATAGCAACAAGAAAATCCAACTCTTGATCGGTGAGATGAACATCATTCTGATTGTCAGGTTCAATGCTTGAACCGTCCTCTTGCATCTCACCAACAAGGGATATAGATGAGCTGAATGAGGGGAAGTGGCCAGCAATCAGAGTAGACATAGTCTCCAGCCCTCCACAAACAGCAATTTGTTGACAGCCAATAGGATTGTCATTTGTTAAATTCATTAGAACCTGCCAAGTAAAGATGGTAACTACAAAGGCTAAATTTAAATGTAAAAAATAAATTAAAAAAAAAAAAGCATATGCAGCTACCTTTTCTTACTTTGACAGCATAAAAGAAGGATGGAACATAAATGAAAATCCTCAAAATGGTTCAGAGGAATACCTTGATAGCAGTAAGAAGACAGTCTGCCAGAAGGCTGGAATGTTCTTCATCAGGAACACTGCAATGAGAGCTTTTCTGTGAATGATATTGTTCACCATTACTTGATTTTTGTAGGCAATTTTCACCATTACTTGATTTTTGTAGCCAATTATCACCATTACTTAATTCTTCCTGACTCGGTAGCTTATATTGATACCCATTTTCAACTTCTCTGGAGTTTACCCTACCATTATGAGTTCGAGAGATTTTCTGTTTCCCAGAGAGCAAGTCCCACTTTGAGGGCTGAAAATCATCTTCATCAAATGCATACGGATCTTGGCTATCATCTAAGAGCTCACTCCTGGCATCTTTCCTACAATTAGGTTTCTCAACAAGGCCAAATATGGTCCTTGACCCATTGCTCTCATAACTCCTCAATGTCTCGCTACATGAGCTGGACATGGAAGGATGTATTCTCATCTTCAGTTGACAAGTATTTCCAATAAATGGTGTGGTAGTTTCAGAACTGGAGGCAGAAAGCCTCAACCGGGCCATGGAATTCTGAGATACATTTAAGCTTTTCTCAGAGGAGGCCCTCGCTTCATTGCAGTTATTCGGAGAAGAACTGATGCTTATAACTCCATTGCTGTCTACTGCTAATTCAAATAAAAGATACATCATTAAAGATAGATAGATAGATAGAGAGAGAGAGAGAGAGAGAGAGAGAAGGGCGGCAGGCATACAGAAACACTACAGTGATATTAGGCTACCACATACCTCTGTAGTCATCAATTAAGACCAAATCAGAAGCATGATCACTTCTTTCAGAAAGACTACAACGGTTTCCGACACTGGAAGCAGCAGCAGAACTCTTGAGCAGATGAAGACCTAGAAATCAATGAATCAATCATCAGAACACAGATCTGATTAAAGCAATCTAGTTATAAGAACCAGAAATAGACAGAAGCAAGACAGCAGTCTTACTGGATAGAATTTTGATGACGCTTATAATGATTTTAGTAAAAGATATCCGATGCCCATGAGAATCTGAGTTCCCCCTCATTCCAAGTAAATGAGTCTGTATCATAGAAGAAAATATTGAACATTAAAATCTAATAATTTGGCTTCAGATAGCATTTTAAGTTCTAATAACGGCGTAGAGGAAGAATAAACAGGAGAAGAATAACAGAACAAAATCACATCTCATTGCACCTGGTTATCTTTACTTAAGAATGTAGCATTTTCCATAATTTTCAAACATTTCAGAAGCAGCACCAGGCTCGACAGATGCATGTCATGTTCCTGAATGGAAGGTGAATGATGTTCTGTCCACCTCTGCAAATAAATGTGTTCAATAGTTACCATCTCCGAATAATACACATCACTAATTAGCATGTCAAAGACATATAGGCATGAATTTATTATCAGGTATAATGACTCAATTCAGAATGAATAAATAAATAACATACCTTCCATATACAAAAGAAAATGTACTGGAAAACAAGTTAAAGTGCCACCATTGGTTTAAGATCTGCTTTAGATCTTATAAGGTGAAAGTCAAACACAAGGAAATGCATCCATGCACACCACTCATCTTTTAGTCCAGCAAAGAACAGTGATGAACTGAACTCAGGACCATACAGGATTAAGTTCCAAGATAGAAAGAAATGAACAATACAGATCAGTGGCTAAATGTGTGAACCAGATGGCTAAGTAGCAATGCTGCAAATTTATCACACATAAGTAGCATGTCAAAGACATAAGATTTCCCCCAATCGAATTCATGAACTGTGCACAGAATTTCCAGTTGCACACCGTTCCTAATTTCTCAAATGATTAGCTCAAATTAAATTTGTTCTTCAGTTTTAAAGCAACACAGAATTTCCAGTTGCACACTGTTCCTAATTTCTCAAATGATTAACTAAAATTAAAGTTGTTCTTCAGTTTTAAAGCAACACAAGGTGTCTTGATTTTTATGGCTCGCTATTGTATTCAATAACACACATAGAAAAAACAATCATACAAGCTCGCACCTTCATAACAGAGTGACAATTCATGATGACCTCAAAGACAGCATCAAGTCCTCCAAGCTCACGTAACTTCTCCTTAAAGTTGCCCCCTGTCTTCCTTACCATGCCAGATGTATCTGAATGAAAGTGACACACACAGAAGTAAATAAGCAATCAGAAAGGAGGAAAACCAAGAGAGAAATGTGTGTCCAAGCATGCATGGTCATGCATGCAAGATTCTATTGCTTATGAAAAGACATGCACAAAGCATGTAATCCAACAAATGAAAATTCATGACAAGACATTGCATGAAGAATGATTTGCAATCTCCATGTTCCATAACAAAAAAAAAATCATAAATTTTAATAGAAAACATGCATATAGGATAAGGAAGTTCAAGAAGTTTGTAATAAACAGCTATATGCAAAATGTAACCCTAGGTCATTTTTAACTCAAGTAATTAATAAATATTCAAAGACAAAACTTCATCAGATGTAATCCAACAAAAATAGACAAGTGAAACTTGCAAAAAAAAAAAACAGAGAGGACAAAAAAATGATTTAAGAGATATTGTCCATTACACAATGGTGTAAGTTTGATCTACCTCAACAAGATAAGTCAGAAGACAGAAGCAGTCAAAAACAAAAGCAAAAGGGAGAATAAAAGCACTTGCATCGACAATATTGACTTTATAATAATTGGTATCCAGGAATGTATTCATTGTCCTAATCAACAAAACTACTATTCATCCTATGATAAGAATAAACCATATGTAACAGATATGAAAAGGTAACAGTTCCTTATAGATAGAGTTCAATGGTATGACATCTAGAATACCTTCAAAGGATATCTTAGATAAACAAGCTTTCTCCATGGATAACAATGCAATCCATTTTGGAGACAATTCTGGCCTCTCCATTCTACTATCATCACCGCAATGTGACTTCATTTCCTTGCAATTAACAAGAATTTCTTGAACTTTGGCAGCAATGGCAGTAGAGGTAGAATCTGCCAGCTTACTTGTATATCGTAAGATGTCCGACTCCTTGCGTAATGATAAAAGCTTACTGCCTATATTTCGAGCCTTATCTTCAGTAGCAGTCGAAATGATGGGTTTTAACAATTTAATAAGAAAATGAATGGAAGTTGGTGACTCTAAAACATGTTCATCTTGACCCTGAAACAGTGAAATTAAAGCTGTCAAAACCATTCTGATGAGGGACAAGATATATGGAAAAAATGAATTCCAGCCTAGAGAATCAAAAAAAAAAAAAGACAAACAAGAAATAACTGGCTAAGAACACCAGCATATGATTTGAGAACATTACAACTTTCGAACAAAGAAACTGAAGATTATACTTTTACAAGCATAGAACTCCATATGAATATTTTATTATATAAGTTAAAGGTTGTACTTGCTATTTTATGGTCTCTCAAAATAACTAATGCCAGTCATTGCCTTCCATCCATGTCTAAACAACTAAAGACAGTACCTTATCTAACAAGTAAGAAGGAGGTAATGCTGCATTCCCAGTTGCTTTTGTATAGATTTCAGAGGCCCCTTTTTTGAGGTTTTCAACAAAGTACGTACATGGACAAGAGAGTGTGGAAAAATGGTAGAAAACATAAAACTTACATCACTAGTCAAAACATAGAAGAGTGCAGCAGCAGCCAGATTGCTAGTTGAATCATCCAAGCTGAGGCTCAAAATAGCATCAATTATTGTCTTGGCCATCCTGAAAGCACAAAACTTTAGAATTTCAACATGCACCAGAAATAAGACATATAACTTGATGTCAGCAAGATGAGAATAGTATACTCAATACAAGATAGCAGATAGCAGACCAACAAAGAAATCATTTTGAGTGCATAAATCGAAACATCTAACAAGACAACCCAACATGTTGTATTTCATTCACCAATTGGAATAAAGAGTGACAAGAATTCATAACTTTCACTTCTCACAAGTTCTTGGTACTTTTGGATATGCATACTGTATTCCGGAATTCATTAAACATAAATTCCCGAAAAACTCTACAATTTAATTATAAAATCTTCCAATCATTCCTTAATTAGATACTTCCAAGCTTAAACAGAGAAACCATAAACCGTTACAAAATTTAACAAATGACATCCCTTTTGTAAGATTCAAAATCTATGGTAAGCAAAATATTAAATTCAAAATCCAAAGAATGATCTCCTCAGCAAACAACCCATTTCTTTAATTTCAAAACTTGAAACAGCCGTCCACAAAAAAAAAAAAAAAAAAAGCACACTCTTCAAGAAGCCATCAAGAAAAATACGAATTCCAAAACTCAACAAGAATTTCTATAAAACCACCCTTAAAACTACAATGCAAAAGTTCAAAATCAGAACTCTTTGAAATGCCAATACCCTCTCTAAATTCAATAACCCCTAAATTCAATCTTTCTAAATTCAAATCCACCCTTTTATCTAAATTCAAAAACTTACAAAATCCCCAAAACTTCCATACTTTCAATTCCAAGAACATCCCAGAGACTAACCTTCAAAAACTCAAAATTCAACACCAAATCCAAAAACACCCCCCAAATTTCAAACACGAAATAACTCCAAAATCAATCTTTAAACATCAAAAAACTAAAAACCCCAAACAAATTTTAAAAAACAAAACAAAACCCGCATACCCTTGAGTCCTCAAAAGCCGTCTCTGTTGTTGAGTCCCACAAACTCTTAACAAAGACAACAAACTAGCTCTCTTAATCCTTAAAGGCTGTCCTTTCTTTAACCCATCAAGTGAAAAGTTAACCTCATCAACATGCTCCATCATTTCCCCAAACTCTTGCGCCTCCATCAACGTCGTCGAACTAGTCAAGACATTTGAATTCCCAATCTTTCCACTATTGGGTCTCTCAGATTTTGACTTACTATGCCTTGCCTTCTTCGATTTCCTTGGAACGACACCGCTTGGGATGGGATTTTCGTCGAAACTGTAGGGATCGGGATCGAGAGAATAAGAGGTGGATTCTTGAGATGAGAAAGGGAAGTTACTGCTGAAGAAATCTTGATTGGATGGGCTTTCTTGAGATTCACTGAAGGAGTAATTATGGTCAGACACGGTGTCGTCTCCCCCTCGGTTTCGCCGACCGTACGTTCTTACGAACATGTTTTTTTCGAAATTTCGTTTGTTTCACTCAGAGAAGCAATGAACAAGAAGAAAAAGAAGCGAGGAGGGCCGATTAAGTAAAAAAGAGGGAAAGATGAGGGCTTTTAGGAAAGAAAGAAGAAATTTGAAATTCTCTCTTTTGAGGTGGGGAGAGGGGTGGGTTTAGACACTCAGATGTTTTTTATTGAATTTTAATTTATTTTTTATTAAAATTTGAAATCTTTTTATTCAGAATTAATTTGTTTTTAGTATTTTTAAATTATTTTAATGTATTAATATTAAAAATTAATTTTAAAAAATAAAAATATATTATTTTAATATATTTTCAAGCAAAAAATATTTTAAAAAATAATCGTTATTACACTCCCAAACACCCATAAAAAAATAAAGGGTTTTTAGTTTAATTTTTATAGATTTGTTTTTTTTTTTTAGGTTTATGAGATTCAATGCTACTAAATATGGGTTTTTTTAGGTGTTTAGTGAGGCAGGAGAGTCATTAAAAGATATGATTAGCAATCATAGTAGAGTTTTAGATTTTGTTTATATATTAGAAGTTATTTGGAAAGAAAGGTTTTGATAATGATAGAGCACTTTGTTTATATAAATATTTCTTTTATTATAATTTTAAAAATTAATTTTTATATTTTAAAATGAATTTATTATTAAATTTATCTTAATGTTTTATTTTAATTATGACTATGGTCTTGTTTGGTATTGCATTCCAATCATATTTTTAAATTAATATTTTTGTGTTATTTGATTGTTTTAATGTGCTAATGTTAAAAATAAATTTTAAAAGATAAAAAAACCATTATTTTTATGCATTTTCAAACAAAAAATACTTTAAAATCCAATATTTAACACACTTTCAAATAGACAATATATCTCTTCTCTAACAATCTCATAAATGCACCCCATATATTAGCTAAGAAAAATTAATAAATTATCTTTAATACTAATTCTAAAGTATAAACATAAATAATCAAAGAATTTAGCAAATTTCTTTGAGTTTCAGGTTAATCTTGAATTTGTGTTGTTGTTATTTATATATCGTCATACAGTGTAAAATTACAATAAAACTATATATTCATAATAAGACATAAATTACTTTTATATTATGTATTCATTATAAATATTACTTTATAATTACAAAAAAAAAACATTTTTTATTAATAAGAATCCTTAAATTTGATTTAAATTTGATTAGCATGAAATTTGTTTTTCCACCATCCTTCCAATAAACATGGATGGGATAAGTAGGAGATGCATCATTTTTTATTCAAACAATTGCATATATGATACAATAATATGAAAACTCTTAGAAGTACCTCATGGGAAAGGTCAAATAGTGAAAAAGTCTGCTCTTTTTTTAATTTTTCAAATTTCAACCTCAAAGCTAATATTTCACTAAGTTTTTTTTAATATATCACATCAATACAGATAATGTATATTTAAGATTATATGTGAAAAGAGAGTTTCACAAGTTGATTCAATAAAAAAAATCTTAAAAACTAGAGAAAAAAATAATTATGTGATGGCTAAGTATTATTATCCAACCCAAGATACGTAATATTACAAAATAGAATAGTGTATTTATGTTTTTACCTTTCTTTACAAAAAAACAATAACCTTGTTTATAGGATAAATTTGTCTTTTCTAAATAACCAATTGGTCATTACCAAATCCATTACGTCAAAAAAAAATTAATTAAAAGCAAGAAAAATAAAATGATAGCAAAGATGGTCTCATTCATCTTTTTCCTACTATTAGCATAATAAAATGACAAACTTATCCTTGAAATAAAAAACCTTAAAATTACTTAAGCCAAGTCTTTTTGTCATTTTTTAAAAAAATGATTTTTTCAAATCATCCTTCAATGTTTAATTTGTTGGTGATTGAGTTTCTGATTTTTCTTTTCTTTTTATAAGGTTATCTCATTCTTACTTAATTTTTACTTTGTTATCAAATAAGATCTTTAAGGGCCTTTTAAGAATATTTAGATGGAATCTTTTTATAATACTATTGATGAAGTTCCAAGATCTAATATGCTCAGGTATGAGAGTTTTTTTAGTATTTGGATAGAGGGTGATCAAACATTAACATTAATATTATATTCTTTAAAGTTCAGGTGGATTTAGGGACTCTAAGATGATAAAGTTAGTAACTTTTAATAAGAGATTGTAATAAATAAGAAAATGAGATTTAAAATCTAAAAACAAGTGTGTTTTTTTTCAGTTGTGTATGATAAATGCTTTGAAAATATGAATACTTAGATGATATAAAAAATGTGAATCATTTACATGTGTGGTTCAGAGGGTATATATAGCTTCTAAACTTTGTCATGTTACTTGAATGGAGGGGACAAATGTGTTTTTTCTCAATTATGTATGATAAATACTTTGAAAGTATGAATACTTAAAGAATAGAAAAACTATGAACAATTTACCTGGATGGTTCAGAGGGTATATATAGCCTCTGAACTTTGTCATGTTTCTTAAATGGAGGGGTTGGAGTGTCATTTCCTCCTGATAGCATTAACGAGGGAGAAATATCTTTTACATAATATTAATGAGAGGTAGATATCTCTTACATAATATTAATATTGATGGAAATATGATAGGTCATTTGGAGACTTTTATGTACCTAAAGATGTAGGGAGATGATCATTCTTAACTTTTAATATTTGGTGTTAAAATACATGAGAATAAACAAACAAATCTTCGTGACCTAACATGAAGCCTAAAAAATTTATCAACTTCATATGTATTTGGACTTGGAATGATTCTAAACCCAATGGTGATGAGTCCGACAACTTGCAAGACCTCAATGTACTCGGGCTCAACACATAGCTAAACTCAAGAATGTTGGGTATATATATTTAGACATACATGTACTTAGGCTTAGCGCATGGCTGAACCCAATGATGTTGAATCTAACACCTTGCATGACCCAAATACACATTAGCTCAACATGTAGCTCACTTAAAGATATCGGGTCTAATACCTTTCTAGACACATACGTACTCGGGCTCAAAGCATGGTTGAACCTAAAAGTGTTGGGTCTGACACCTTTCTAGACCCACATATACTTGAGCTCAATACGTAGCTGAAACTAATGGTGTTGGGCTTGGTATCTCGTCGGACCTACATGTACTTAGGCTCAATATGTAGTTGAACCCAAGAATGTTGGGCTTGGAAGCAAGCCAGACCCA
>Ga0307513_10012710_pt1 | contig 10367 bp, 10 predicted proteins | sample 15_EM_MG_FD_202174 | JGI IMG/M metagenome (GOLD analysis project Ga0307513, IMG submission 202174) | Populus trichocarpa ectomycorrhiza microbial communities from riparian zone in the Pacific Northwest, United States - 15_EM | ecosystem: Host-associated > Plants > Roots > Unclassified | place...
TGCGCTGCGGGGCAGCAGCTTGAGGCCCGCGAGCAGGGCGAGGACGGCGACCGGGGCGGGCAGCAGCATGGTCAGGCGCCAGCTCGCCTCGGTGAGCAGGCCGGAGAGCACCAGGCCCATCGAGAAACCGGTGGCCGCGCAGGTGGTGTAGATGGACAGGGCCCGGTTGCGCAGCGGGCCCTCGGCGAAGGTCGTCGTGATGATGGACAGGCCGGCCGGTGCGGTGAAGGCGGCGCTGAGCCCCTTGATGAAACGGCTGGCGATCAGCAGCGGGCCCGAGTCGACGAGTCCGCCGAGCAGCGAGGCGAGCGCGAAGACGCCGAGGGCTACGAGGAACACCTGACGGCGGCCGAGCAGGTCGGCGGTCCTGCCGCCGAGGAGCAGGAGTCCGCCGTATCCCAGGATGTAGCCGCTGACGATCCATTGCAGCGTCGAGGTGGAGAGACCGAGTTCGGAGCCGATGGACGGGAGCGCGACGCCGACCATCGACACGTCCAGCGCGTCCAGGAACATCGCGGCGCAGAGCACCAGCAGGGTGCCCCACAGGCGGGGAGTCCAGCGTCCGTCGGTCGCCGGAGTGGTGAGCGGAGAGGTCATGCGGAGACAGTACATGCGCATGCATCGAATGCAAATGCATTTAATGTTTACGCAACAAAGGGTGTGCGGGGCAAGGGGTGGCGCCGGGCGGTGCGGTGCCGGGCGGTGCGGTGCGCTCCGTGAAGCGGTCGGCGCGCGATTGTCAGTGCCGGGTGTCAGGCTGATGGCACAAGGACCTGCGAAAGGGAATCGCCGTGATCACCACTGACCTCGCTCCCGGCTCCCCCTGCTGGCTCGACCTCGGTGCCCCCGATGTCCCCGCCGCCGCGGCCTTCTACGGCGCGGTGCTCGGCTGGGAGTACGAGTCGATGGGCGCGGGGGAGGACATGGACGGCGGGATGTTCCGGAAGGACGGCAAGATCGTCGCCGGGCTCGGCAGGCTGACGGAGGAGGGCGCTCGCCCGGCCTGGATGATCTACTACAGCGTCACCGACGCGGACGCCACGACCCGGGCCGTGGAGCGCGCTGGCGGCACGGTGCGGCTGGCGCCGAGGGACCTCGACGACTGGGGGCGGATGGCCCAGTACAGCGACCCCGCGGGAGGCCAGTTCGCGGTCTGGCAGGCGGGGAAGAACTCGGGGTTCGAACTGGCCGACGAGCCGGGCTCCCTGACCTGGGCCGAGCTGTACACGCGCGACGCCGCTGCCGCCAAGGAGTTCTACGGCGGTGTCTTCGACTGGTGGTACAGCGACATGGAGATGCCGGGCGGCGGGGGCGCGTACACCCTCATCACCGCTCCCGGGCTGCCCGGGGAGCGTATGCAGGGCGGCCTCATGGAGGTCCGCGAGGAGGATCTCGCCCTGGCGGGCGGGCGGTCGTACTGGCATCCGGTCTTCGCCGTGGCCGACTGCGACGCCGCGGTCGCCAAGGTCACCGAGAACGGTGGCAGCGTGCAGATGGGGCCCGATGACGCGGAGGGTGTCGGCCGGCTGGCCGTCTGCCTCGACCCGTCGAACGCGGACTTCGTGGTGCTGGCCCCGGCAGAGGGCTGAGCCTGAGCCCGCGAGGTCGACGCCGGACACGCCTCGTTGAGGGCGTGGGGAGGCGTTGATCTGCTGCTCAGGCGTGAGCGGTTCCGGTCGAGCCGGTTGGCGCGGATGATGCTCGGGCGCCGGCCGTCCAGCAGGCTGCGGTGAGGCGGACTTTCGTGCCGTGCGCGTGGGTGTCGAAGGTGGCGCGGGCCGTTTCGGTGACCTGGGTGCGAGTCCGGTCGTCCGCGTCGCGCAGGATCGGGCCGACTGGGCCGAACCCGGTGAAGTGGCGGTCCGAGTCCCTCTCGGGCAGGGCGCAGGTCACGTCGATCGGCCGGATGTCGATTCCGGCATCGGGCCCGCCGTCCGAGCGCGGCGATCAGGCGGGACCGCCTCACGAAGGCCTGGCCGGCGTCAGTGTTCTGTCGCGCGTCGCGTGACGAACCCGATGACGGCGGCCGTGGCGGCCAGTGCCGCGACGCTGGTGAGGGCGGTGGGGAGCGAGAACCAGTCCGCCATGAAGCCGATGGCGGGCGGGCCCAGCAGCATGCCGCCGTAGCCGAGCGTGGACGCGACCGCGACTCCGTCGGGGCCGGCCAGTGCGCCCGCGCGTTCGATGGCGATGGGGAAGAGGTTGGCGAGGCCGAGCCCGGTGATCACGAAGCCGAGGAGCGCCGCCCACAGGGACGGGGCGAGCGCGCCGAGGAGCATGCCGGCCGTGGCGATCGCGCCGCCGGACACCACGGTGCGGGTCTGGCCCAGCCGTTCGAGCATCCTCGTGCCGCTGAGCCGGCCGATGGCCATGGCGAGCGCGAAGCAGGAGAAACCGACAGCCGCGACACCTGGTGAGGCGTGCAGGTCCTGTTCGAGGTGCAGGGCGCTCCAGTCGGCCAGGGCTCCCTCGCCGTACGCCGTGCACAGGGCGATCAGGCCGAAGACGATCACCAGACGACGGGCGCGGGGGTCCACGCGGCGGGGTGTGTTCTCCTTCGGCGCCGTGCTCTCCGGCGGACTCGGGGGCTGATGGCTCAGCAGGGTGCGGCCCGCGAAGAAGGTGACGAACAGCCCGATCACGGTGAGGCCGAGCAGATGGCGCGTGGGGGACAGGACCCCGGCCACGAGCCCGCCGAGTCCGGCGCCGACCATGCCGCCGAGACTGAACGCGGCGTGGAAACTCGGCATGATCGGGCGGCGCAGCGCGGCGACCAGTTCCACGGCGGCGCTGTTGAAGGCGACGTTGATGCCGCCGAAGGCCATGCCGAAGACCAGCAGGACGGCGCCGAGCGCCGGAGCGGAGTGGGTGAGCGGTGGCAGGGAGACGCTGACGCAGAGGAGGACGGCGCAGGCGACGGTGACCCGGTGGTTGCCGTAGCGACGGCAGAGCCGGCCGGTGAGGATCATCGTGACGACGGCTCCGCCGGAGACGCCGAGCAGGGCGAGGCCCAGGGCGCTGGCGGAGGCGTCCGTCTGCTCCTTGATGGCCGGGATGCGGACGACCCAGCCCGCGAAGACGAAGCCGTCGAGGGCGAAGAAGACGGTGATGGCGATGCGGAGGCGGGTGAGGGTGTTGTCGGGGGTGGTGCTGTCGTCCGTCCGGGGTTTGTTTATCAGCGGCACAAACTCAGAGTAGGTGGGTGGGAGGGGGAGGGCAAGGGAGCCTGTCGGTCGACGCTCCCACGTCTCGAGGTCTACGGATCAAGGGTGCGTCCGTGCGGTCGGCGATGTCCTCGGCCGTCACGTCCGGCGCGCACTCCACGAGAGCGAGGCCCTCCGGCGTGACGTCGAGGACGCCGAGATCGGTGATGATCCGGTGGACGCAGCCCTCGCCGGTGAGCGGCAGGGTGCACTCTTTGACGATCTTCGGGGTGCCGTCCTTGGCGGTGTGCTCCATCAGGACGATCACGCGACGAGCGCCGTGGACCAGGTCCATCGCGCCGCCCATCCCCTTGACCGTCTTGCCGGGGATCATCCAGTTGGCCAGGTCGCCGGCGGCGGACACCTGCATGGCGCCGAGCACGGCCGTGTCGATGTGGCCGCCCCGGATCATGCCGAAGGAGAGCGTCGAGTCGAAGAAGGAGGCGCCGGGCAGGACGGTGACCGTCTCCTTGCCCGCGTTGATGAGATCCGGGTCGATCTCGTCCTCGGCCGGGTACGGGCCGGTGCCCAGGATGCCGTTCTCCGAGTGCAGGACCACCTGGACGCCCGGCGGGAGGTGGCCGGGGATCAGGGTGGGCAGGCCGATGCCGAGATTGACGTAGGAGCCGTCGGCGAGTTCGGCGGCTGCGCGGGCGGCCATCCGGTCGCGGGTCCAGGGCATCAGCTGCTCACCGTTTCTCCGGTCGGCGGCGCGGAGATCATGAGGCGTTCGATGTGTTTCTCGGCGGCCTGAGTTGGTGTGAGGGCCACGATCCGCTGGACGAAGATGCCCGGCAGGTGCACCTCGTCGGGGCTCAACTCGCCCGGTTCCACGAGCTGTTCGACCTCGGCGACGGTGATGCGGCCGGCCATCGCGGCCGGCGGGTTGAAGTTGGCGGCGGACTTTCGGAAGACCAGGTTCCCGTGGCGGTCGCCGCGCCAGGCCCGTACGAGGGCGAAGTCGGTGCTGATGCCGTGCTCCAGGACGTGCGCGCGGCCCGCGAAGTCGCGGGTCTCCTTGGGCGGGGAGGCCAGGGCGACCGTGCCGTCGGCCGCGTAGCGCCAGGGCAGCCCGCCTATTGCCACCTGCGTACCCACTCCCGCCGGCGTGTAGAAGGCCGGTATGCCCGCTCCGCCGGCCCGCAGCCGCTCGGCCAGCGTGCCCTGCGGCACCAGTTCCACCTCCAGTTCGCCCGACAGGTACTGCCGGGCGAACTCCTTGTTCTCGCCCACATAGCTGCCGGTCACGCGGGCGATCCGGCCGTCGGTCAGCAGGACTCCGAGTCCGCGCCCGTCCACACCGCAGTTGTTCGACACGATCTTCAGGCCGGTGGCGCCCTGGGCGTGCAGGGCCTTGATGAGCACGTCGGGGATGCCGCTGAGGCCGAAGCCGCCGACGGCCAGCGACGCGCCGTCGGGTATGTCGGCGACCGCCTCGGCGGCGCTCGCGCGGACCTTGTCCATGGGGAGTGGGCCTTTCTGCTCTGCTCTTACGGGTCCAGGGCGTCCGAGTTCTACGGGTGCAAGGCGTCCGAGATCGGCTTGGCGCCGCCATGTGCGGTGAGGCCGCCGTCGACCGGGATCTCGGCGCCGGTGATGAAGGACGCGTCGTCGGACAGCAGGAACGTCACCAGCGGGGCGATGTCGTCGACGCTCCCGGTGCGGCCGAGGGGTGTCCCGAGGAGGTTCGCCTCGCGGAACGCCGGTGCGGCGAATGCGGTCATGTCCGTCTCGATGAAGCCGGGGTGGACGATGTTCACACGGATGCCGCGCGGCCCCAGCTCCATGGCGGCGGTCCTCGTCAGGCCGCGCAACGCCCACTTGCTGGCCGTGTACGCGACGGGATAGTGGGCGGTCAGCGCCGCCGACGAACCGACGTTCACGATCGATGCCCCCGGCCGCATCAAGGGCACGAGATGCTGGATGCCCAGCAGCGGACCGGTGACGTTGACCGCGTGGACCCGGGCCATGTCCTCGGGGCGTACGTCGTCGATGCGGGCCCGCCAGGTGACGCCCGCGTTGTTGATCAGGCCGTGGACCTGTCCGTACGACTCCCGTAGTTCGGCGGCGAGTTCGGCCCACTCCTTCTCGCTGGTGACGTCGAGGCGGCGGCAGCCGGGTGCATCCGCCACGTCGGTGGCGATCACCCGGGCGCCCTCCCGGGTCAGCGCCGCGGCCTCGGCGGCACCCTGACCGCCCGCCGCGCCCGTCACCACGACGACCCTGCCGAGGAGCCTCTGCGGGCGCGCGTCGGTCACGGCCGCTCCCGCAGCCTGCGCCGGGCGACCGGCACAGGTACCGGATCGGGCCCGGCCACCACGGTGTTGGAGACGCTGCCGATGCCCTCCACGGTGAGCGTCACCGTGTCGCCGAGCCGGAGCGGCGCCGGATCCTGGCGGCCTCGTACGCCCCACAGCTCCGCCAGACACCCGCCGTTGCCGCAGGTGCCCGAGCCGAGGACGTCGCCGGGGCGGACGGCGGTGCCGCGCGAGGCGTAGGCGACCATCTCCTCGAACGTCCAGCTCATGTTGGACAGCAGGTCCTTGCCGACGGTCGTGCCGTTCACCTCCGCCGTCAGCGCCAGGCGCAGAAAGCCATCCGTGTCGCGGTACTTCTCCAACTCGTCGGCGGTTACCAGGTACGGGCCCAGCGTGGTCGCGGTGTCCTTGCCCTTGCAGGGGCCGAGGCCCACGCGCATCTCGGCCGACTGGAGGTCGCGGGCGGACCAGTCGTTGAGGATCGTGTAGCCGACGATGTGCTCGCGGGCCTGTTCGGGGGTGAGGTCGCGGCCCTCCCTGCCGATCACCGCCGCGACCTCCAGTTCGAAGTCGAGAACGCTCGACCCCGGCGGCATCGGGATGTCGTCGTGCGCGCCGTACACCGCGTACGGGTTGGTGAAGTAGAACGTCGGGGCCGCGTACCACTGCTCCGGCACCCCGGCGGCCCCGTCCACGGACCGCCGTACGCCCTCGACGTGTTCCTCGAAGGTGACGAAGTCCCGCACGGTGGGCGGCTGGAGTGGCGGCAGCAGCCGTACTTCCGACAGTGGGACGGGCGCGCCCACGGGGCGGGCGCCGACGGCTTCGAGCGGTGAGGTGCCGTCCGGCAGGGCTCGCACGACGCTGCCTTCCACGATGCCGCAGTGGCGACGCCCCTCGTGCAGGTAGGTGGCGATGCGCATGAGTGGCCTCTCAGACCGGTGGGGCCACGAACACCCCGTGGTCGACGTCGTTGAAGGACTCCTTGGCGACCAGTTCGTTCATCGGGTTCGCCGTGCCCCACTGGTCGGTGACCTCGGGCTGCGAGAAGTCGTAGACGTGGGGATGCCAGGTGTCCTCGTCGAGCAGCTCCAACTCCGTTGTGTACTCGACCGTGTTGCCGTGCGGATCGAGGAAGTAGGTGAACGTGTTGTCGCCCGCCATGTGCCGGCCCGGACCCCAGACCTTCTGGAAACCCGCCCGCATCACCCGGCCGGAGCCGCGCATGTACTCGTCCAGGCCGCGCATCTCGAAGGAGACATGGTGCAGGGAGGTGTGCGGGCCCTTGGCGATGGCCATGGAGTGGTGCTGGTTGCTGATCCGCATGAAGTGCATGACGTCACCGACGTACGGCGAGCTGAGCGTGTCGGAGTGGCGGAAGCCGAGGTGGCGCTCGTACCAGGCGCGGGTCCTGTCCAGGTCCGGCGAGTTGAGGACGACGTGCGACAGCTTGACCGGGATCGCCTCCTTCTCCTCGATCCGGCGGTGCTGCCTGACCTCGACATCGGCGGAGACCTCGATCGTGCGTCCGTCGATGTCGAAGAAACGGAAGCCGTAACCGCCGCCGGGCGTGTCCACCTTGCCCGGCTGCGAGACCAACTGGATGCCCCCGGCGAGGAGTTGTTCGGCGAGAGCGTCCACGTCCGCCGCGCTCGCGGCGCCGTAGGACACCAGGTCGAGCCGCTTCTCGTCGGCCTTCCGCAGCCGTACGACGTACTGCTCGGGCGAGCCCTCGGCGGCCAGGAAGGAGATCCCGGAGTCCTCGGCGACCTTGGTCAGGCCCCACACACCGGCGTAGAAGTCGAGCTGCCTGTCGTAGTCGGGCACGGCGAGGTCGACGTGCCGGAGGTGGGTGAGCGGACGGTCACTCATGGGGGGGTTCCTCCTCGGACGAGGTTGAGCAGGGCGGCGGCGTTGCCGCCCCGCACCGCGTGGAAGTCGTGGTCGGGCAGACCGGCCGTGCGCAGCGCGTCCAGCGGGTCGTCGGTGCCCATGTCGAAGGGGAAGTCGGAGCCGAGCAGGACCCGGTCGGCGCCGACGGCACGGATCAACTCCCGTAGTACGTACGGGTCGTGGACCAGGGAGTCGAAGTACAGCTGCTTCAGATAGCTGCTTGGCTCCCGGGCGCAGCCCTGGGCGTCCGGGCGGACCCGCCAGGCGTGGTCGGAGCGGCCGATGTGGGTCGGCAGATAACCGCCGCCGTGCGCCGCGATCAGCTTCAGGTCCGGATGGCGGTCCAGGACGCCGGAGAAGATCAGGTGGGAGAGGGCGACGGCGTTCTCGGTGGGCTGGCCGACGGTGTTGGACAGGTACCACCGGTCGAGACGCTCGTCGAGCGTGCAGCCGAAGGGGTGCAGGAAGAGGACGGCACCCGTCTCCTCCGCACGGGACCAGAAAGGTTCGTACGCCGGATCCGACAGCTCGTGACCGGGCGCGTGCGAGGAGATCTCCACGCCCTTCAGGCCCTGGTCGAGTGCGTGGTCGAGCAACTCCGCCGTGAGGTCGGGGTGTTGGAGCGGGACCAGGCCGAGGCCGTGCAGCCGGTCGGAGGCCTTCGCGCAGTGCGCGGCGGTGCCTTCATTGGCCGACTGGCAGAGCCACTCGGCCAATTGACGGTCGGCCCAGTAGTGGTAGTGCGACGGGGACGGGCTGACCAGCTGGATGTCCACGCCCTGCGCGTCCATGGCGGCGAGGCGTACAGCGATGTCCGTCAGCCTCGGCACGCGTGCGCCGACCATGGGACCGTTCACGGCCAGGGCCGCCGGGCCGTTGCGGCGGGCGTCGAGGGCGCGTGCCTCGGCGAGGCCGGGCCGGCCGGCGACGGCCTCCTCGACCTCCGGGAGCAGGAGGTGGGCGTGGACGTCGATCGTCGGGGGCGAGAGGGGCTCGGTCACGGGAGTTCCTTCAGGGCGTTCATCGTGCGGCCCATCAGCGCCGCCACATCCTTGCCGCGCTCCTGGTCGGGCGCCCTGTCGAGCAGCCACCGGCCGATCTGGACGGAGGCCTCGACGACCAGGCGTACGCGGGGCAGCCGTCGGGCGCGGTAGTCGGTGAGGAGCTGGTCGTCCCAGTCGTCGTGGCCGGTCAGCAGCTCCGCGAGGACCAGGACGTCTTCGAGGGACATCGCGGCGCCCTGGGCGAGCGTGGGTGGACAGCAGTGCACGGCGTCACCGACCAGCACCACCCGGCCGCGGTGCCACGGGCCCTCGACCAGGAGCTGGTCGAAGTACGCGTAGTTGACGGCCTTCGGATCGGTGAACGCGGTGCGGATCTCCTCCCACACCCCGCCGTAGCCCTCGCTGAGCGCTCGCATCTCGTCGGCGTACGCGTCGGGGTCCAGCGAGGCCCGGTCGCGGGCCCGTTCCACGAGGTAGGCGTAGACCGTGTCCTCGCTGGTCGGGCAGTACCCGGCGATGAAACAGCGACCGCCGTACATCATCTCGGTGCGGCTGACGCCGGCCGGGCGGGGCGCGGGGGCGCGCCAGATGCCCATGCCGGTGGGTTCGGGTCTCTCGGTGATGCCGATCATGTCGCGGGTGGCGGAGTGCAGTCCGTCGGCGCCGACCACCAGGTCGTAGCGGCGGCTCGAGCCGTCCGAGAAGGTCACGTCCACGCCGTCGCCGTCCTGCTCGAAGGCGGTGGCCGTCGTGCCGAGGCGGACCTCGGCGATGAGGAGCTGCTGGAGCCCGGGCCGCTGCATACCGATGTGGGCGGGCAGGTCCTCGCCGCCGGTGCGGAGTTCGTCATGGGCGTAGATCACCGTGCCGCCGGGGGTGAGGATGGCGACGCCGTCGGCCGCGTACCCGTCCTTCTCGATGCCGTCGAGGACCCCGACCTCGCGGAGCACGCGCAGGGCGTTGCCCTGAAGGGTGATGCCGGAACCGGCGGCGGCCTTCCAGTCGGGGCTCGCCTCGACGAGGTCGACCGTGATGCCGGCTCGGCGCAGGAGGACGGTGAGGGTGTTGCCGGAGGTTCCTCCGCCGATGATCAGGACGGTGCGGGTGAGGCCGTTGGTCATGTCGGGGTTACCTCCTGGAGTGGGGCCGCACGGCATTGTGCGGCGGCGTGCGGGGTGCATTGCTGTGAGGGCGGTACGAAGGGTGCGGGTTCGTTGTGGCTGGTCGCGCCCACGCGGCGGAGCCGCAGATTGATACAGCCCCGCGCCCCTTTGGGGCGCCGGTCCCGCGCTGGACTTCGGCCCCCGGCGACTCCTCGGGCTACTTCACCGCTAGCGGATTCACGGGGGAGCCGACGGCACCGGTGATGGGCAGGGGCGCTGCGGTGAGCCAGAACTCGTACACGCCGTCGGCGGCGCAGTCGGCTGCCAGGGCGTCCAGGTCCCACATCTCGCCGATCAGCAGACCCACGTTGGGGATGGCGACCTGGTGCAGCGGCTGGAAGGCGTGCTCGAACTCGTTGGGCCGTACCTCGAAGCCCCAGGTGTCCGTGGCGATCGCGGCGATCTCGGTGCGGTGCAGCCAGGCCGCCGTGGTGAACGACAGTCCGGGTGCCGGCCCGCCCGCGTAGTCGCCCCAGCCGTCGCGCCGGGCGCGGGCGAGCTGTCCGGTGCGGACGAGGACGATGTCGCCACGGCCGACGCTCACCCCGTGCGCCTCGGCGCTGGCGCTCAGGTGCTCCTCGGCGATGGCGAAGCCGTCGGGCAACTCACCCTGCTCGCCGATGACGTGGCCGACGTCGAGGAGTACGCCGCGTCCGGCGACGTACGGCGCCATGTGCTCGATGCCCGTGACGAGGTCGCCGTCGGAGGTGACGACCTTCTCGGCCGCCCGGCCGTTCCACGCCTTGCCGTGGTCGAAGATGTGCCCGAGCCCGTCCCACTGCGTGGAGCACTGCAACGGCATCGCGATCACGTCGTCGGCGCCGCCGATGCCGTGCGGGAAGCCCT
>Ga0307513_10012711_pt1 | contig 10366 bp, 8 predicted proteins | sample 15_EM_MG_FD_202174 | JGI IMG/M metagenome (GOLD analysis project Ga0307513, IMG submission 202174) | Populus trichocarpa ectomycorrhiza microbial communities from riparian zone in the Pacific Northwest, United States - 15_EM | ecosystem: Host-associated > Plants > Roots > Unclassified | place...
CGCGGTGCCCTGGCGCCAGCGGGCGGCCGAGGCGGCCTGGCGCGTGCATGCGCTGGCCGACACCCGCGCCCAGTACGCCCACGCGCTGGCCGACGGCGCCGCCGGCAGCGTCGCGGTCGACATCCACCTGGCCCTGGCGCGCCTGCATCGGCGTTTGAGCGACGCTGCGCGAGTGACGGCAGCGCTCGACGCCGCCGTCCAGGCGGCCGACGGCGCCGACAGCGAAACCCGCCTGCGCGCCCGCCTGGCCAGCGCCGAAGTCTGGTGCGCGATCGACCGCGCCGACGACGGCATGGCCCTGCTCGACGCGCTCGCCGCCGACTTGGGCGCAGCACCGGTGGCGCTGCGCGCGCGGGCGCTGGCGACCCGCGCCCGGGTGCTGCACTGGCGCGGCCAGATCGAGAGCGCGCAGGCCCTGCACCATGAGGCGGTCGACCTGCTCGAAGGCGTCGCCGACGCGCTGCCGCTGAAGGCCGAGCTGCTCGACGGCGCCGCCCGCGCAGCGATGGCGCGCGGCGACACCGCCGGCGCCGATGCGCTGATTCGGCGGGCGGTGGCGGCGTTCGAGGCCACCGGCGACAACGCGGGCCTGTCGCAGGCACTGAACATGCTCGGCGTCATCGCGCTGAACCGTGGCGATCGCGCCGGTTCGTTGACCGCGCTGGCACGCGCCCGAGCGCTGGCCGCGCGCTGCGGCCATGTCACGGCCGAGCGGGCGGCGATCCTCAACCTCGTCAAGCTGTGCAACGACGCCGGCCAGACCGCCGACGCGCTGGCGCTGCTCGACGCGGGCGACGCGCTGGCGCCGGGCTTCGAGAGCCAGCGCATGGAACGCGCCTTCATCGCCTGCCGCTATTTCGTGCACTACGCGCGCGGCGAGCTGGCGCTGGCCGATGCCCAGGCCGGGCGTCTGCTGGCGCTCGGCGCTGCCCAAGCCGACCACCGGATGGCCGACGTCGACTACATGCAGAGCGTGGTTGACCTCTACCTGCACACCGGCGCGCTGCCGCGCGCGCGGGCGCTGCTCGACGAAGCCGACGCGCTGGTCGAACAAGTGATGCAGGGGGACGGCGGCTATTTGCGCGCACCGCTGGCCGCCAAGCGCGCCTGGCTGCAACTGGCCGAGGGCGACCCGGCCGGAGCGCTGCAACGGCTGCGCTCGCTCGGCGATGTCGCGCGCGACGAAGACCGTCTGCTGGTTGCCTGGGTCAGCGCCGCCGCGGCGCTGGCGCTCGGCGACCTCGAATGCGCGGCCGGCTCGCTGGCCGGTGTCGACATCGCCGCCGACGCCCCCACCGAGTTGCTGGCGCTGGTGCTGGAGCAGCGCCTCGCGCTGGCGCGAGCCCGCCGCCGCGATGACGACGCCGCGCGCGAACGCGCTGCCGCGCTGCTGGCCGCCGGCCGCGTGCCGGCGCTCGAGGCAGCGCGGCTGCGCGCCGCGCTCGGCTAAAGGCGCCGCTGCCGCTCGTCGTTCAGCCGGCCCACCACGCATCGCCGAATTGCCCCTGCAGCCAATCGACGAAGCCGCTCACTTTGGTCGGCAGCAGGCGCGGCGACGGGAACACCGCGTGGATCTCCTGCGCCGGCAAGGTCCAGCTTTCGAGCAGCGGCTGCACGGCGCCGGTCTGCATCGACTCGTGGGCGACATAGCGCGGCAGGATCGCCAGCCCCATGCCGGCACGCGCCGCGGCGAGCAGTGCCGACAGGTTGTTGCTGCGCAGCGGGCCTTTCACCGGCACTGCGAACGCCGCACCCTCGGCGCCGACGGGACCGATGGCACCCGCGGAACGCACGAAATGCCAGCGCTCGTCGCCCTGCACGCTGCTGTAGACCAACGCCGCGTGCGTCGCCACGTCGGCCGGCTCGCGCGGCGAACCGTGCTCGGCCAGGTAGCCCGGGGCGGCGACCAGCACCCACGGGTTGACGCCGAGGTAACGCGCACCGAGCGACGAATCGGCCAGCGGCCCCATCCGGATCGCCAGGTCGATGCCCTGCTCGACGAGGTTGACGTAACGGTCTTCGAAGCTGAGGTCGATCTGCAGACCGGGGTGCTGCTGCATGAAGCGCAGCACCATCGGCGTCAGCACGCGGCGGCCGAAGGCCACCGAGGTGCTGATGCGCAAGCTGCCTTGCAGGCGCGACTGCATCAGCGCGGCCAGGCTGTCGGCCTCTTCCAGCTCGCGGGCGATCGTCTTGCACTTCGCGTAGTAGGCCGCGCCGACCTCGGTCGGCGTGACGCCGCGCGTGCTGCGGTGGAGCAGCCGCGCGCTCAAGCGCGCCTCCAGCGCCGCGACGTGCTTGGTGGCGGTCGGCTGGGTGATGCCGAGGTCGACGCTGGCCTTGCTGAAGCTGCCGGTTTCGACGACGCGGATGAACAGGCGGATGCCGGCGACGCGGTCCACGGGCGGCTACGTATGGCCCATTAAATCAACACCAAGGTCTCGCTGCCGCCGAGGACGGCATCGACGACCAACTTGCGGTCCATGCTGGCCAAGCGCCCGCCGTGTGCGCGCGCGAGCGCCAGCAGATAGCTGTCGGTCACTTGCGCATGGCTGGACAGGCGCGACGCATCTGCATGTCGGCCATCGGCAAGGCTGATGTCGTCGACCCAGAACGCATGTCCTTCCAGCGCGCGAATGGCCGCCAAGGACGCCATCACGATGGTCGGCGGGCCCGGAGAATTGGGGTACCTCGGATGGCCCACGATACGCAGCAAGCCATTCTCCGTAATCGGGCAAGTGGCAAAGCCTTGCGTGCCGACGCGGGCAAACCAATCGTGCGCCTGCTCATGCTGGACATGCGCCGGATCGACCAAGGCGATCAGGACGTTGACGTCCAGCAAGAAGACCGTCACGGCTGTTCGTCGCGCAACTGGTTGACCAGATCGAGGGTCACCGGCGTTGCATCCTTTCGCCGGGACAGGAGCGGCACACCGTTGCGCACCGCGGGGGCCTTGCGTCGTGCGCCACCTTGCAGGCCTTGCCGGGCCAACGCTGAGATGACCTCGCCGACACTCTTGCTTTGGCGCTCGGCCAGATGCTTGGCTGCTACCAGTACGTCGTCGTCGATCGCCAGGGTTGTTCGCATCGGGAGCTTCGGAGGCAGCGGATTCGACATCGTACATCAAGCACCAGATGCGTGATGTCCAGTCGCCACGGGGACTGCGAAGGCGGCGGCGAGCGAGCCCATTCCTCAGCGGAATAGTTGATATCTCCGCCCCCCGCGTTCCCCCCGCGCGCGCCAGCACCGACGATCGGCCGAACCCACTTTGCAGGAGACGACGATGGCCAAGATGAGAGCCGCGATGGCAGCCGTGCTGGTGCTCGAGAAGGAAGGCGTCAGCCAGGCCTTCGGCGTTCCCGGCGCCGCGATCAACCCGTTCTACGCGGCCTTGCGCGAACGGCAATCGATCGGCCACATCCTCGCCCGCCACGTCGAAGCCGCGTCGCACATGGCCGAGGGCTACACCCGCGCCAAGGCTCGAAGTGAACCCGGCAACATCGGCGTCTGCATCGGCACTTCGGGCCCGGCCGGCACCGACATGATCACCGGCCTCTATTCGGCCATCGCCGACAGCATCCCGATCCTGTGCATCACCGGCCAGGCGCCGCGTGCGCGGCTGTACAAGGAAGACTTCCAGGCGGTCGACATCGAAAGCATCGCCAAGCCGGTGACCAAATGGTCGGTCACCGTGCGCGAGCCGGGGCTCGTGCCGCGCGCGTTCCAGCAGGCCTTTCACCTGATGCGTTCGGGCCGGCCGGGGCCGGTGCTGATCGACCTGCCGTTCGACGTGCAGATGGCCGAGATCGAGTTCGACATCGACACCTACGAGCCGCTGTCGGTCTACAAGCCGGTCGCGACCCGCCGGCAGATCGAGAAGGCCCTGGACATGCTGGCGGCGGCGAGCAAGCCGCTGATCGTCGCCGGCGGCGGCATCATCAACGCCGATGCGTCGGACCTGCTGGTCGAATTCGCTGAAGTAACCGGCGTGCCGGTGATTCCCACGCTGATGGGTTGGGGAACTATCCCCGACGACCACCCGCTGATGGCCGGCATGTGCGGCCTGCAGACCAGCCACCGCTACGGCAACGCGACGATGCTCGCCAGCGACTTCGTGCTCGGCATCGGCAACCGCTGGGCGAACCGCCACACCGGCTCGGTCGAGACCTACACAGCGGGCCGCAAGTTCGTCCACGTCGACATCGAACCGACCCAGATCGGCCGCGTCTTCATGCCCGATTTCGGCATCGTCAGCGATGCGAAAGTGGCGCTCGAACTCTTCGTCGAGGTCGCCCGCGAACGCCAGGCCGCCGGCATGCTGAAGGGCTACGGCGACTGGGCCCACCGCTGCGCCGAGCGCAAGCGGCTGATGCACCGTCGCTCGCATTTCACCGAGACGCCGATCAAGCCGATGCGCGTCTACGAGGAGATGAACAAGGCCTTCCCGCGCGACACGATCTATGTCTCGACGATCGGCCTCAGCCAGATCGCCGGCGCGCAGTTCCTGCACGTCTACGGCCCGCGCCAGTGGATCAACTGCGGCCAGGCCGGGCCCTTGGGCTGGACGATTCCCGCTGCACTCGGCGTCGTCGCCGCCGACCCGACGCGCACGGTCGTCGGCCTGTCCGGCGACTACGACTTCCAGTTCCTGATCGAGGAGCTGGCGGTCGGCGCGCAGTTCCGCCTGCCCTACGTGCAGGTGCTGGTCAACAACAGCTACCTCGGGCTGATCCGCCAGGCCCAGCGCAGCTTCGAGATGGACTACTGCGTGCAGCTCGCGTTCGAGAACCAGAACGTCGAAGACCCGCTGCTGAAGGGCTATGGTGTCGACCACCAGGCCGTCATCGAAGGCCTGGGCTGCAAGTCGCTGCGCGTGACCGACCCGGAAAAAATCGAATCAGCTTTGCGCCAGGCGCAGCAAATGGCCCTGCAATTCCGGGTCCCGGTCGTGGTGGAATGCATCCTGGAGAAAGTGACCAACATCGCGATGGGCACCGAGATCGACAAGGTCAACGAGTTCGAAGAGATCGATTGCCGCCACCCCGAGGGCCGCCAAGGGCTGGAGCTGGCGGGTTTGTTGGAGTGATAGGAGTCACAGATGCCGAAGTTCGCCGCCAACCTGACGATGCTTTTCAACGAGGTGCCGTTCCTCGAACGTTTCGAACGCGCCGCGCGCGCCGGCTTCACGGCGGTGGAATTCCTGTTCCCCTACGCGTACCCCAGCCATGAGCTGAAAGCGCTGTTGCAGGGCAACGCCTTGAGCCTGGTGCTGCACAACCTGCCGCCCGGCGACTGGGACGCCGGCGAGCGCGGCATCGCGATCCTGCCGGACCGCATCGACGAGTTCCGTGCCGGCGTCGCCAAGGGCATCGAATACGCGACCGTGCTGGGCGCGCCGCAGCTCAACTGTCTGGCCGGCAAGGCGCCGGCCGGTGCCGATGACGCGGTGCTGCGCCAGACCTTCGTCGCCAACCTGCGCTTCGCCGCCGCGGCTTTGAAAGAAGCCGGCATCAAGTTGTTGATCGAGCCGATCAACAACTACGACATCCCCGGCTTCTGGCTGAACCGCACCGAGAAGGCGATCTCGGTGATCGATGAGGTCGGGTCCGACAACCTGTTCCTGCAATACGACGTCTACCACGCGCAGCGCTTCGAAGGCGAGCTGGCAGCGACGATGAGCAAACACCTGGCGCGCATCGCGCACGTGCAGATCGCCGACAATCCCGGCCGCAACGAGCCGGGCACCGGCGAGATCAACTACCACTTCGTCTTCGCCCATCTCGACCGCATCGGCTACACCGGCAGCGTGGGCTGCGAGTACCGGCCAGCGACCAGCACCGAAGCAGGGTTGGGCTGGCTCGAACGGGCCCGGCGCAAGCCCTAGTGCAGCACTGAACAGGAACAGCAGACCATGACCGACCAACCCCTCAAGCTCGGCTTCATCGGCCTCGGCATCATGGGCACGCCGATGGCGGGCCACCTGATCGCCGCCGGCCACCAGCTCTTCGTGCACACCCGCAGCAAGGTGCCGGCGATGATCGCCGAGTCGGGCGCGACCCAGTGCACCAGTGCGCGCGGCGTCGCCGAGCGCGCCGACATCGTGTTCCTGATGCTGCCCGACACGCCCGATGTCGAAGCCGTGCTGTTCGGCGAGAACGGCGTGGCCGCGGGTCTCGCGAACGGTGAAAAGCGTCCTGACGGGCGCGTCGGCAAGGTCGTCGTCGACATGAGCAGCATCTCGCCGATCGAGACCAAGGCTTTCGCGGCGAAGATCGACAAGCTCGGCTGCGACTACCTCGACGCGCCGGTCTCGGGTGGCGAAGTCGGCGCGAAGGCGGCGTCGCTGACGATCATGGTCGGCGGGCCCGAGGCCACCTTCGAACGCATCAAGCCGCTGTTCCAGTTGATGGGCAAGAACATCACGCTGGTCGGCGGCAATGGCGACGGGCAGACGACCAAGGTCGCGAACCAGATCATCGTCGCGCTGAACATCGCCGCGGTCGGCGAAGCGCTGGTCTTCGCCAGCAAGGCCGGCGCCGACCCGGCCAAGGTGCGGCAGGCGCTGATGGGCGGCTTCGCGGCCAGCCGCATCCTCGAAGTGCATGGCGAACGCATGATCAAGCGAACCTTCAACCCGGGCTTCCGGATCGCCCTCCACCAGAAGGACCTGAACCTGGCGCTGGCCGGCGCCAAGGCGCTGGGCGTCAGCCTGCCGCAGACCGCCGGCGCGGCGCAGCTGATGCAGGCTTGCGCGGCGAACGGCATGGACCAGCTCGACCACTCGGCGCTGGTCAAGGCTCTGGAGCTGATGGCCAAACACCCGGTGGCCGAAGGCTGACGCGCCACAATGGCGCGATGAACCCGACCGACCCGCGCGGATTCCTGCGTTCGCTCTTCGACGCCGCGGTGCAGCGCGCACTGCCGGCGCACAACACCGCCGCGCACCTGCCGCCGCCGCCGGACCCACAACGAGGGCGCACGCTGGTCCTCGGTGCCGGCAAGGCCGGCGGCGCGATGGCGGCGGCGGTCGATTCGCTGTGGCCGGCAAGCGCGCCACTGTCGGGGCTGGTGATCACGCGCTACGCGCACGTGCCGCCGGCGTACAAGGCGCGCCTGCACGAAAAACGCCGGATCGAGGTGATCGAAGCCGCGCACCCGGTGCCTGACGAAGCCGGCCGCCGCGCCACCCAGCGCATCGTCGAGCTGACCCGGGGCCTCTCGGCCGACGACCTGGTGCTGTGCCTCGTCTCCGGCGGCGGCTCGGCGCTGCTGTCGCTGCCGGCGCCCGGGCTGACGCTGGAAGACAAACAGGCGATCAACCGCGCGCTGCTGGCCAGCGGCGCGGCGATCGACGAGATGAACTGCGTTCGCAAGCACCTGTCGGCGATCAAGGGCGGGCGGCTGGCCGCGATGTGCGCGCCCGCCAAGGTGGTCACCTTGCTGATCAGCGACGTGCCGGGCGACGACCCGGCGGTCATCGCCAGCGGCCCGACCGTGCCCGACCCGACGACCTGCGCCGACGCGCTGGCGATCCTCGAACGCTACCGCATCGAGCTGCCGCCGGCGGCACGCGCCGGGCTGGAGAGCGGCGCTTTCGAGACGCCGAAACCGGGCGACGCGCGGTTCGAAGGCCACGCGCTGCGTTTGATCGCGACGCCGCAGCAAAGCCTGGAAGCGGCCGCGGCCACGGCGCGGGCAGCGGGTGTCGAAGCCCACATCCTCAGCGACGAGATCGAAGGCGAGAGCCGCGAGGTCGGCAAGGTGCACGCGGCGCTGGCGCGTGCGGTAGCCCGGCGAGGGCAGCCGTTCGCCAGGCCTTGCGTGATCCTCTCCGGCGGCGAGACCACGGTCACCGTGCGCGCCAAGGGCGCGAATCCACCAGGCGCCGGGCAGCAGCCCGGCCGCGGCGGCCGCGCCACCGAATTCCTGCTCGGCTGCGCGATCGCATTGCAAGGCGAACCCGGCGTCCACGTGCTGGCCGCCGACACCGACGGCATCGATGGCATCGAAGACAACGCCGGCGCCATCGTCACGCCCAGCACCTTGGCGCGCGCCGGCGGGCTCGGCTTGAAGGCAGCCGACTTCCTCGACCGCAACGACGCCTACAACTTCTTCAAGCCGCTCGGCGACCTGGTCGTGCCCGGGCCGACCTTCACCAACGTCAACGACTTCCGGGCCTTGCTGATCGCCTGATGGCCGCTGCTCTGTCGATCCGCGCCACGCTGCGCCATCGTTCGTTCCGCGCGCTGATCAGCGGCGGCACCTTCTACTTCGTCGGCAACGCGATGCAGGCGATGGCCGCGGCCTGGCTGATGGTCGAGCTGACCGGCTCGTCGTTCCTTGCCTCGCTGGTGCAGACCGCCGTGTTCCTGCCGATGTTCCTGCTGGCGCTGCCGGCCGGGGTGATGGCCGACACCACCGACCGCCGGCGCCTGATGCTGGCCGCGCTGGTGGTGCAGACGCTGGTCGTCGCGCTGATGGCGGGGCTGTTCCTGCTCGGCTGGGCCGGGCCGGCGACGCTGCTGGCGTTGACCTTCGTCGCCGGCTGCTGCACCGCGATGCTGTCGCCGTCGTGGAATTCGGCGATCGTCGACGTGGTGCCGCGCGACGAGCTGCCGCAGGCGATCACCGCGATCGGCATCTCGTACAACAGCGCTCGGGCGCTGGGCCCGGCGATCGCCGGCTTCGTGTTCGCCGAGGTCGGCAGCGGTTGGGTTTTCGTGCTCACCGTGCTCGGCGTGCTGGCGCTGCTGGAAACCGTGCGCCGCTACCCGCCGCGCCAGCACCCGCCGTCGCGGCTGCCGGCCGAGCGGCTGTGGGGCGGCATGCTCAGCGCGCTGCGTTTCGTCCGCCATTCGGAAACCGTGCTCGCGCAACTCGTGCGCACGGTCGCCTACAGCGCCGCCGGCTCGGCGCTGTGGGCGCTGCTGCCGGTGATCGGCCAGCGCCAGCTCGGCCTCGGCGCCACAGGCTTCGGCCTGTTGATGGGCTGCCTGGGCACCGGCGCCGTGCTCGCCGGGCTGGTGCTCGGCCGGCTGCGTTCGCAGCTCGGCCTGGAGCGGCTGGTCGCGATCGGCTGCGCAGTCTTCGCGGTGGTGATGGCGGTCGCCGCGCTGTCGCACACGCGGCTGCTGGTCTATGCCGCACTGGTGGCCGGCGGCGCGTCGTGGATGTGCGTGATGTCGACCTACAACACCGCCACGCAGACCAGCGTGCCGCCGTGGGTGCGTGCGCGGGCGACTGCGATGCACACGCTGTGCGCGCTGGGCTCGTTCGCGATCGGCTCGGCCTTCTGGGGTGCGCTGTCGGACATCATCGGCCTGACCGCTGCCCTCTTGGCCGCCGCGGTGGTGATGGCCGCCGGCCTGCTGCTGGCGCGGCCGTTCCCGCTGCGCATGAGCGGCCTCGACGAAGTGACGCAGGCGCCGTGGTCGCAAGACCTGTTCGTCGCCCACCAGCCCGACCCCGAGGCCGGCCCGGTGGCGGTGGAGATCGGCTACCGCATCCGCGAAGAGCGGATCACCGCGTTCCTCGACGACGTGAGCCTGCTGCGCGCGCCGCGCCGGCGCGACGGCGCGACCTTCTGGCGCGTCTACCGCGACCTCGGCGACCCGTCACGCTATGTCGAGCGGTTCATCGTCACGAGCTGGGCCGACTATCTGCACCAGCGCTCGAGGGCCACGCTGGCCGACCAGGAACTGGAAGCTCGGCTGGTCGAGCACATGCGGGCGGGGGAGGTGCCGACTTTGCAGCATTACATTGCGGAGCGGTGAGGGGCGAGGCGCGGGCGGTCGCGCTGGCGCTGCCGATCAGCAGCTTGCTGGGCGTCCCGATCGCCGCCGCGGCTGAAGCCATGGAGCCCGGTACCATTGGGGCGTGTTGTCTCTGAACCGATCCGCACGAATGCCGCGCACGGATTCGAGGCGTTGGTGCGGCTGAAGCGCGGGCATCGACTGGTGCGCCCGCGCAGCAATCACCCCGCCCGCAACCAGTTCTCGAGCCGAAGACCCGCCACGCGCTCGAAGTGCGGCGTGTTGTCGGTGACGACTGCGGCACTGATCGACAGCGCGTGCGCGGCGATCATCTCGTCAGCCATGCCGATGCCGATTCCCCGACGCTCCAGGTCTGCGCGCAGTCGCGCAAACTCGTCGGCCGCGCGCTCGTCGAATGTCTCGGTGCGGGCGGCCTGCAGGAAGCCGTCGACCAGGCGGGCCAGCTTTGTTGCACCGGGCTTGCGCAGCACGCCGAACATCAACTCGGCGCGGGTGACCACCGAGATGCACCACTCGCTGCTGGCGAGTTGCCGCAATCGCTCGTCGAGGTTGACGCGCTGGCTGATGATGGCCGATGCAATGCTGGTGTCGAG
>Ga0307513_10012712_pt1 | contig 10366 bp, 14 predicted proteins | sample 15_EM_MG_FD_202174 | JGI IMG/M metagenome (GOLD analysis project Ga0307513, IMG submission 202174) | Populus trichocarpa ectomycorrhiza microbial communities from riparian zone in the Pacific Northwest, United States - 15_EM | ecosystem: Host-associated > Plants > Roots > Unclassified | place...
ATCCCAATACATCCCAGGATGTCTCAGGATGCCCTAGGACAGCTAAAGCATCTAAAGACAGCCAGAGCTAGGTGGCCTTTTCCTGATGAAGATGGTCGGATGAACGCCTCGGCTCGTACGAGCGTGAGGGGTGAGATACACTTCCACAAGCTCTCCAATCGTCGTGGGGGGAGGAATGGGCTCATGTTCGGGCGCGATGCCAGGTGGAACAACGGGAAGAAGAGCAGGGATGGAGGCCAGAATGGTGGCAGTTGATGCAGGAGTAGCAACCGTCAGGCTGTCCGAGTCGTCAGCGGCTGCAGCAACAGGCAAAGTTGGGGGAGGAGTGGGTAACGCTGACTGAGCAGACGTGGCTGCTGTGTTCGCTGTTTCAGAATGTCAGCATTGGGAAACACTCAAGTATGCCTTTCTTACCTTGGATGGCCAATGTGAGACTTCTGATAGAAGTGACCAATGCAAGCAGCATATCATCACTGCTTGTGGGGATCTCTTCTGTATTGGCCATGGGGGATGGGCGATAGTAGCGAGGGAGGTAAATGTTCTTTCTGCAAACGAACCTTGCCCCTTATCTCCAGTGGGCATCGTGGCGTGGGCAATAAATAGAAGAATTCTGTAGAAAAGGTGATCAATTGCGATTCATAGATCTGGCGTTGCGCGATCTCGCACCTCAAACGAATTTGATAAAATGAATTTGATGTTGACTGGCTAAAAGCGGATGAAAGAAAAGAAAATAAAGAGAGGTTAGCGAATAAATTGTCTCCTCCATGGTCAATCCACTTAGTGGGTAAATTTAACCCAATAAGGGTGCTAGGGGCAGAGAAATTGGCTGTGGTTTGGGCTTACCAATTGCGTGATGAAAATCAGAGGAAAAATAAACAAATATGCAATAAGCATCTTACCTTCCAAGTTCGTCTACCTTGTGTTCCATGGCTCCTCCACGCTGAGCGACCAGTGATCAGCTCGAGTTTCTACACGGTTACATTCCCATCTTCAACGAGTATACTGCGAAAGAAAATCAGTCCAAGTTTTGGCCCCACTTGACTGAAGACTGGTTTAGCCGCTGGCCAGAGCTTGACGTCCTCATCAAGGATGGCCGCCTTCCACCGCAGGCTGTCAATCCCGACACGCCAGACGGCTTGACCATGGTGACGAGATATCAACTGACGAATGAGGAGCGAGAAATCTACGGAAGTGCGATAAAGACATGTAAAGAGGTCAGCATCCTGTAAATGAGTGGCGATGTGGCTTACAGACGCGTTTTACTTCCAGAAACTACAAAATTGGATACGAAACAATGCTAGAAAAATGGCGGGAGCATCTAAAGTCACCCAGATGCGTGTAACCACATCTGCACTGGGTCTCCTCAACCCCCGGAAGCGCCAGCATTTACACCAGGAGGAGGAAGTCTACCACCGCCTTTATAAAGATAAACTCGAGACGCTGGCAAAGGCAGCCCTGAAGGAGCGGCTTCCAGAACTCAAGAATAATCCTAACGGGAGCGAAGATGAAGATGGCAGCGACGACGATGGCGATGGTAATAATTTGTCAAAGGGCCGGCATGGCACAGACCCCAGCAGTGTGACGAAGCTCAGGGCGCTTCGTATGAAGATCCGAAGGGAGGTTCGTGCTGAGGCCTGGGCGAATGAGACAGAAGATGTACGCCGCAAGGTCAACGAGGCAATGAAACATGAGAGGGAAGAGGTCGCCGAGTTAAAAGGTGAGGAGGGAAAGGTTGGATTGGAGCGATCTCCAGAGTCGCGAGAGCTGTGAGTCTTGCCTTTATGCCACTTCACAAGCCAGAATTTGACAGAATAACCCAGCGTAATTACTAACCTGATGGGTGTACTCAAGGACACTTGTGCGGAGATATATCGTTTGTCAGGGTGGTCGACCATTGCGCTCACAGGTGGACCGAATCCCGCGTTGAAGAACAAGATCTCTTTGCAAACGTGAGTGACTTCTATTTGATGCTGTTGATCACAGACGTTGTTGACGTCTATCAGTGTCACGTTTGGCCAAACTGCGGCTGGCAATTCTTTCAACGAATCCTACCCCGGGTTTCAGAACAATATCGTACAACCGTACCTCGCCTGGCTCAAAAATGTGTACGGTATGTAAATTGAGTTATCAAAATTGACATGTTCTGATTATGGATCATACATTAGCCGATCCCTTGCAGTTCAGTGCGCCAAAGGCGCCCGTAGACCTGTCGAACGAGACCACAGGGGCAGAGGACATCGACAAGCAACCTGCTGGCAGTGTCGAGGATGAGAATCCATTCGACCAGCTTCCTGATAATCGATCTCTCACACCAATTCCCGACCTCCATCTGCGAGATCACCAGCTTCCCGACAATCGTCCTGTTACACCCATTCCCGACCTCCATTCGCGAGATGACCAGCTCCCTGACAATCGCCCTCTCACACCAATTGCAGAGTTCCATTTGCGAGACGATGGTGGTCCTTCAGAACTGATTTCCTGGGCTTTTCAACGCCAAGCTCTGGGCAATCCGTTTGATGCAGAACCCTGAAGTTCTCCACTAGGTGCATTTGGAGAGGAGAATAGCTCCCCACCTCGTCCTATCCTGCCGTCTCCAACCGCCATTAAAGAGAGGTACATCGATCCAGATCTGTTGAAACTCTCAGCTGCGGCACCCACATTACCAATACAAAACAGTGGCTCATTCTCCTACGACAACTCGGACGGTGACGCAGGCCAGTGCCCACCCCCTCTCATCGCTCTCCACCGCTAGGCCGTCATTCGTATTCGACACATTCCTGTCAGCGGGTTTATTGAAGGCAGCACCAACCACCCCGACGACTCTGTCTGTGGCAAATGCGTTGGTGAATGCGTCAGCACCATCTTCCGACAATGCATTGGTAGCGACTACGACTCAACTCACCCCTCCTACGACATCTCCACGGAGTAGCTTGGCGGCAATGATGATCATTGTGTCATTGACAGATGCTGTGTCCACACCCGCATCTACGCCTGTGCCTGTGCCTCCATCTTCGACTGCTGCACGTCCACCTGGTATTCCAGCCACGCAGCCATTGACTGCAGTTATTCATCCAGTATCCATCCCTGCTCCTCCACCGGGAATTGAGACTCAACCTGCTCGGAAACCCACAAATGCCACGGTGCCCAAGGAGTTATCAACGCAACCCCGGGGTCGCGGAAAAGGACGAGGGGGCAGAGGGAAGGGGAAAGGAGGGAGAGGAGGGCGAGGCAGTAGGGTTGCGAAGGAAAACAGTGCAGACAACACCGCCAATGCCAACGCCATTGCCGACCCACACATCCACCAGGCACAGCCCGACCAGGTACGGCCCCTTTCCCCTGCAACCCGCCATTGAATCAACATCCTCAACAAACGAGTGTACGCTCCTGATGGTACCTACCACGGACCACCCCTTGGCGCATGGCACTCCGCCAACGTTGATGGTTTGCACCCATGTGTAACATTCAAAGGACCCCCACCCGCCGCAGCACCCAAGAAACGCAGTCGGGACATCATTTCCGAGGCTGACATTGTTTCAGGGAAACGGGCAAGGAAGGAGCATGTGAGGATTAACTAGTTGACATAGCATATCATGTGGTAGTTTAAAATGCCCCCCAATTGATACTCCCCAATTGAACGACAGAAACGGATCGAATAGATATGCAATGACAAGTCCCCTTACCTACTTGTGATATATCACAGTAGCGCATTTCTGGAAATCTGCTTAAGTTCCTTAGATATGAGTGATATATCATCACAGTAGGCTGTGTAAGTCACTTAGTTTTTAGAATCAATGTGATATATCCCGGTCTATCCCGGTAGCTGGAATTTGGATGCTTCTCTAAATGGCTTAGATATGTATGATATATTACGCTGTACAGCTCTCGACCGGTATGTATGTGAGTAGTCCATACCCCACTGGAACAAAACCAAGCCATGGACGTACAGCAATTCACGGTGAATAATTCTATTTATGTGCTACATTAGTGTACTGACATACTTTTAACACGGGCAAAGCAACTGGGTAATGGCCAAAGCGAAGGCCAGAATAGCACAGAATAGAGTATGTAGGGAATGTAGGGTGGAATGGGGGATATTACTATCAATAAGGATACAGATTATGCATAGAATAGAGCGTCAATGGCAAGGAGCGCCCCAATATGGAATGGCGGGTGCCAAGCCAATGTGCCATTTTGGGAAGGGGCAGTGGTAGGGGCGCAAATGGGATTTCCTGCGTGTCAACCAATGCCGAGGGCGCTGTAATTCTGGTGGTGCCGAGAGCAAGCCACAATGCAGCCCAAAGAAGGGTGGATGATATCTAATGTGATATATCAGAAGTGAGGTGCAATTAGATTGTTTATTGTATCACAGTTGTGATGCAATCACATACCTATGATATATCATATTGCCAGATAGGCCTGTTTCCACACCCGTGGCTGCAGACCATTCCTTTTTGGAAAGGAATGTCCTGTATCACCACCTTGAATGCCCAATGTCAACTGTATGTTGTGGGGCATAATTTGCACATCCGCCATTTCTCGTGTATCATGGCTCGGACTCACGCTATTCATTGGTATACTAGTAAGGGATCATATTTACCCACTTTTGTACATATATTTTATGATACTAGAAAAGCATATTAAACGACTCTGCATTTCTCCTCCATGACCTGGGCGTTGGCAACACTAGGTTCGTAAGAAAGCACCAGCACGGATACAGCAGCAAATTGATCGGAAGGCCAGTACTAGAAACCACAGCATTTCCATCATAAGAGATCTGCAAAACCTCTTGCTCAAATCTGCGACGTGGATGTTAATAAGATTGAATGCAATTCCCACTGCCTGGATCTCAAGTGTTAGCATCACCATTGATCCACATAATTAAGGAAGAAAACTTGCTGTACCAGAGGTGATGTATAGTGCATTACTACACGCCACTCGAGAGAAGAAGAGCCTAGTAGTGTCCACCCACACAACTAGGCCCATATGCTGAGCGGACCGTTGGATGAAACGGAGTAGGCCCAATGAAATATTGAATGTACCATTGGTAAATAGGGCGAGTGTAACGGCTAACTTTGCGTATGTATTCACTACCCAGCCATTTGACACAGTCCACATGGATAAGGTACCGCGTATCTAATCTCCAGGATAAGATGTAACAATATCCATATAAGGATATTATTACACCTTATCATGGAGATTGGATACACTGCCGGCGCCGGACTATTTCAACGAGGAGGCAAAATGTTACAGCAGGTTGTTTGTATGTAGCTGATGATTCTTCTGTCAATAGCACATAAATTCCTGTAAACACGCCTACGATGATTTTGATGAATATGCATTTAACTCAGACATCTGACATAAATGCAACTTGTGTACCAAGGGCTTCAAAACCCAAAGGGCCTCCCACAGGTAAATCCTCCTATATGATTACCTGCCCCTGATCCTAATAATCAGCCGCTACGTCCACAAATTCCGCAGCACAGGAATTTCCTTGCCCATCGTGGTCGCAATCCTTCATAATACAGCAGTATCCCTGCAGCTGGAAGCACGATCCTCACCGCTGCCACTGTCGCCGTGGTTCCCTCCTGCGGTTCTGTTTGCATCAAGCACCCCCTTGGCCCCTGCTTTCATACCTTGTCACTCACCAAAACCCTTCCAGCGTTGTCGGGTCTCCAAATCCCGGTTCTCAATTAAAACAAGGTAAAGCAGCTTTTCCACGGCGGAGAGCAACAGGTGAGGAAGAGGAGGCAGTCAGGCCTCAGGCTGGTTGTGACTCAGCCGTCACAACTGGAGTGGGAGAATTCCAGCGGTCCATATGGAGGGTGGTTGAAATATTTAGGAACTACATAAACGAGTGAGCTTGGAATATAGCTCGTTCGCCATCTACGGCAGGAGGCGTTCCAGGATTTGAAAGTCAGCGACGAGAGGAATGTCAGTGGCAGCTTGCTAAATCCTTTCTTTCTCCTTCGATTCTTAGTTCTTATCTCCGGATAGCAGAGATATTTTTACATCACCCAGACTGTAGTTTACACACGGGTAGACAAGGCTACATAGGATGGAATGGTTGGAATTTCATCGAGTACGTTCCACCCTTGAGGCTGTTCTCTAGACATTTTATATAATGTGCCTTGGAAAGTCGAGGCTGGATATATCAGTGGCCTCACCTAATATATGAACCAACTTAGGAGACTCACTAAACAACCGATATAGTTCTTGTGGTTGTCAAAAAGGCCCAGCGGGTGCATGACACTGATATTCATCTTTACTAGGATCAGCAAAGAATAACTAGGGATTTCGCTTGGCAGAGCTCACTTCAATCAAGGCATCCCGGGGTTGTCTGTTGTCTCCCTTTGGTAATTCTACTGACATGACCATGACAGAGCCAAGACTGTCGTCGTGCTTCCTGCGCTCTGCGTCCTGCTCCAACGCCATTCTGGGAGAAACTGGGTTCATGCTTAGATCACCACGATGGAAATATATAGAATCCAAGAGGGTCATCGGGAGGACCTCGACCTCAACAAGGTCATAATATGTCCGTGGGTTCGAAGAGTCCGTACGGCGCAGGGTCAGGGCGAGGATATGTGTTTGGGCACGAGTGATATCCTGGGTGAGCTCGAGCAGATTCCATGCAGAGACCATAAGCGTGCCTCTGGTGGAGATTAGAGTCTTTAAATTCTATAATGGGGAAGAGTTACTCATTGTGAGTGTTGGCCCATGCGGCGAGATCGTTCAATATGTCTCCTCTGTTGAGGAATAAGTTCCCAAATCAAAGAAAAGGCAGAAATCATTACCTCGTTCGTTTAATTTCTCTCTTCTTAACTTTGGGCCCTTTTTCACCTATGAGTACACCGGTATATTTCAAGTTCTTGTTCAGAGTGTATTGAATGCTGAAGAGTGATCAGCGATGAAAGGTTTTCAAACAAAATGATATTGAATAACAGGGAGAACCACGAACCATAGAAGCTTGTGCGATGGCCAGTCAGCTTTCTGGCTATTTAAAATGAGTTTGACAACAAAGGAAATAATCCTTTGTACCTCACCATCCAACGGAGCAATAAGGAGCGGCACGACACCGTGAACAATGGTGAAGAGATGCATTCGGACTCTCGGATTTCCCACACATTGCACAGCAAGTCTTGTCAGGAAGTGGAGGCAGACTTAGCGTATCCATCAAAATACTTCTGAAAGATTCAACGTTGTTAAAGCTTGAAAATTAGGAGTGGGGACAAAGAGCGAGAATGAACGCAGCGGGGCTGAAGCTAAACTACTATGTATCTTCTCACGCACCCGCGACCATGCAGTCATGATCTCACGAATTGCTGCGAAGCCACCTTGCATGCAAGTTCATGGAGACATCTTTTTATCACCAACAACTTTGAAACCATTCATATTAAGGATGGCCCACTTTCCCTCCCTCTACAAGAGTGATCCCACCCATACTCGCCTGACTGAGGGCCTGGAACTTAAATAAGCAGAATTCGGTCCCTTACTATTGAGGTTACCAGAATGCCACCAACCCATTCAAGTCCTCTCAGTGGCGGTGGTAGATAAGAATATGTAATTCATCATAAACCCGCAACAACGAAAAAGTCTAAATATTTCATGTCTTTTTTATGTATAGGATTTATTGGGATAACTACAGGATGTCATTGGGAGGTATTGTCGACCTCGCTTGAACTTTAGAGGTTGACATTGATATGGGAGCAGCCCACCCCAATAAGTCTAAGGCCATTCCATTTTACGAAGCTGTTTCCAGCAGCGACTTCCTCCTCCAAAGGTTCTTCTCGAGAATGAACCTCAGATCACAATGTCCGTTATCCTCAAGCCCAGCGCTCGAATTGACCGTCCACTGCATCGAACAATTTCTTGAACCGCATCGGGTCAATGTCACCTCCTCCCATTCCCCCTCCTCTATGCGTGCTCCATTGGTCAGTCTCTAGGTTGTACATGCAGTCGTCCTGTTCTCGGAGATGAAGCAGGAAGCAGGTGGTCATTTTTCCTCGGAGACTGGAAATTTTCAGATCCTTGAAAGATTGGGATCCAATTTTCAGGAGGGTGAGGCGATGAAGAATTGTGTAGGCATTCATTAATAGATGAACGAGAATTCTAGGCTCGAGACATCCAATTTCAAATTTCAGGAGATGAGGACCCTTGAAGAAGATGAAAGAGAAGACTTGCCATTTGGGAAATCAGGCATAGTATCGTAAACGATGCAACAAAGTTGAATGAACCGGAATCCAAGATTATATTGAACATAAATATATCAGTGAGGGATTCCGACCTAACAGGAATCCCACCCAAAATATAGCAACCTGGGACGGAGTAAGGACAATGAGAAATATTTGAGGACAGGAATACAGACAGCCATTCTCGGAGACCAAGAACGTCAAAATCTTTGGCTGTGTCCACCATGACCCACTGAAACTCAGAGTCCGCACAGTACCATGGTGAATAAGGTTGAAAGCATTTCATACGCTGCAGTGACGATGGAAGGGAGATCGGGTGCTGCCGGTATACTACGACATCAGTTTCTGGAAGAAATAACTCCGGACAGATAATTCAATACTTCTATTCACGGAATCTGAAACAGGGGAATGGGATATCAGCCTGAGTTCGAAAAGCGACAGAGAGGCACAGTGGCACTTCAGACATTCAAGTTAATCAATAACAGATCAGCCTCCCATTCAACGCTTATAAAACAGGGTCTCACCACAGTGACACCGACCACAGTCAATTTTCCACGAATATGGCTAGAATCGCCTTGTTTTGGTTATACACCACTGCGTATGTTCTTGATGCATGGCTGTGTTGAATGTGAGAAGCGCTCTGTTGAATTGATAGAGGCGCTCTCACTGACAATGCCATATCGACCAACAACACTCAAAATCACATACATCCGATACCCCGCATCGCAGCTATAAACGCAATATGGAAATATTAGACCAACAGCGTGAGGGAGGAGGCATAGACGAAATTCAATACTAGCTGGTGAAAGTTCAAAGAACATGCCCTCATCGTCAGAAGCCTATTCGCCAGCGCCAATGTATACAATACATTTGCCATCAATCCATAGTACCGACACATGATATATGTTGTAGCCGATAGTGTGGACAGTCTCCTCCAGAAGTACTTCAGTTCGCGTGTCCAGGTGAGAGAATAGTCATATCATAGCAGTGGTACATGTAAATAGGTCCTGTAAGTAAGTTCCCAGTGATCTATATGTATGCATGTAATAGGGGACTGGCACAGGTTGTGGAATATGAGATTCTGAAGCACATGAACCTGGAACGAGGTTATTGGTGTGTTGTTCAAATGGAGCTCACAAGACAGCCTTGGCATGGGGGGCCATTCTACGATTTACGAAATTCGGAAGTCAAGCATTGAGCGAGAGGAAATAATGTGCATGAAGATAGCAGGGAATATAAGGGATGCGGGGTGACACAAAATGAAAAATTTGGATAATTAATTTCATTCACTTATGGCCCTCTTCTACGGCCGCATTGGGCCGCATAAGGTGATGGTAATCCGTCATCGACCATGGTGGGACGTGAAGGGACAAGGTTTACATGAAATGCGGTTGGTGGAGAGGTGCCAAGGAAATGTCTTATTCATCACACATCATACTGTACTTACCTGGAGGCTGGCATCCTAGTGGATTGATCCGGTGGGGTTAGTGATCTGATTCCGGAAAATACACGGAAACCAGTCAGGATTAGCATCCTTCTGTGCTCGATTCCTTTCTGTGCAAAGTGCGCCCTCATGGCCATCATCAATGGCGCAGCTGATCCCAACTGATCGTGAACGGATCGTAATTGATCGCAACGGAAGCGCCGAAGTGCAAGTGTGCACAAATCGCGTTTTGTGGGGGTAGAGTCGAGCGAAGCTCATCACCATTGGAAACGCCACCCTTGAAATCCGGATGGTCCGGATGCTTTTCCATCAACATGCATAAATGACATGGCTGCGGGTCAATTTGGGGATGTATGTTATTAGAAGCTGACCGTTTGCTTCACATAATCAAAGTCCCTCTCGGTAACAATACAACGCTTAATCTGCAGCAACTGAAACCTTTACCGGCAGTTTACGGTAAATTTGAAGAAAAAATGAACTCAAAAACGAGTCAAAATTGACCGAAAATCGCTACCGTGAGCCACCCTATTGTTCACCAGGTATGCCAAATATACAGATGAATCACGCATCTCTGATTTACAACTTGAATCATATATGTTGTCGGACACTTTCTGAATCCGTATCCACCGTAACGAGCGATTGGCCATTACCATGTTGAAAATGTAAACTTCCGCTCAGGATGGGAGCTTCGATGTCTTCAGCGTTCTTTCGAAGATTAAGGATTAGGCGGTTCATC
>Ga0307513_10012713_pt1 | contig 10366 bp, 7 predicted proteins | sample 15_EM_MG_FD_202174 | JGI IMG/M metagenome (GOLD analysis project Ga0307513, IMG submission 202174) | Populus trichocarpa ectomycorrhiza microbial communities from riparian zone in the Pacific Northwest, United States - 15_EM | ecosystem: Host-associated > Plants > Roots > Unclassified | place...
AACTATATCAATGGACAAAGATATTGGTAACATCTTCTCACCATGCAATATGCAGAACTGGAATCCATTTAGAATATTGTGAGGACTTGAGAGACAGCATGAAGAACAACCTTATCACATGAATTCAAGGTGATGAATGATATAAAAAAAAATGAGACAAAAATAAAAGGTTCCCTTACTTTTATTTTTAATATTAATATAATAACTAGCCTGCAATAAATTTAAACTATAGTAACAGATTATTGATCATTAGATCTTCATTGTCAGTTCTAATATCTCAATTTTAGTTTTTAGTTTTCAAATGTCAATTTAGCTAAATTAATTTACCGGTTTGATTTTATTCATGTAATTCTAATGTTTATTATTATTATTATTATTATTATTATTATTATTATTATTTATTTTGAAAAGCTTTATGTAGTTTAATGAATGTGTTTTGTTAATAAAAAACCAACTCCATATTTTTACAGTTACAGAACAATGTTATATTCATTATAGCCTTGATGATGTCCTTTGTCGTCCCCTTCACATCCATGATAGTGTTGAAAATGTTTTCAAACACGTTTTTTTTTATGTCCATGATGTCGAGGTTATGGCGGAGGAGATTGGTCTTCCAATAAGAAAGCTCTTAGAAAATAATTTGCTTTACCTAGTTGTGGGTCAAACCAAAACCAATATTAAAAGGTTTTCCTTCGGCAATTGAGCAAAATGGCTGATCTTCCTATTCCGATTGGATGGACTCACAAATTAGATGAAAGTTAAGCTTAAGAAACCCTTTTGTACCAAGATGTTTGAGATTGGTTGATGCTGCAAGTTAGCAAAGCGGAGAGTCCAAAATGACGAGCACACCTTCAAGAGATCGGTTTGTCTTTTAGGTTGAAAAAAACATGTAAAGAAAAGAAATATATCACAATTAATTATATGGAACAACGAAATTGTAAAAAATTAAGGTTGAGAGACTAAAAAAAAAAAAATTGTTAGAGAATAATATAAATCATATCCTGGGATCTCACCTGACAACTTAAGTTATTGGGTTGAGATGGCTCTTTGACATGGTATCAGAGCTTTGATGACCAAGCAGTCACGAGTTCGAATCTCACTATTCTTATTTATTTGATAAAAATTAAGCACAAGGTAATGTGGACACGTACAAATTTCAAGCCCAAAAAGCTTTCACTTAAGGAGGTGTGTTAGAAAATAATATAAATCATAAATCATATCTTGAGGCCTCATTTAACAGTTTAAACTATCGGGTTAAGATGGTACTTTACAAAAATGATATTATTCATTGAAGAATGACAATCACATGAATTGTGAGACAATGTATTGTATAATCATATATACGTGTTGGTGACAAAAGGCAATATGGTGGAGTTCATCTATTAAAAAGGTGATAAATCAATAGAATTGGCACCCGACTGCGATGAAAAATCACAGATGAATTGGAAGGTGTTAGTAACAAATATTATTTGGAAATACAATACAGTCGTTATATCACAAGTTGCAACATGCATGAGCCGCAAATACGGTGTGATATACTATGAATTTTTATGGGAAATAGATATAAAAAAAAATAAGTTAGAAAATAACTATCTGGATAATTGAGTAATTAATAGATACATAAAAGATAATAATGGTTACTGCACATATAGGAAAAAAAAAAAAAAAAAGAGGGAATGTATACATAAGCAAGTATAATAAGTCATGTAATTAAAAGACAACAATAATTTTTATGGACAAGACATCATGGAAAAAACCCTGAAAAATAAAAGGTTATTACCTGTTGACATGCAATTAATGAAGAATCTTAAAAAGTAGGAGGTTATTGACAATTGATATTACTGGACTGACTATATAAGAAAATTCAAATTATTGCATCGCAATTTCTTCAAGTTCTCAAGACTTTTGAACCCTAAAACCTTTAGATGATAATTTTCATTACATAACACATGCATGAATACTTGACAAAACAACATTATAGTTTAGAAGTAATATTTACAAACGTTTAACATGCATTGATATTAACATCAGTTTATACTTAAAAGTGAAGGATACAAACAAAATTGAAAATGCTTGCGTGCTTGGTTAGTTCTCTAGGAATTATAAGCATGTGAATGTATTATCTCGGTAATAGAATGAATAAATCAACACCCTATGGTTATCAATTCAGCTCAATCTCAATTAGGTCCCTGAAAAAAAAATGTTATTCATTGACTCCCTGATGTATCAGAAATTCTCAATTAAGTTGCACAATAATAATTTTCTGCTATTCTACACAATAAAAAAAATGTCATTTTTTGAACAAAATTCAACATTTTCTATCAAGAATCTACAATGATTTTAGATAAAAGAACTTAATTGAATATTTAAAACAAATTAATAGGTTGATGACGAAACCAAAACAAAATGGTAGCAAATCTAAGGTTACCCAAAAAGCTAAATCTAGTAAAGGAAAATGTAATGAGTACAAAAGTAAATGATTTAAGAAACTCTAGTTAAGATTTTTTCTCAAAAACGTTTGACAACTTTAATATTGCCTGGTTGCTTTGTATGGTGCAAAGATGTTTGTTCATGCATATCGTGTTTTATATGAAAAAAACAACGAATTCATCAGTAACTTCCGTCAATTTAGCTGGATTCTCACCCTGCAATGCAGAACTGAATCCATTTAGGATATTGTGAGGACTTGAGAGACAACATGAAGAACAACCTTGTCACATGAATTTGAGGTGATGAATGATATATAAAAAAAAATTGAGACAAATATAAAAGTTTCCCTTACTTTTATTTTTAATATTAATTTAATAACTAGCCTACAATAAATTTAAACTATATTTACAGATTATTGATCATTAGATCTTCGTTGTCAGTTCTAATATCTCAATTTTAGTTTTTAGTTTTCAAATGTCAATTTAGCTAAATTAATTTACCGGTTTGATTTTATTCATGTAATTCTAATGTTTATTATTATTATTATTATTATTATTATTATTATTATTTATTTTGAAAAGCTTTATGTAGTTTAATGAATGTGTTTTGTTAATAAAAGCACAAACAGTTGCATAACTTGTGATCATTAGCAACTCTCACCAATATGGGCTGATTGGCCTTCCTCTTCATATTGGATGGACTCACAAATTAGATGAAGGTTAAGCTTAAGAAACCCTTTGGTATCAAGATGTTTGAAAATGGTTAATGCTGGGAGTTAGCAAAGCGGAGAGTTATAAACCTTGAAGAGATTGGTTTCTCTTTTAGGTTGAAAAAAACATGTAATTAAAGAAAAGAAATATATCACAAATATATGTAACAATTAAATTGTAAAAAATTAAAGTTGAGAGACTAAAATAAAAGGAAAAATGACATTATTCATTTTTCAATTAAGAAAAACAATGAAAATATTTTACGGATTACGTTGCATCTGTAATATCTAACATCTCGAATGGATACATCCATATATATTAGATTGGTCCTCCAACTTTTGCCTCATACGGTAAATGTATGGGTGATGCTCCATCGAGTTAAAAAATGATGAAGGGAATATCATCTCAAGTTTACATATTGTCTCAACGATATTCATTTCAAGCCACTTAATATGATGTATCTGCAACTTACTGGAGCATATGTCTCTAAAGAAATAATTGATCTCCATGAGTGCATCTCATATCCTCTTTGGCAACAAATCACGATAAGCTAATGGAATGAGTGTTTGCATAAACATGTGGCAGTCATGACTCTTCATTCCATACAATCTGCATTCCTTTAGATTAACCAACCTTGATATGTTTGAGGCATGTCCATTGGAAAAATGCAAACTTTTAAGCCATTGGTAAACTAATAGTTATGCATTTTTCTCTAACACGAAGCTTACTCTGGGTTTTGTGACTCATGACCCATCAAAAACCAACTCCATATTTTTACGGTTACGGAACAATGTTATATTCATTCTAATGTCCTTTGTCGTCCCCTTCACATCCATTATAGTGTTGAAAATATTCTCAAACACGTTCTTTTCTATGTGCATGATGTCAAGGTTATAGCGGAGGAGATTGGTCTTCCAATAAGGAAGCTCATAGAAAATACTTCGCTTTACCTAGTTGTGGGTTAAACCAAAACCAGGAAACTTCTGCTTACCAGATTAGAAACCAAACACAATGTCACTATACTCTGATACAACGTCATGCAATTCTTCACCAGAAAGACGCGGGGATGCAACATCCTTTTCAACTTTTCCAACAAAGAAAACTTTTTTGTTTTTTCTGTACATGTGATTCGTTGGCAAGAAACGTTGGTGGTAGTAAAAAAAAAAAAAGCTTTACCTTCATTTGTTAGCGTGAATGCTTTGTTGTTTTCCATGCAGTATGGAGATGCTAGTTTTCCGTACGTGCTCCAACCAGAAATCATTTCATAAGCTGGAAAATCATTGATAGTCCACATCAAAGCTAACTTCATAAGAAAATTTTGTTTTCTCAATATATCATAAGTCAAAACCCCGGAGGACCACAACTGCGTCAACTCATCAATCAACAGTCGAAGACAAACATCTATATTTCGGTCTGGACTATTCAAACTAGGTATCATCGTAGATAAAAACATGAACTCCGGCCTCATACACATCCCCGATGGCAAGTTGTAAACCGTGAGTATAACCGGCCAACAAGAATAAAGAGCAACAAATAACTCGAATGGGTTGAATCCGTATGTACACAATCCAAGATGTGCGTTCCTTGATTCAGCTGAAAAGTGATGATGCACACCGTTAAAGTGTTTTCATGCTTCGCCGTCAGAAGGATGCATCATCACTCCATCAACCACATCATATGATTAGTGTCATGTCATGTGCTCAACAGTTTTTTGTGACATGAATAACCTCTGTAGTCTAGGTGTGATTGGGAAGTATCTAAGTTTTTTATATGCCACGAGAGTCTTTCTCATGCTAATTCTAGGTTTGTAACGAGAATGTCCACATGTCATGCACTCGGTCAGCTCAGCATTTTCAAGGTAGTACAACATGCAGAAGTTACGGCACATGTCAATTTTCTGTTATCCTAAACCGAGGGGTTTCATCATGGACTTAATAGCATAGAAGTTCTCTTTCAGCCTTTTTCTTTCAGGTAAAATGCTTCTCGGGCATTTGATAATTCTATCATAACCGGCCTCACTCACCCCATAATCCGAGTTGATGGTGAACACCTGTGCAATGGTTGATAATTTACTGTAATTCATGCAGTCATTCCATAATGGTTCATCAGAATCTTTTAACTTATCAAAAAATCTGGCTGCGTCTGCATTAGGTTCTTCTTCTATAATTGGACATTGACTGACATTACCTTGATTCATTCTCATTGCATCCATAGCCATATTCATGTAAGGATGATTGTTGTCATTTACAACTCCATGCACGTTGCTAGCACTAAAAGTTGGCCCAACCATCCTTTCTACCATACTCTCGTTACGAACAAATAGTTCTCCGTGTGCATACCAACATAGGTAATCCTCCATAAACCCTTTGTGTTGAAGATGTATCGTTACAACTTCTAGATGCAGAAACTTTTTATTTTTACATTTCATGCATGGACACCTAATACCGCCTCCACTAAAATTTTTTAATTTCGATACATCCATGAACGATCATCCATGACTTCTATCGAACCTCTATAAAATAAGGATGACAACATGTATTAATTAACTACGTTAAGTAAATAAATTTGCAAAAATATTGGTTTAGCTCAACATTATCTAACTTACTTTAAAACTCCTCTTAAATATTAATTATCAATTATCAACGTCCATACAAATTTATACACATAAATTTACGGAAATTACAACTCGGCCATAACATTGATAAAAATTAAAACGGACTCGTTAAACAAGCTATTATTTATTTCATCACAACACATCTAATTTGATAATTCAACATAAGTTTCAACAATTTACAAACAAATATAATTTTATAAAATCTAAAACAAACCATAACAAGTACAAAATTATACATTCATACTACAAGTTTATTTGAGAAAAAATAATAAAACATGTATTACCCTAACAAAATGCATATACTAAAAAAACATTCAATAATAATAAAATTGACATTTTAATGTTAAAATTAAAAAAGATAGATTCACTTACAAAAAACAACAAAATTCACAATAAATCAGGACACGGATGTTGTGACTACAAAAAAATAAAGAAGGATGATTTGTGTTGAGAAGTGAGGGATGTTTTGAGGGGTGGTTCTTTGCAGTTTTTTTTTTTTTTTGGGGGGGGTGGTTTGTTTAGATGCAAGGATGGGGAAGAATGAGAAATAGGGGAGGGTCGGGTCGGCAGTGTGGTGATATATTAACGTTTACCGATAGAATCACCGACGAAATATTTCCGTCTGTTATTCCAACGGCAATTCTGCCGGTGAAGTGGACATGTCACTGTACGAAGATCCCGGTTTGAATCCCTCTGTAATTTCATCGGTAAAATCGCCCATAAAAACTTCCATGTCATCGCATTGCTTTGTTTTTTGAAATTCTTTATATTCCGTCTAGAATTCTGTCGGTATATACAAACAAAATAATTTTGTTGGTATATACCGATGGTGTTAGCGACAAATTTAAATCGGTAGGTAAATATCACCGCAAATTATCGATAGAAAAATTATGTCGATAATTTCGTTGGTATTCGTTGAATTTCTGGTAGTGAACTAATTCATTAGTGTTGGTTCCTCCAAAACATGAGAAACCAATGAAGTTATACATTGCGGCAGCAGAAAATTCAATTGGAAGCTTATTAGTCCAAGATAATGAAGAGGGTCAAGAGCATGCTATACTTTATTTCAGTGGGGTCTTGAAAAATATAGAGTGCAGATATTTTCCAAAATTGGGATGGTGTTAGGAACAAAGATTATTTGGAAATAATTACAGTGGTCATGTAATTAACAAGTTGCAACATAAAGTCATAAACCACAAATTAATATATACTTAATCTTGTAATCTTCATAGCCCTTTGCCATTTGGAGTGGTAATATAATTTGGGCGTATCATCTTATGTAGGCATGAATAAATACTTATGAGTTGTGCATATTAACAATTTCTCTGAGTTGGTTGAGAGCCAAATTCTATTGCAGTTTTGAACTTTAAGAAATTTGTCAAATTAATAATTAGGGTTTGTTCCATCTTAATATACTTAATTTCAAGTAAAATATCTATTTTTAATCAACTACAAGAGAATTGAGTGAAGTTATACTTCTCTTGTAATCAACTTTCTTTTCTCCCAAATTAAGGAAGATATTTAGAAAAAATGGGAGATATTTTCCCTTTCATTTCAATTTCCCACTTAAAAAAAAACTATTGAAAAATATTAAAGGACCATTCTCCTTTTTCTCCCCTCTATTCCCATATTTCTCAAAAGTATCTTTCCCATATACATTGTTTAAGTTCATTATTATTTAAACACAGTAATTTTGTTCAAAAATACTTGTTACTTCCCTTCCAACTTAATTCTCTCTTTACGAAAACTCTCTCTCTCACTATTTCTTTTTCTTTCTTTTTTTTGTTTTTGTTGATTTCTTTTAACTTGCACTCTATTCACTTGTCTTCTTTTAAGATTTGTTTTATTTCTCTCATTTTGTGATGTTGTATGCATATCAATGTTTTAAATCTAAGAATTTTCATATATATATATGACCTTCCTAATAAAATAGAGTATAATTTTTTATTCAATCATTATATCGGGTTAAAGTTTTAAAAAAATATCCGATAATCTCTATCCTTATAGGGTTGATAGGCTTGTACCATTCGAGATTAAAAACATGTTAAAATTAGACCTAGAAAGATGTTGTTTGAAATTTTTCTTTATCTTTTTATTTTTTTATTTCTTTTCTAGTTAGATTTCAAAATTTTATTTTGATTTAGTTTTAATTAGCCAGGTGGGTTTAACCACTATTTAAATAGCTTTGTAACTTATTTTTCAAAACAGATTATTTAGAAATTCATTCAAAAAATTTCAGTTCAGAATTTTCTCTTCAACTTAGGAATGAAATTTTTAGGGATTGAAAAACCGTAACTTTTTATCTTTGGCTATGATGTTGTCCTTTTATGCTCTTCTTATGTTCGTGCCTGAGTTTCCTATACGCTCATGATTTTATTCCTTTTCATCTATTTCCTTTGTAATTTTTCTGCATAATATAGAATGTGAAATATGTGAAAGGTATGTGTCTTTAACGTGTCTTGCCTTTACAATTCTATATTTTAAATGTCAAGAGCATGGTCTCGCAATTGCATTATTCTTAATTACACAATGTGAAAGGTTTGAGTTTATTCTTGGACATTGCGTTATTGCATACAATTGGCAGCCATTAATTTTTCTTTTCTTTTTTCAAATCCCCTCTGCTTAGATTCTAGCATTTTCATTCAACTACAGTCCAGGTAGCCATCAAAACGTGACATGAGGAGTTTCCAGTGGATTGGCTGCCTATAATTTTGCGTTGCTTGGAAATTGAGGCTGAACTCCTTTGTGACCGTCCAAGCTCCAAGCATTGATTTCCTTGATAGGTCTTTAGGGTGCCTCTTCTTATTTTCTTGCATTCCACTTTTTATTTAAACTTCGTCAGGCATCGTTGGTGTTGGATGGCAACCTTTGTAGATGCTTAGAATACGTGTTAATTAAACTTTTGTTGATGCTTTGAATGGATTTAGGATTTTATTTTCACTTCAAGTTGTTGTTCGTTGCTTTTTTACTTTGATGGTGTCTCTCCTAATGTTTGGTTTTGTTTGTTTGAGCATGCAGGTGGTCTTGAGAGGTTAGCTATCTGCATGTGCCTTTGTTTAAGAGGGGTTCCTTAATCTGCAGGTGGTCTTCTTAAGGTTTTTTTCTAAGATTTGTTATGTTTTTATTTTTGGGCTGCAAGCATTCATTCTTTATAGAATTCTTATGTTGTTGGATTGTTGTGGTTTGGTTAGCCTCTTATAGTTTTCTGTTTTTCTTTTGATTTTTTTAGCTTACATATTTTATTGTGTTTTTTTTACCTCTGTATCATTTTATTTAACTTATGTTTGGTCGTTGAAGTGGTTCTTTTTTATGTGTTTTGGTGTTGCTTGGTTCATTTCAATTACGTTGCTTTTTCTTTCTATAAATTCTTAAAACTTTTGAGCATCGATGATTACAAAATCATTTTGTTTGAGCGAGTTCTTGACACTCAAACATGGTTGTGGCAAGAATTAAATCATTGAGACTTTTCTTTTTTCCTTTGAAGTTTCTGGTTTTGTTCTGTGAAATTATGCTGAAAATTATCTACAACGTCTAAGCATTCAGTTTTAAGATGGGCCTCAGCCTAATTTTGGGTTTTGCTAGTTTCATCTTGCAGATACCTTTGTTGGATTGCTTTTGATGCATGTTTAAAGGGAGTCTTGTTGTTGTTGGGTGGTTTTTGAGGATCTTCTTGGTAGGTATGTTTTGCTCTGTTTTTTTCCTGGTTTTCCAGTTTCTATGAGAAGGAAAAATATAATGTTCAGACTGTTTCTTGCTAAAGATTAGTGGGCACAATGGATGTTGTCCATTTAAATTTTATACTTTATTTTTTATTTTTTTTTTGTTTAAAAAGGGATTTTGATCTCCTTTGCTATGTTAGAATTAGAATCACGCTGTCAACAAGCACCCACTGAATCAAATATGAAAGACAATAAAAGGCAAGGCTTTTACTTCTTTTAACCTTTGGCAAAAAAGACAAGACTTGGCCTACGTCAGTTGAACTCAACTTTATTTATAAACACTGAAAATCATAAGAACTTATATAAACACCCGACCCGGAAACTAAAAAAAAAAAAAAGGAAATCATGATCATGGACATTGGCAAATCAGTGATAAATAGGGTAATGTTTAATTTAATGATGATAAAATAAGAGAAAAATTTTATGATGATTATGAATGGAGATCTCTAATGAATTAGATTTAAAAAAAAAAAAAAAAAGGAATCATGATTATTTAAGTAAATAAAATAGTCTGCAAAATTTGGATTTTTTGTATAAAATTACTGACTATTCGATTTTATAATATTAAATATATCTCTCTGAATATTGAATTAAACTAAAATTTTATGAGGAGTCTCCATACCTATTGTTTTATATTGGATTAAAATTTTAAGTCAGTCAAAGTTCAATAAGACCTTACAAAAGCATTGATAGTCGCATAAAAATACAAAAAAATAACACATGGACTAAGCAATGGCATTTTTGTAAATAGAAAAATGACCCTATTCTCCTTATATATTGGCCGACTATTCCAACAACTCAAAATACAGAGAGAGAAGCTAGAAAGAAAAGAAAAGAGGGTCAGAGTTCTGGAAGCCATATCTTCATCATTCACCATCTAATCAGACTAAGTT
>Ga0307513_10012714_pt1 | contig 10366 bp, 13 predicted proteins | sample 15_EM_MG_FD_202174 | JGI IMG/M metagenome (GOLD analysis project Ga0307513, IMG submission 202174) | Populus trichocarpa ectomycorrhiza microbial communities from riparian zone in the Pacific Northwest, United States - 15_EM | ecosystem: Host-associated > Plants > Roots > Unclassified | place...
CCCGCCTGGTCTGCCAATGGAGAGCCCTTGATGAAGTCAAGAGGGCCCTGCGGCGGTGTAACGTGCATGATGGTGTAATCCTCTACATGTTCGGACCCGTCGGGCTTTTTGAACGTGGCTTTACGGTTGGCGGCATCGATGGCGGTGAGGTTGTGCTGGAAGTAACCAGGGATACCGCGTTCGACCCGCAGAGCGTTGAGGACTTCGCTATACTTCGGCACCGCGAACATCGTCGGCATGCCTGTAAAGAACGAAACCTGGACACTCTGGTCGCGCCCTGTCGTCTTGTAGTGGTCCCATGCTTGCCACATGACCTTTTGAGGGGCTAGATAAGGGAAACCTTGAGTCACTGGTGCCGCAGACTTGCGAGAATATGGGGAAACATACCTCCGGCGCATTTAATCACCCCTGCAGGTTGCGTGAAGATGGCATTTCCGCTCCGTAGTGCTTCTATATCTGCCACTGTCTTCGAGCATGTATCGTATGAGTAGATGCTTGAAACGCCCGACGTTGAATCAACCAGAGCCTCGGGGAGGCCCTTTATTGTGTTCCAGTTGATTTGCAGCCCCGCTGCTACGATAAGGTACTCGTATTTGATTGAGCGTCCAGAGGCAAGCGTTACGCGGTTATCGGCAGGAGAGAACGTCTGGACGGTGTCCTTGACCCACTCGGCGTGCCGGGGAATGAGCATCTCCTGCATATGATCACTAGTTGGCATTTGGCGGGTAAAATAGGTGATCCTTACCATAGGCCTCCGGAACGCCGTTTTAACGTTCAGGCCCGATCCAACGAGCGTCCTTGAAGAACAAGTGAGCGGGTAATCGGAGCCATGTCAGAGACCCTACTGACCATCCAGGTTGGTAATGGTGCCAGTCTGAAATATCCCCTAGTCAATGGCAAAGCGAACGCAGGCTGCACGCCTCGCACCTGCTGGATCAATGTGAACGATGTCACCATGGTTCAGCTTTCGTCCCTTGTCTGCGAGACGTTTGTGTAGTTGATTTGAGACGGTGAGGCCAGATGAACCTGAATGCACACGACTTTGTGAGTGCCCAGAAAGTCGACATCGAGTGAAGAGGGGCTCACCTGCACCAACGATGAGGACCTTGCAGTCTGTGCGCGTAGAGGAAGAGTAGGTGCGTGCAGAGGACGCCGTGAAACGAGCAGAGCGTGCAAAGGACATTATCGGGGTAGAGACCGAGTCCGATCGCTTAAACAACGGCACTCAAGGGCGGAGAAAGGCCCAAACAAATGCAAACATTCAAACACGTCAAGTCGATAAGTTCCCGAACACGCGCCAACAATGTGCGTCAATCAATTTGACGTTGATAACCCTAACCGCTACCACCGCTACCACCGCCACCCCAACGATGAGCAGGAATATCAGACCAGGCGCAGGCGCATTTCCATCTCGTCCAACTCGCTCCAGGCAAAACGACGACTACAGCCACATGTCCGACCCCGGCGGCGGTGGCAATTATGGGAAGGCGGGCAGGAATGACTACTCGCGCCACGGTGGAGACGACGTTGGCCATTACTCCCAGTCCCAGAGACCCTATGGAGCTGGCAGTAATGGTCGCAGAGATGACGGAGGCAACCCGGATCGCAGCGGCTTCAGCAGATCGAATAACAACACGCTCAGCACGGGCTCAACAGCTTCGACAACTTCCTCATCTGGAAGCTCTCTACTTGGAAGAATGAAGGTCAGATCCGCAGACACCTCGGCCCGCACAAGCATCGACGACGACAGCGAAAGGACGCCCGTACGAGGCGGCAGTTGGGCTCGCAAGCCACCAGCTGTCCGGGAGAACAGGCAGAGAGAGGAAGAACTTGGTACAGCCATACATCATGAACCCCCTGCTGCCAACACTGGCTAACTCGCCATCTATCAGACGAACCAGCACCCGGAGACCCCAATTCGGCAGGAAACACCCTTTGGGGGCGTATAACCGCCGCGACCGCAAATATTACGATTAACGTGAGCAAAGCCTGGGAGAATGGAGTAAATCTTCAGGATGGTGAAGGTCGGCACACTTCGAATTTTCGTCGACGCATTCTATTCGAGTTCTGATGTCGCCCTCGCAGAAACACCGCCAGGCGGTGAAACTCGTCTCACCCAGGCACTCAAGGCGTACTACATAGAACGTGCCAGGGCTCCCGCTGACCTCCCTCCATGGCTCTTCGAGGAACACGAGCGCCGACCACAGGCCGCCCGACCCTCACCTCGCGATCAAGAACGTGACGACGATAGGGCTGGAGGACGAAGAAGTAATATGGCTTCCCCTCCTAACCGAGGGCGAGGCTACGACGAGTACGAGCAACAGCCACCACAAGCCAAACGTGGAGCGCTGCGGGACATCTACGATTCTGCTGCAGCTCCAAATCAACCAAAACCACCCGCAGTCGGACGGACACTAGCGCCTTCTTCGTATCAAGATGATGGAAATGCAAACGTATCCCGGGCGACATCGCGACTGCAAGCTATGCGTGACGCGAGACGTCTGCAACCTGCTTCTACAGGTATACCAATCGGTGGACAGTACGGTGATCCCGGCGGGCGTGGATCGGCCAATCAAGGACCACCGTCGCCGCGCGATCGGCATCAAGCCACGGACGACGGGGCGTATGGTGGATATGGGGGTGGAAGGCGACCTGTAGCGAGAAGCGAGGGGCCGAGTTTTGACGATGGCGGCCGCCGGCCACCCCCCCGTGCGGCCATGGGGCTGCCTTCCCGCCCTCAACGTGGAGGTGGATACTAGACGACAAGGGATGACGGAAGCCGGTTGCTGCGTCTTGTTGTGTGAATAGTTGGGACTCGCGCGGAACCTGCGGGTCGTTCGTACTTTACTGCTTGGAATGGAAATCACACTCTTTACTCGGGAGGACGTTCGTCAGGATAAGAGATGCCAATTAGATTCATTTAGAAACTCTTTCGTATTCGTTGCCTATGACTCGTCGCGAGGGAAGACCCACCCAACGCCGTTCAGTCGTCCTGCGAGTCCACTAACGGGTCCACCCATGCCTTGCTGGCTCTTAAAGCTTTCCAAAAAGTTCTTGATCATAGTATAATCCATCGGTGGCTCATCGTCGATTTCGTCATCTTCCTCCGACGAAACGACCTCGTGGTCTTTTTTGAGTGCAGCTTTGAGCTCCGCGTCCATCTGCCTTTCGACATCTTCCATATCCTCGTCTGCATCTCCCGCGTCGTCGTCCTCGGTCACCTGTGGTGGAACAGCTTTGCCCTTCCCCTTCGGCACTGTCGACTTGTCCTCTCGCTGAGTTGATGTAGGGGCAGCCTTTGGCGGTACCTCTACAGGTGTAGATTTGAGCCTCTCCAATTCCTTCTCCATCGCTCCCATAACGGCCTCAAAAGAGTCGAGTTCAGGATTCGCATTCGGTCTGGGGCCCGCACACGGCGGTCGTGGTGCACGAAGGGTAGTCGCGAGCTTTGGTATCTCGTCGAAGAAACGAGCTGCCGAGGGACCTTGAGGGGCTGGCTCCTTTCCCACTTTCGAATTAGATTGAGTACTTGTTGGTGCCCTGGCTCGTGATTCGGTATTTGTAGAGCTGAGCTTGGGCACGTATACTGCTCGTGGTGTCATTCTTTTTTCGTTGGCAGGGTTTGGATGGACTCACCTCCACGCTTTTCTCGTTCGCTAATGATCTCCTCCCAAGCCTGGTCATCAATACCCAGTGCTTCTCGCGTGAACCGCAAGAACTCCTCCTGCTCCTGCTCCATATCGATTTCCACCTCGCCCACAACTTGTGGACGATCTTCTTCGTCCTCTTCGCCGCTTCCCAGTCCTTCGCCCTCTTCATCGGTCGTCTCATCATCCGAATCAACGCCATCAAATCTATCCTTCCAGATAGGCTTTCGGAACGGTTTATGTGGAGGGTCCATGGAAAGGTCTGCACGAGTGGCAACTTTTGGTGGAGACCTGACTGAAGATCGCAGCTCTGGTTCCATGACCGCTGGAGCAATTCGTTGTGAGTTCTGATTCCGATACTCTGGAGGCATCTTGCCGTATTCCCCGGGTTCCAGTGGTGCGACCAACGCATCCATTGCAGCTTGTCTCTTCGCAGTCTCGTCTTCACCCTCACTTTCACCCTCACTCTCTTGCTCGTCAGAGCCGTCTGAAAGTTCGCTTCAAGGGGCATAAGAAACGCAGGCCGGGATAGAGGAAAGTACCTACTCTTCGAACATAGCCCCTGAGAGGTCACCTTTCCCTTCGACAAATCCATCCACCTTTTCAGCGAACCTTTTAAGTCGGGCAGCTTGTTCAGTTTCCTCCTCATCGACCTCCATGCTTGTATCTTGGGTGATATAAGCACGGTTATCGGAATCAAATCCCATATAGGCATTCAGGGATTTCTCTAGGTCTCGCTGCGTGATTTCTAGCCAGTCGTCTGGGTCTTCTCCTTCGTCCAATGTCATCTGCTGAGCTGAAGCAGAACCGAGTGCGGCGTTGACCTCGTCAGAGAAGGATGGTCGAATGGCATCACTGATAAGAAAGCTCAGGATCCAGGATCTATCAAGTGGGACTAACACGTACTCATTGCGGTGGATCTGCAACCACACCTTCGCAGCCTCCCTTTCTTTTACTTTCCATTGTTGGCTATCCGGCACATGACCTTCAAAGTAATTCGCATGCTCCAACGCAGAGGTGTATTTGACATAGGCAGAATCGCGATGGAGCGCGTCAAGTTGTGCCGCGGACTACCCAACCTTTAAAAAGATAGTAAAAACGCGATAAGAGCAACACTAACCACTTCTTCGGAGCCATTCTCCCGGAGCCCTTCTTTTCGAGTGCGAGCTTCCTGGTAAAGCATTTCGAAGCCGCAAGCCTTGCGGATCGTCAATAAAAACTGGAAAATCCGAGGCACCATGTACTCACTATCTTAACACCTATGTCCCACCATCGTTCCTCTTGCGTTGTTTGTCCAAACGGTCGCTTAAAGACGCGAGGTGGGTTGAAACGCTGTCCGCATAATTGCGCATATGCTGTCCTTGTCATCTTCACTGTCCCTACAACTGATGGTGATGGAGGGAAGCGGGACATTTTGCGTGTCGCCTGCAGAAAGTTAGGTTGTTCACCCAGAGGGCACCTGGCGTACCTGGAGTTGAAATGCGTCGCGTGTGTAAAAGCACTCTACCGCCCTTTGTACTAGAGACGGATTCGCACCAAGGGCCTTTGCGATATCAACGGGCAACGCTGCCTTGGTGCGATGCACGTGTTGGGATATCGCAGCAGGATACCTAAAGCTACGTGAGGTCATGTATTTCTGGGTCTAAATTCGCTGTCTCACTTTGATATACGCGAAAGAATGACATTTTGAACTTCAGCCGGTGCTTGAGTGTCTTCGAATGGATCTCGAACAAACGTGACCGCATCCTCGGAGGAGATATATTGTTCATCTTCAGTACTAGTTTTCAAATCTCGATCTTGTTCATTGAGTTGACGACGCAGCTTCGGTTTGGTTGAGGAAGGCGAGACGTACGACAGAGGAAGAAGATGGAGATGTCCTTGAGAAATCCAGACCTAGACAGTAAATCGAATTAGTTGGATTTACTATATACGAGTTGATCGACATCATACTCGGTTCGTTGCGTTTTCTGGCGTCACCCAGGCAGGCAGAACATCCGCTGCCTCGATGAGTAGGAACTCGCCATCGGCATCATATACGCTGTAGTTCCGTAAGTTGGTCGTTTTGATCAAAGTAAACGTACGTACTTTGCGATGACATCAAATTCCTTGCTAATTTGGAACAAAAGCCAGACGACAAGCCATTCATCATCGACGGAGTCCCCCACGCGCATAGTGCATTCTAGTGTACCTTCTACATCTTTTGATAGAACTAGCTGGAAGGAATCACGGTGCCAAATATGATTTGAGAGCCACTGTTCCACATAACGGGATATTTGGCTAGCGAGGACAGCAAAATTTGCACCAGTTGATGGAAAGACAGAACAGTGAAGGACATCGTCAGCAATTTTGGGGACGTTCATCACTAATCCAATCACTGTCTGAGTTCGAGTAGAAACAAAGCAGCTCACACTTGACCTCCTTCGCTTCAAGAATGTCCCATAACCAGGAAGGAAGGACCCTCTTGGCTGTAATTGGGGATGAGGCACGTAAATTTTCACTCCAAACGCACTGGCGAGGTCTCAGCATGCCCTCCAGGATTCCATTACTGGCCTGCTGTTAGCAGGCATCGGCCACGTCGGACTGCAACAGAAGAAGAACTTCCTGATAGTTGACACTAGTGTGTACTATTCATGCCAGAAGAGGGAGAAATTATTCCTACTAGTGTACCCTGCGCAGAGACCCAAATCTCGACTATCGAAGCTGCATTTGTAGACTTTACCTCCCGTAAGGACATCGCGATCCTTCTTATTAATCAGCACGTAAGTCCTTTACACGATATTCGCTCGTAACGGCCCGTCACCAACCTACTCCTGAACAGATAGCGGAGAAGATACGCCCCACCGTCGACAGATATCAGCAAGCCTTTCCGGCTCTTCTCGAGATACCCTCTAAGGACCACCCTTATGGTTCGTTTGCCCCTTTTGGAGGATTGGTAACTGATTGTCGCAGACCCCTCGAAGGATTCAATATTGAAGCGTGTGCAGAGGCTCGTTGGAGAATGATCGATGAGCGTGATCCCTGTATACTCCTCCGACTATCGGATGTATTTCGAGGAACATCTGGTGACATTCTGTTAATGGTCGTGTCTGCTATTGGCCTTGGATAAGACCCTAACCACTAGGAACAAATCTGAAACTCATCAGCTTTCTGCGGTCGATGACCTCTTCACTTTCAACATGAAACAAGAAGACGGGTTTCGGAGGATTTGACACTTGGCGACACAGAAGCTTTCGTGGACTACCTATTAAGAAGGCTCGATTCCAAGCGGCTGCCATGAATTGTGATAGTGATAAAGCAAGTACGGCAAGACTTCTCGGAATCTTCTAGTCACCGGCGAGCGGCCACGAGGGCCCATTTTAAACGCTGAGGAAGGGAAACGGTACAGCACCACTCGAAACCGCCCAACGCACATTCGTCATACACTCTATACACTCCAATACTCAGAAGAGCATGGGCGCCAAAAGAGGTTTGTGGCACGTCATATAGGCTGTCACTCATCCGCACCTCCTCCAACCTTCCTCTAATCCCCCTCCGCACCTCCCCAGAATGGCGAACGCAGATCATCCCTTTCTCAAGCCCGACGATGGTGCTAGCCGCTCTCCTTGCCCTGCTCTCAACGCTTTAGCCAACCATGGGTACCTGTGAGTGGTTGTCGACTTTCGAGGAGGTCCTGTTCATTGTCTTTCTCAGACCAAGGGATGGAAAGAAAGTTTCTTTCTTGCAAATTAAGAGTGCACTTATGGAAGTATACGGTATATCGGGCCCGTTCGCGGCAATTTTGGCCGGGGGCGCCGTTGTTAAATGTGGAAACGGATTTAGGGTGAACCTTGAGGATCTCGCTGCCCACAATAAGATAGAGCACGACGCATCCATGGTGAATTTTGGCATTTCGAGCTCGCTTTAAAAGCTAATATTTGCCAAGGCGCATCTTGATATCAACGAAGGCAACCACGGTGTACCCAACCCACGACTTGTTGAAGCAATGGTGGCAGATACCGATGGAGTGGCTGCTACCGAAGACGATTTCATCAAGATGAAAATCCGCCGTGAACGAGAAACCCACATAAAGTATATTAGTGGGGTTCAACGAAATATTTCGAGGGGGGAGATAGCTATCGCAATGGGCGTCATGGTGGATCACACCACTGGCCGGATGCCAGTAGAGTGGATACGGACCTGGATTGGAGAAGAGCGGCTACCATCTGATTTTAAATCTCCGCCCCTACAATCGGTTGGTTTCTTCGAGACTCATAAGAAGGGTCAGGCCATCAGTAGGAAGATCGACGACCTCACAATGGAAACGAAGAATTAGGGTCAATTGATGTCGTATTCGACTCCATAGCATTCTTGAAAGGCTCCTGTGATGCACCTATTTAGCGATCGCATGAGTAGATATTCCGTGTTTGGACGTCGCGGCTCGAAAATATTTGGAATGACTCGCCTGCGTCCCAAAAACGAGGGTTTATGCCAACGCAAGCTTATCAGACCAAAAACAGCGGCGTAATCTCCTTGACCCACTCTACTTCGTTGAGCTCAATGCACGTCACACTCTGGCCATTCTTCGCCGTGGGCGCGAGTATCCTCGCACGTCATGCCGTGCCGGCTGCATAAAGATTCTCGAGTTGGTGCATTCAAACTTGACCTATTGTGTATGAAGTTTATGGCTTCAACGGTGACTGAGGGTAAAGACAATCCCGAGTTAGCAGTTCACAAGCTGCTCGGCCTTCTCAGGTCTCCTGAATTTCAAGTCTCCATCTTGAATAACGTTCGTCACCAGCGATCAAAGGGGGAACCGACTGTAGATCCCACTAGGGAGGCCCAGACCAGACGATAAGCTGACCTTCAAACTTGAAATTACTTGAATGGCTGACGCTATTCATCTTTGGATCGTGCCTGCAGCACCCGCCAGCCGCCTGCCTCAATTCGTCGCCAATCAGGGATTCGGTGAGTATTGCTCCCTACTGCTCGTGATGGAAAGAAACTATGCGACTTGTTGGAACTTGAGAGACATATGTGGGTGATCATTGCCTTTGGTGTGCATCCTGACTGTGGGAGGAATCCTGCAGCTCAACCTCGGGGATCTCAACGTTCACAACATGACCGAGCACAGTGGGTGAGATATAATAGGGGACTCAATCCGTTGAAGCGAATATTCACTCATTCGTGGTCCATAGGTCCATAATATCCACGCTGATGTTCACGAAGGCGTTGAGACCGTTCGAAAACCCAATTCAATTGAAGAGCTTTTCGACGAGACCAACGGGATGGCAGCCACCGACACGGACGCTGTCCGAGCCAAAAATCAAGAGAGAGGGTCACGCACATGAATAGCAAGGAATGGCTTGCCTCCTGGGTGGGCTAGTACTTGGTTCCACAACAAGGACGGCAACTTGGAACCCCATTTGAGTGGTTCTTCCCATGCAGCCACACCGCTGAGCTCTTGGACAGGCGTCATCAAGATGGAGAAAGAAAAGTCGGGTTACAATCCTTTTCGAGCCATCGTGCTCTATACATTAGTGTTATTTTCAGCGAGAATCGATACCTTCACGTCGCATTCTACTTGCCACCGGCCACCGGACAGCCAGCCGGAGGTTGATCGAAGTCAGCATCCAAACATGTTTTGAACCACCTCATTCGCCGCGAACTTCTGTTTTGGATAAGCTGGAATCAACGACACTGCAAGGAACAACCGAAGTGAGAAAGTTCTTTTTCACGGCGCGCGAAGCACGAAAACCCGCCCACCCACTTCCGTCAGCTGAGACCGCATCTGAGCATAACGTAATCTGAACAGGGTCCAGCTAAAGTTGGATTCATGGCGATATCGTTCCTTGAGGACCGCTAGGCCGTGCGGTTCGGATCGTGGTTATCTGTGTCTGTCCACTCAATTGGGTTCGATGGGTTCTTGCCCCATGTCCTCGATACGCAGAAACGAGTATTCACTCAGTATTGGCCGTTTGTTTGGAGACGGGCCCACCCTGCGATGTGGCCCTGATCTGGACCAGACCGCCAGACTAAATCGAATCGTTCTGACGTCTATTTCGAGTGGCATGTGGCTGGGTATTTATTGTGAATGCCGGCGGTAAACACTGATTGTCAAGATGAAAATGCATTTTTGAGTTGAGAAGACCGATGTGAGCGCTTAGAACTAGGTTAGCCACCTGCGACACCATCTTCGTTGTTCTCCCACTGACCATGCATTCCATTCTCCTGGCTGTCTGCGGTGGGATACGACCACAGCGGAGTTCTCGGTTTCTTTACGTATTTCAATCGTCCCTGTGCCTCGGGTGGGCTTCCGGTTCGGTCGGTTTCTCAATGGCGCACTCCCGAACTCACCGCAGCGTCACCTCTGGACATTGCGACCGTCGCCCCTGGCCCACTCAGCGATCCCTTTCAGTTGTGAGTTAGACATCCCTGAGCCGGGTATGATGGCAGGATCGCAAAGGAATTCATTCTGGTTTATTTCGAGGACTGGCATATGTCCTGCTGTGAGTATTTTTAATAAATGTTGAATTGATGTGAGGAGACGGGTGCCCAGATGGATGGAGGATGTGGGGGAGACGGTCAGCGGGCCTCACTTGCTTCCATTAAAGGGCAGACCTTGTTGGCTTGTAGCAACGGTTCTGCACGTCAGCACCGAATCAAAACACGAAGAGAGTCCTACCAGATTCTGCATTCTAAAGTAAGGCAGTCTTGTATCAAGGGTCAGATTGACCTACCTT
>Ga0307513_10012715_pt1 | contig 10366 bp, 10 predicted proteins | sample 15_EM_MG_FD_202174 | JGI IMG/M metagenome (GOLD analysis project Ga0307513, IMG submission 202174) | Populus trichocarpa ectomycorrhiza microbial communities from riparian zone in the Pacific Northwest, United States - 15_EM | ecosystem: Host-associated > Plants > Roots > Unclassified | place...
CAGCGATCAGCCAGTCCGTGAGGACGCTGGAGGAGACCCAAGGGGTCAGCTTGTTCGATCGAACGCGCCGGAAACCTGCCTTGACGCCGATTGGGCGCGTGCTCGTCGACCAGGCCCGCCTGATCCTGGCCAGCGCGGACCGCTTCGCGGCCATCGCGGCCGGAACGCGGCAAGGGCTCGAGCCGGCGCTGACGCTGGCCATCGATGCCCTCGTTCCGACGGCGCCGTTGATAGACAGTCTGCGCGCGCTTCGAGGGGCCTTCCCGGATCTGCCCGTTTCCTTTTCCACGGAAGGCCTGGGCGATGCCGAACGCCGCCTGCGGGACCACTCCGCGTCGCTGGCGTTCTGTCTTCTGCTGCCGTCCGTGCCTGAGGACCTGATGGCTTACCCGCTGATGGACCTGAGCCTCATTCCCGTCGCCGCAGCCGAGCACTCGCTGGTCCAGGCAGGCCGAGAAGGCCGACCGTTGGACCGGGCCGATCTCGAAGCCCACGTGCAACTGGTGCTGTCGAATTCCCATGGCACCGATGGTCAAAGCTACGGCGTCGTCGGCAGCCGGATTTGGCGCTTCGTCGATCTGGGACGCCGGCTTGATTTCCTGCTGGCGGGTTTTGGCTGGTGCAAGATGCCGCCCTTTGTCGTCGAGCCGTATCTGAAGGACGGCCGATTGGTCAGGCTGGACATCGCCGACGAGGGCATATCACCGACGGGAACGCTGCCGATCTATGCAGCGCACGCGCGTGACCAGCCTCTGGGCCGGGGCGGCAGTTGGCTCTTGGAGGATCTGCGGCGTCGGCTGACCGCGAATCACTTGGTCCCGAAGATCTTGTCTCCGGCGTCGCCCAAGCCCGGAATGATGTAGCCCAACTCATTCAAGTGGCTGTCGACCGCCGCCGTCCAGCAGCGCACGTCGGGGTGCCTGGCTTCGAGAGCACGAATGCCTTCGGGTGCGGCGACCAGCACCAGCGCGCGGATGTCGCTGCAGCCGCGGCTCTTCAGCAGATCGACGGTCGCGATCATCGAGCCGGCGGTGGCGAGCATCGGGTCGACGATCAGTGCGGTGCGCTCTTCGAGATGGCCGACGAAACGCTCGAAATAGTGCTCGGGCTGCAGCGTCTCGTGGTTGCGCGACAGGCCGACCACGCTGACCCGCGCGTTCGGCACCATGTCGAGCACGCCGTCGAGCATGCCCAGGCCGGCGCGCAGGATCGGCACCACGGTGACCTTCTTGCCGGCGATCTGCTCGATCTCGACTGGCCCGCTCCAGCATTCGATCGTCGTCGTCTCGAGCGGGAAATCGGCGGTCGCCTCGTAGGCCAGCAGGCGGCCGAGCTCGTTGGTCAGATCGCGGAACTGCTTGGTCGAGATGTCCTTCTCGCGCAGCAGGCCGACCTTGTGGCGCACCAGCGGGTGCTTGACTTGAATGACGGGCATGGCGCCAGTGTAGCCAGCCTCAGCGCGTGCGCTGGCGCAGCGCCTCGTACAGGCAGATGCCGGATGCGACCGAGACGTTCAGGCTCTCGACCGCGCCCAGCATCGGGATCCGGACCAGTTCGTCGCAGGTCTTGCGGGTGAGCTGGCGCATGCCCTGCCCTTCGGCGCCGAGCACCAGCGCCAGCGGGCCGCCAAGATCGGCTTCGTGCAGCGTTCGCTCGGCATCGTCGCTGGCGCCGACGATGCGGATGCCGCGCTCTTTCAGCTCGTTCAAGCTGCGCGCCAGGTTGGTCACCATCAGGTAGGGCACCGTCTCGGCGGCGCCGCTGGCGACCTTGGCGACCGTCGCGTTCAGGCCCACCGCGTGGTCTTTCGGCGCGATCACCGCATGCACGCCGGCACCGTCGGCCACGCGCAGGCAGGCGCCCAGGTTGTGCGGGTCGGTCACGCCGTCGAGCACCAGCAGCAGCGGCGGCCCGGCCACCGTGTCGAGCAGGTCGTCGAGCGAATGGGTCTGCGGCAGCGGCGTCACGCGCGCCACCACGCCCTGGTGGCGCGGCGAGCCGGCCAGCTGCGCCAGCCGGTCAGCGTCGCTGTCGACGATCTTCGCGTGGGCGGCTTGTGCGCGCTCGACGAACTGGCGCATGCGGGCATCGCGCCGCGAGGTGTCGACGTGGATCTCGGTGACCGACTGCGGCGCGGTCTTCAGGCGCACGGTGACGGCGTGGAAGCCGAACAGGACCTTGGTGCTCATCGGGCGATGGTAGCCGGCAGCCTATGCGCGCAGCGCCCGCCATCCGAGGATCAACCCGATCAGCACCGGCTGGTGGACCATGTAGAAGCTCAGGCTCCAGCGCCCGAGCAGCGCCAGCGGCTGCAAGGCACGCGGCACCGCGCCGGCCAGCAGCGCACGCCGGTGCGCCAGCAGCCACTGGCCGGCGGCCAGGCCCCACAGCATGACGCCCAGCCAGGGCAGCAGCGGCGCATAGTCTTCGGTGACCGGCTTCATCGTCACCAGCCCGACCCAGTTGGTCCAGCGGCTGTCGAAGAACGGGTGCTGCACGACGCGCGGCAGCACGATCGCCAGCGCGCCGAGCGGCCACAGCCAGCCGCGCAGCGGCGCGGCAACACGCGCGACGATCAGCATCAGCGCAATGCCGTGCAGCACGCCGAAGCTGATCCAGCTGCGCGGGAACATGAGCGCCGAGCCGATGCTGACGAGCACCGCACAGCCGGCGATCTGCGCCCAGCGCCGCCAGAAGTGCGCCCAACGCTGGCCGGCACCGAACGCCGCCGCCTGGCCGAGCCCGGCGCAGAAGACGAACAAGGTGACGATGCATGAACGCTGCACGGTCCAGAACGGGTCTCTGTAGAAGTCCTGCGGCGGGTGCAGCAGATGGAAGTTGCCGAGGTCGAAGCAGGCGTGGAAGACCGCCATCCAGACGATCGCCGCACCGCGCAAGGCATCGAGCCGGTCGAACCTCATTCGGTTTTTTCGTAGACGTCGGTGAAGCCGGCCCCGTCCCATGCGTACAGCAGGTAGGCGGCGTGCAGGCAGCGGCTGGCGCCTTGCGGCGTGAAGAGGCCGACGCACTGGCCGCGCTCATGGCGCACGCTGCGGTACGCGATACCGGCCGAGCCGGCGGCGTGCAGCCGGCGGCCCAAGGCCTGCGCGGCGGCGTATTGGTCGGGGTCGTAGATCTCGCCGGGCACCGCGCCCGCGGGACGCAGGTCGTGCAGGCGGGCGTCGACGGCCACCGAGTACAGGCGCATCGGCAAGTGCATCGCGCCCTGCCCGGTGGCGGCGAGAAAGCGGCCGTGGTGGTGGCGCGTTTCGGCCACCGCGGTGGCGCGCTCGCGGGCGGCGTAGAAGACGCCGTAGCCACCGTCGGAGAAGCGGCTGCCGAGCACGTTGACATGCGTGAACGCCGCCATGATCGGCCCGCTGCCGGGGCCGAAGACGCGCTCGCCGCGCGGCACGCGTTCGATCTGCCCGAGCTCGTCGCGCGCGCGTTCGTTGCTCATCGCCTCCAGCGCATAGAGCGCGTCGAAGTCGGCGGCATCGGCCACCCGGTCGAACAATGTGATCGCCGGGTAGCGCGTCGGCACGATGCGGCAGGCGTGTTGCCAGCGCAGGCGCCGGACTTCGATGCTGCTCAGGACCACCCGCCGCCGCGCACGCCGTCGAGATAGCGGCGCACCAGGTTCAGGTCGCTGACATTGCCGGCCAGCATGCGTTCGAGTGCGCTGCGGCCGCCGAACGGCGGCGCGCTGTTCGGCCGGCGGACCCAGGCATCGGCGGCGGCCGCGTCGGGCAGCAGGATCTGCAGCGACTTGTAGATGCCCAGCAGGTTGGACAAGCGCTCCAAGGTGTCGCGCGACAAGGCCGCCTTGTCGGGCTGCTTGCGCCAGGCGAAGAAGGTCGACCGCGGCGGCTCGCCGAGCAGGCGAAGCTGCTCGTCGACCGACAGCCCCCAGGCCTCGGCGATGCGGGCGAAGGCGCGCAGGCCGGCGGCGGCCAGGCGTTCGGGGCTGATGTCGGGAGCAGTCTCGGGGGCGAGGACGGCACTCACGGTGAAACTCCAGAAATGGACTTGTTTTGTATATTAGTCCATCGCTGGATTACTGTCCACCGCCAGGTCACCGCCGGGTGCCAGACCCGGCACTTAGACCCCGTCCAGCAGCGCCGGCAGCAGGCTCGCCGCGGTGCCGCGCAGCACCCGGTGCGCATCGCCGTCGATGTCGCTCGCTTGCGGGTTGACGATCACCACCCGGGCGCCGCCGCGGCGGGCGACGCCGGCCAGCCCGGCGGCCGGCCAGACGGCGCCCGAGGTGCCTACGACGAGCATCAGCGAACAGCGCATCGCCGCCTGCTCGGCGGCGTCGATCGCCGCCGGCGGCAGCATCTCGCCGAACCAGACGACGCCCGGGCGGACGAGGTTGCCGCAGTCGGCGCAGCGCGGCGGGCGGCCGGGCTCGGCCACGGCCGTCCTGCAACCCGGCTGCTTTTGGCAGGCGTCGAGCCAACGGTCGGCAAGGATGTCGCCGTGCAGGCGTGTCGTCCCCGGCACGCCGGCTCGCTGGTGCAGGTCGTCGACGTTCTGCGTCACCAGCGCCAGTACACCGGGGTGGCGGCGCTCGAAGTCGCCCAGGGCGCGGTGGCCGGCGTTCGGCTCGGCCGCGCGAACGTTCTCGCGCCGTTCGGCGTACCAGTCCCAGACGCGCTGCGGGTGGGCGCGAAAGCCTTCCTCGCTGGCCAGCTCCATCGGATCGAAGCGCGCCCAGAGACCGGTCAGCGCGTCGCGGAAGGTCGCGATGCCGCTCTCGGCGCTCATCCCGGCTCCCGTCAGCACGCACAGGCTGCCGGGCCGGCCGAGCGCGGCGCGCAGCTCGCTGCGCACGGCCTCGATGTCAGCGGTCGGCGAAGTGCCCACCTTCTTGCGCCTGCTTCAAGAGCACCGCAGCCGGCTCGAAACGCGGGCCGAACGTCGCCGCCAGTTCGCGCGCTCGGGCGACGAACGCCGGCGCGCCCATCGCGTTGATGAACTGCAGCGCGCCGCCATGGAAAGGCGCGAAGCCCCAGCCGAAGATCGAGCCGATGTTGGCGTCGGCCACCGAACGCAGCACGCCTTCTTCGAAGCAGCGCGCGGCTTCGTTGGCCTGGGCGAACAGCAGGCGATCGATCAGCTCGGGCTGTTCGGGCTGCTGCGCGGCCGGCGGGTACAGCTTGACGAGTTCGGGCCAGAGCTGCCTGCCGTCGTCAGTCCAGTCGTAGAAGCCTTTGCCGGCCTTTTTGCCGACGCGGCCGACTTCGCACAACTGGCGAATCACGCCCATTCCCGGGTGTTCGGCAACCGCCTGGCCAGCGGCCGCCAGGTCCTTCTTCGTCTGCTCGGCGACGTGCAGGCTGAGCGACAGTGATACCTCGTCCTGCAGCGCCAGCGGCGGCATCGGCATGCCGGCCTGCAGGCCCGCCGCTTCGATGCTGCGCGGGTGCACGCCCTCCTTCAGCATCGTGATGCCTTCCATCACGTAGGTCGCGAAGACGCGGCTGGTGTAGAAGCCGCGGCTGTCGTTGACGACGATCGGCGTCTTGCCGATCTGCAGCACATAGTCGAAGCCGCGCGCCAGCGTTTCGTCGGAGGTCTGCTCGCCGACGATGATCTCGACCAGGGGCATCCGGTCGACCGGGCTGAAGAAGTGCAGGCCGATGAAATTCGCCGGCCGGCTGCTGGCTTGCGCAAGACCGGTGATCGGCAAGGTCGACGTGTTGGACGCGAACACCGCGCCGGCGGCGATGACGCTTTCGGCCTTCTTCGTCACGTCGGCCTTGATCGCGCGGTCTTCGAACACGGCTTCGATGACGAGGTCGCAGCCGGCAAGCTGCGCGAAGTCGGTGCTCGGCTTGATGCGCGCGAGCAGCGCCTCGCGCTGCTCGGCCGTCGAGCGGCCGTTCTTCAACGCCTTGTCGAGCAGGCCTTGCGAATAGCCTTTGCCCCGCTCGGCCGCTTCTTGCGTCGTATCCAGCAGGACGACCTCGATGCCGGCCCTGGCTGACACGTAGGCGATGCCGGCGCCCATCATGCCGGCACCCAGGATGCCGAGCTTGCCGACCTTGGCCGCCGGCCCAGCCGGTCGCGACGCACCCTTCTTGATCGCATTGAGCTGGTACCACAGCGTGCCGATCAGGTTGCGCGATTCCTGCGTCATCGCGCAGGCTGCGAAGTAGCGGCTCTCGACCGTGCTCGCCGCATCGAAATCGAGCAGGCCGCCTTCGAACACCGAGCTCATGATGTGCGTCATGGCCGGGTAGTTGCCGAACGACTTGGCCGAGGCAAAAGCCGGGCCGACCGAGAACACCTGCACCGCAGCCGGCGAGCGCGAGTCGCCACCGGGGAAGCGGAACTTCGGCTGGTCCCACGGCTGCCTGGCCTTCGGGTTGGCAACGATCCAGGCGCGCGCCTGGGCGAGCAGATCGTCGCGGTTCCTGGCCAGGCCGGCGAGCAGGCCGATGCTCAGCGCCTGGGCCGGCGAGAGGTCGTTTCCCTCGACCATGATCTGCAGCGCCTGCTGAATGCCGACCAGCCGCGGCAGCCGCACCGTGCCACCGCCACCCGGCAGCAGGCCCAGCTTGACCTCGGGCTGGCCGATCTTCAGCCGTGGCTCGTCGACCGCAAACCGCGCATGGCAGGCGAGCGCGATCTCTAGCCCGCCGCCGAGCGCATGGCCGTTGATCGCCGCGACGACCGGCTTGCCCTGTTGTTCGAGCTTGCGCAGCACGGCTTTCATCACCGTCGCGGCGTCGAAGGCTTCTTCGGGCCTCGTCCACTTCGACATCCGGTCGAGGTCGCCGCCGGCGCAGAAGTCGGCCTTCGCCGAAGTCAGGACCAGGCCCTTGACGGCCGGGTCGGCGAGCCGTTCGACGGCTTCGGCAATGCCGGCCATCAGTTCGTCGCCGACCACGTTCATCGGCCGGCCCGGCAGGTCCATCGTCGCGACCAAGATCCCGTCGTCGCCGAGCGTCAGTTCGATGGCACCGGCCATGGTCAGACCCTCTCGATGATGGTGGCGATGCCCATGCCGCCGCCGACGCACAAGGTGGCGCAGCCGGTCGCCAGATCCCGGCGTTCCAGCTCGTCGAGCAAGGTGCCGAGGATGATGCAGCCGGTGGCGCCGAGCGGGTGCCCCATCGCGATCGAACCGCCGTTGACGTTGACCCGGTCGAGATCGACGCCGAGGTCGCGCGCGGTCTTCATCGGCACCACCGCGAAGGCCTCGTTGACCTCCCACAGGTCGATGTCCTTCGCCGCCAGGCCGGCCTTGGCCAGCGCCTTGCGGCAGGCCGGCGTCGGGCCGGTCAGCATGATGGTCGGCTCGGAGCCGGTCACCGCGGCGGCGCGGATCCGCGCCCGCGGCTTCAGGCCGGCCATGTCGCCGCCGGCCTTCGAGCCGATCAGCATCAAGGCCGCGCCGTCGACGATGCCCGAGGAGTTGCCGGCATGGTGCACGTGCGTGATGCGCTCGACCGTCGTGTACTTGCGCAGCGCGGTGGCGTCGAAGCCCATGCTGCCGAGCATCGCGAAACTGGCGTCGAGCCGGGCCATCGCGTCGAGGCTGGCGTTGGCGCGGATCGTCTCGTCCTCAGTGAGCATCGTCAGCCCGGCGATGTCCTTCACCGGCACGATGGCCCGCGCGAAGCGCCCCTCGGCGCGCGCCGCCGCGGCCCGCTGGTGCGAGCGCAACGCGAAGCCGTCGACATCGGCGCGGCTGAAGCCTTCCAGCGTCGCGATCAGGTCGGCGCCGATGCCCTGCGGCACGAAGCCCAGCTTCTGGTTGATTCGCGGGTCCATGAACCAGGCGCCGCCATCGCTGCCCATCGCCCAGCGGCTCATGCTCTCGACCCCGCCGGCGACGACCAGGTCTTCCCAGCCGCTCTTGACCTTGGCCGCGGCCAGGTTCACTGATTCGAGCCCCGACGCGCAGAAGCGGCTTTGCGTGACGCCGGCGACCGATTGCGCCCATTCGGCGTCGAGCACCGCCGTGCGCGCGATGTCGGCGCCCTGCTCGCCGATCGGTGTCACGCAGCCGAGCACGACGTCGTCGACCAGGGCGGTATCGAGATGGTTGCGCCGCTGCAGTGTCTGCAACAAGGTGCGCAGCAGCCAGACCGGCGTCGCCTGGTGCAGGCTGCCGTCCTTCTTGCCCTTGCCGCGCGGCGTGCGCAGGTGGTCGTAGATGTAGGCATCGCTCATGGCGACGGCTCCTTCAGGGTACGGTTCGGATGCATGCCGTTCACATGCCCCATGAACGGCGGGTGGATGCTGTAGCCCAGCAGTTGCCGCACACGCTCGGGATAGCCGGCGACGACGGCCGGCGGCACCGCGAGCAGCATGCTTTCCATCTGCCGCCCCCAGGCCACGCAGTACTGCGGCGTGATCACCAGCCGCGACGCCGCGCTGCGATTGGCGCCGCCACGGTGCCACAGCGTGCCCATCGCCAGCATCAGCGAACCCGCGGGCATGATCACCTGTTCGAGCCCGGGCGGGTCGCCTTCGGGTGCGACCTGGCCGGGTTCGAAGCTCTCGTCGACCGCGGCCCCGAGCGGCCGCTCGTCGCCCCAGCGGTGGCTGCCGGGGATGATCTCGGTCGGGCCGTTGTCGGTGCGGAACTCGTCGATCGCCCAGAACGCGCTCAGGCCATACGCCGGGCGCGGCCGCGGCACGCGGTAGAAGCTGTCGTCGAAGTGCAGCGGCTGCACCGTCTCGCCCGGGTGGGTGTTGATCGCCAGGCAGGCCGAGAGCATGAAGTTCGGCCCGAGCACGGCTTCGCCGACCTCGAGCACCAGCGGGTACGCGGCCAGCTCCGCGAACACCAGGCTCTTGGCCAGCAGCGCGTAGACCCGTTCGCTCCGGTAGCCCTCGAAGTCGTTGCGGCCCGGCAACTGGCCTTGCAGCCAAGGCGCCAGCGCGTCGCGGATCGCCTGCAACTGCGGCGCGCCCAGCAGCGACGGCAGGATCACATAGCCGTCGGTGTGCAGCCGGTCGAGCAGCGCCGGCAGCGGGGTCGAAGGATCGGTTGGGGTCAGCATGGGCAGTTTCTCCTCACATCGATCGCGACGCGAGTTCTTTCATGATCTCGTTGGTGCCGCCGTAGATTCGCTGCACGCGCGCGTCGACATACAGCTCGGCGATCGGGTACTCCATCATGTAGCCATAGCCGCCGAAGAGCTGCAGGCATTCGTCCATCACCTTGCACTGCTGCTCGCTGACCCAGGCCTTGGCCAATGCCGCGCGCGCGGCGTCGAGTTCGCCTTTCAGGTGCGCGACCATGCAGGCGTCGACGAAGGCACGCGCCGCCAGCACCGTGGCCTGCACCTCGGCGAGCTTGAAGCGCGTGTTCTGGAAGTCCCAGACGGCCTTGCCGAACGCGCGCCGTTCCTTCGTGTAGCGCAGCGTTTCGTCGAGCGCGCGCTCCATCGCGCCGACGCCGCTGACGGCGATGATCAGCCGCTCCTGCGGAAGCTGCTCCATCAACTGGAAGAAGCCCTGCCCTTCCTTGCTGCCGATCAGGTTGTCGGCCGGCACCCGAACGTCGTCGAAGAACAGCTCCGAGGTGTCCTGTGCCTTCATGCCGACCTTGTCGAGCTGGCGGCCGCGGCGAAAGCCCGCCGCGGCATCGGTCTCGACGATGAGCAGCGAGATGCCCTTCGCGCCGGCGTCGGCGCTGGTCTTGCAGACGACGATGATCAGGTTCGCGTTCTGCCCATTGGTGATGAAGGTCTTGGCGCCGTTGACCACGTACTCGCCGCCGTCGCGCCGGGCCGTCGTGCGAACGCTTTGCAGGTCGCTGCCGGTGCCGGGCTCGGTCATCGCGATGGCGCCGATGAATTCGCCGCGGCTCATCTTCGGCAGCCAGCGCCGCTTCTGCTCGGGCGTGCCGTAGTGCAGGATGTACGGCGCGACGATCGCGGAGTGCAGGCCGCCGCCCCAGCCCGACAGGTTGGCTCGGGCCTGCTCGAGCAGGATCACCGCTTCGTGGCCGAAGTCGCCGCCGCCACCACCGAATTCCTCGGGCGTCGATGCGCACAGCAGACCGTTGGCACCGGCCTCGCGCCAGACCTCGGGGCCGAATTTGCCGGCCTCGCGGAACTCTGCCGCGCGCGGCACCCATCGTTCGGCGATGTAGCGCGCCACCGCGTCCTGCAGCATGCGGTGTTCGTCGGTGATCCACGGCGATGGGAACAGCGGCAGACTCATTTCAGTGGCTCCAGCGCACTAGGCGCGACGCGCAATCAGCAGGAGCATCGGTGGTCCGCTTGCGACCCATTGCGGTCATTCCTTCACAAGGCGTTCGGTGGCGATGCCAAGGCCATCGGGTGGCCGACGGCGCTCATGTCCCCCGGCGGGGGGGGGGGGGGCCCGGGGCCCCCCG
>Ga0307513_10012716_pt1 | contig 10365 bp, 7 predicted proteins | sample 15_EM_MG_FD_202174 | JGI IMG/M metagenome (GOLD analysis project Ga0307513, IMG submission 202174) | Populus trichocarpa ectomycorrhiza microbial communities from riparian zone in the Pacific Northwest, United States - 15_EM | ecosystem: Host-associated > Plants > Roots > Unclassified | place...
GTGATGAGGGCCACATCTTTGCCTCTGCCATCCATCTCCAGCTTCCAGCTACGCGCGCCGCAGCTAATCGCAAATGCTTCCCAGCGCCCTCTCTCTCTTTTGACCCACCCTCCACTCCCTTTTCAGCTCGGCCCATTTGTTTAACCCCTCGCTGCTCCATGCAACAGCTGCTGCAATGATATCGGCGAATGCTCTTGCATCCCGGATTACACAGGTACGATCACTGACGGTTTTATCTAGCTCAGTAAGAGTATTGCTGCATGGAGTGTTCCCTCCCACCCATCGCAGCGTCGTTCGGACACCCTGTTTTGGGATCCAGGGCCATTGGCCGGGAAAGTGCTTCGCACCTTCACCCGACCTGCTCTGCTACCATGCTTTACCACATATCCTGTTAAGGATCTATTTTTCATTCATGGTCGCTTCGAGCACCAGCCAAAGTCACGCTGTGGGCCTTTAGTAGAATAGCTTCTCAGTTCGAGTTCCTTACTTGCTTGAACCTGAACCGAACCTACTGAACCTGAACCTATGGTCCGGTTCAAGGTTCAGCAAATATCCTGGACCGAACCCAAGGTTCGGTTCTCGGTTCTCAAAAATCTTGCAAGAACCTGACCGACCCGGACCGCGGCATCACTAGCAGTACGCGCGTCCCTGGGGAGTGTGGCACTTTATCCGCAGGCGCTTACTCTTCAATTCCAACGACCACCTTTGATTTTTCACTCCTATCCGACTCTTTCCCCCCCAATCCCCCGCTAGATGTCACACTCAGAAAGACCTACGGTTACCTACTTCGACAAACTCCGGGATGCTGAGATCGGTGGGGGAGACTTCACCAACGTCAGTGGAGATTACGTCGGGGGTGATGGGGTTCGACGAGGTGCTGACGAGTCAAAGGAAGGATCTGATCCAGTCAGCTATTTTCCGAACGCAAAGGGCCTGAAGATCACTGGTGGAAACTTCATGTCTGTTGGTGGAGACTTGTACGCTGGTCGTTCACAACCGACGTCCACCCCAATACCCCCAATTTTCCCTGGCCCAGTGCCACTTGGTACCCAGTGCGAAAGTTACAGTGGAGGCACATACCCTCATCCCAGTATACCCCAAAGAGCCATGTATCACGAAACGGCACCACCGCAACAAGGTATTCTCCTCGCCTTTGGATTACGATTCCTGACCTGATTAAATTTTAATATCCAGCGCCCTATAATTATTATGGAGAAGGATATGAAAATCCGACTGGATTACAGAATACTAGTATGATTCCTCAATAGTACCGAGAGTGCAGCTGACCAGGCTTGAACTAGGATACCACAGTCTTTGCCCTACCTAACCAGCGGCCGGTCCGCCTCCTTCAGGTAAGAAAGGTCTAGCGAGGCTTGCCGCAACACTGACTCATAGGTACCATCTGAAAGCAACCCACGCCAATGGAGTTCGCCCGTCACTTCTGCAATCACAATCAGCACCCACCCCACCAACGGAATCTCATGTTAATATACAACTCCCTGCATCTGTAGAGTTTACGCACACCATCACTGAACCAAACCCACCTTCTCATACTGAACATCCGATACGACCACCGTCAGGACTCGACGTTCCGAACTTTCGGCCAATTAAGCCAAACCCGACCATCGATACCGGGGACCAACAGCCGGGAGAGGTAGAAAAATATGCGATCTCCAACTCGGATTCGAATGACGAAAAAAACGAGAAAAAGAAGAAAAATAAACGCAGCAGTAAGTTGTGATTGTATCGCTCCCCGATTCTCTAGAATAACGTTTATCACAGAATTGTTTACAGCCCCTTGCAAAGCCCTTCTCAAAGAGGTTCGCGTTTGCGCTCGCCAATTTTGGCCATTTCGAAGGAATACAATTCCTTGCAAGCCTTCCGCTTCGAAGACCCGCAGAGCGGGAAAGTCAACAACCGCGGCCTCGGATGCCGCCGCTGCATGAGCTATTGTATGGCTCGTGTTAACGTCGTTTCGCAGGGTCCTTCATTCTGCCGGGCACGGAGAAACTTGGTGTGTATGTATTTGGACGTAGTTATAGTAAATATATAAACCTTCCCCTATGTACTAGGTAGCCAGTTTTCGCCTTGTAACAGAGCGTAGGTTGGCCAGTTTTTACTCGTCCCCAAACTCTCGCAGAAATTCTCTTGTGTGAAAATATTCGGATTCCACATAATTTTGAACTCAACTACTACTTCTCTGAAACTCTTGCCTTTCTTATAAACCTCTGGCTTGATCACCCTACGACAACACACCCAAAAAAACCGAAATATATTTCACTGTCGACATGTCTAAAACCGAAACTCAGCAGCGCGAGCGTAGTCAATGAGACTTAGCGTTGACTAGGACTCCGAAGAACTCAAACTCACAAACGATTCCGGCTGTGTTTAAACCACCGCGGGCCGCCCTCGCAGGGAGTTCGTTCTAGTACCTCGTACTCATCAACGAGTGCGAAAGTGAAGGAGGTTACTGAACTCGTGAGCGACTTAGAGCCATCTAACGAGACTTGAGACTATTGAGACGCTTAGAACACCCGGCTTGATATTATATCCAACGTACCTTGGAACGAAGGGTGTGTAAGGGGTGCCATGGTCGTTGAGCTTGGTCAAGGTGAAAAAGCAAAAATTTGTGATTGATAACTGGAATCAGATCCTATCTTATCTTATCACTTCGACATTATCCTGAAGGATTAGATTAGATATGTACACGTGATCCTGTACACCAAAACAAGTGTATCAATGCAATGACTCTTGAGTTGAGAACCTACTTTGTTAGAGCAACAAGTCAGTCACTGACAGTCAGTACTAAGTACACCGCTAGCACCGGACCTTTTTGATGTTTTCTCAAGCTGTCTGTTGGCTGACAAGTGTTTTTTCCGCACCACAGAACGCCGCAGAAGCAAGTCGGTTTTCAGTGTTACGATTCCAACGCGGTCGCGGTCAGGGATTGGAACAAGGCAACTTTTCTTGAATGTAGCCGCTTTCTATCCCTGGGCGGTGAAAGGTTAGGTATAGTGATCCATATATTAGTCATACTCTGCAGTCCCTCAAGATATAACGCAGTGACGTTATGTTGTCGGGAAATGGCCTGGAAAGGACCCTGGGGCATAGCAGTGTGGCGCTGGTGCGTAGCAGTGATTAATATATGTAGGCGTTTGCTCTTCAATTCCAACGATCACCTTTGATTTTTCACTCTTATCCGACCCCTTCCCCGTTAGAGATCATACTCTGAAAGACCTATGCCTATCTATTTCGACAATATCCGGGATAGTGAGATCGGTGCAGGAGATTTCACCAGCGTCGGTGTAGATTACGTGGGGCCAAATGGAGTTCGACGGGTGCTGGCGGGCCAAAAGGAAAATCTGAGCCAGTCAGCTATTTTCCGAACGCAAAGGGCCTGGTGGAAACTTCATGTCTGTTGGTGGAGACTTTTATGATGGTCATTCACGATCGGTGTCTATCCCAATAGCCAACCTCGATGGCGCTACTAGTTATAAAAGCGGATTGGCTCTCATTCAGAAATGAGCTCGAATATAGCCCGCATATAATTAATACCCAAAAGATCCCAACCTTTCAGTCATAACATAACACAAGTTGATAAGTCTAACCGGATGCCCATCGCCGCGGTTTCCTTCATCACCGTCGTTCGCATCCTCAAATCCTCTAACTCTGCAAACATAGCCTTCGACTTCGCTCTCTCCTCAAGTCTCAAACGCGTTAGCAAGGGCAGGAAGTCGGCAACTTTAGCCCACACGTTACACCTATTCTGGACCACCACATCTATCTCCACGTCTATCTCCGTCGAGTCATCCCAGGTAATACCACAATCGAGCGTACATAGAAGAGGGAGGAGCTGGCTGAGATATAGAGCGACGGTATGATCATCTTTGATGATGGACACGCCCATCGAGAGCCGCCTGAGCCGCTGGAATATTGGCGTGGGGTATGTAGCGGACAACGCGAGAGGAGGCTCCACTGTCGTCGCGTCAAGGAAGATGCCTAGATGAGTGAGTTTTGGGCAGTATTTCGCGAATGGTGTGAGAGCTTCCAGGGTAAGATTTGACTTATCCGAGTACACAGGTTCCGTGTTGAGTAGGAGCGTTTCCAGCCCAGGCCACGTCGCCGCGAGGAGCTCGATGTCATGTTGTTTCAGTGCGAAGGGGTACTGGTGTACGAGCTCCAGCGACGTCAAGTTGACCAATTTCAATACCGGTTGGAGGGTCTCCATTGTGATGATCATTGTTTCGTCGAAGGGGTTTTCAAGGAGGAAGGCGGTGCCCGCATCCCGAAGCGACACAAGGGCAAGAAATTTGAGCATCTGGCAGTTCTCTGACAGGATGGAGAGGATGTCGTATACAGATTTTGGCGTTTCGATGACATCTGAGTCGACGTAGAGTGATGTGAGATTGGTGGGCGCGAATGGAATGTCTACAAAACGCGCTACATCATCGAATGAGGCGGTTATGGAATGATCCCATAAAGCAGGGAATGCACCCTCCGTCAGCACCGGTTGGAATGGTTCAACATCTCCAGGAGCACCACAACCCTGCTCGGACGCGTATTGAAATTCGATGACGGACAGGTGTTCAAGCCTCGACAGTGCCTCAGCCACCTTTGTGGTCACGTAAAAACGGGGGAAAACGACTTTTTGCAGTTTCGGAAGACTGGATATTAGGACTATCATCTCTTCCTGGATCGCATTCATGGGTACCGAGGATCGGATATCGAGGGTGGTGAGTTTGGGCATGCGTGCGGTGACATCTTGAAAGAACGGGCGTGGTGAGACTGTGTTGAGATCTAACGGGAGATGAACAGCAAAATGTTTGACCCCGCTGTGCATGAATATGAGCGAGAGGCTAAGGGGCGCGTTCCAATGGAGGGTGTGCATGTTGGGTAATATGTCAAGTCTTGTCCTCGTCCTTGCGATCTCGTCAAAAACGCTTTGCTTCATGGTATTGGAGCCGGTTCTGTAGACCAGCCGTCGAATCCGAGAACCGTACTTTTCGAACCTTCTCCAGTCACCGGCTTCGGGTAACCTGTCGAATTCCTGCATTGCAGAGATTTGAGACCTGCCAATAAATAGATAAAAATACTCACTCACGTATTCATTTCGTGTCGTCTTTCTCAGCGGTGCCAGAGTGCCAAATAAACGGTGCAAGTCGTCTACGTCTCTCCATAGCAAGTCCAGCGCTATCTCGGACCAACGTTTACAGACTCGTGCGTTTACGGCGTTCGATGGCGATGGAAGAAAGCTAAATATCGTGTCGAGGAGCTCTGGAATGCCCAATATGCGATGCATTCTCGATAACGGTTCTGGCGTCGTTCGGTTCATTTTCTGGTGAGGTAAGAGATCAACCATTTCAACAACGTCGTCCAACCCAAACAGCGCAAAACTCCGGCATTCCGGGCCGGCACACATAGAACACGTGGAGGCGGGATCTAAAGCAATGATAGTATACAGATAACCGAACGATTGTCATAAATTTTTTATTGAATCGTTCTTGATTGGGAGTGGCTATTCATTAGTCTCTCCTAGACTGCGATATCATATTGTACCCTACGGCTCACGATATAGCTGCTATTCTTGTGCTATTCATCGGCCTGAGGCTGAAGAGATAAATTTGGCAACTCAGACGGAAAAATTTATAACAACAGGTACGAATATATTTCTGTGAGGGGATCCGCTTGATATCGTTTCTTCATCCCCCTTGAAATCGTTCACAGGCTTCGCCGTGGTTCGCCTTGACGTTGAATCTTCATTACAACTCTTCGTGTTTGAATTATTCACAGGATCTTCAGGATTCCCTTCTTTAAGCGGTCTTTCTATTACGACTTCACGAACTTGAATATTCTTGTCACCCGTGCTAGAACCCGTTTCATCAATCTCCTGCGCCTTTGCGCCCACATCTCGTTCATTAAAGGCACTAAGGTGTTCTTGCCTTCGGGTGCTGAGGGATCGCCGAGAGGCACTGTGGCACAGGACGACGGCTCTCCTGCTCCAAAGGTTTCCTCCTTGTGTTCGTCGATTCCATCAGAAGTAGGGGAAGTAGCTTCTTCCCCAAATATTTCAGCAAAAACCCTCTGGATGAGGATGCGGACATAAAAGATGATGTCCATCTTAGGATGTCTTGAGGGTCGGTGGGTCGATGATTGGGGACGTCTAATCCCGATGGATGATGATTTAATTTAGTTTGAGAGCGGGGGGGAAATGGGTCCACGTTTGTGTGCTGAAACGCGACAGCGACTGGGACGGGGGAGAGATGGGCCGCGAAATGAGCTGGTGGAGCTGTAAGGGGTTTCTCGGGAGTTGGCCGTGTAGCCACTATAACGGCTCTTTGGTAAGGTAAAACGACTTTAGTATTTCATGGCAGTTGATAATTCAGGGCGCTTACAACTGGTCCCAGACTTGTCTTGATCTTTCGATTCTGATAACTTCTATTTTTTATTGCCAAGCAGGATACAACCTTGGGTTATCGCAGCTACAGCTGCGGCCGCAATTCGCTGTCCTAATCGTGCATCATACGGTGAATAGAACAGCGCTAGAACAGCTACCGAGTGTACCGAGGTCAAAGCCTAATATCCTCTGGCTAGGCCCGGGGTTCCCTACAGCTGTTGTATAGTTTCCTCCAGATATTATGAGGTTTCTACCTTCCGAAAAATAATTGTGCTCTCCTCTTCGGGTCCAATAGTCGTGACAAACTCACCGCCACGGGTTTGTCTATCATGGAGGTCGTGCGAGTAATTCGTGTTGTCCGAGGCATGCTGTGTTATAGATTGAATTCAAGGTTTGAATAGAAAGCGCAATTTAAGGGCCAGATGCGACAGAGTGCAGACTAGAGCGGTGATTGATTAAAATTAGAGGGTAGGAAAGAGGAGGCAAGCGTGCGAAGCCACCATTCTATCGGCTCTGTACTGCCACATTTATCTTCGTCAAGGCGAATGGCACAAATCCCGGCAATGTGCGTATACATACAACGCACACAGTGGTTTAAAGCAGAGCATTGGACAACCTGAAGGGTACCTGAGCTCAGCTGATCTCTGGAAGTTGATCTGAGATCCGAGATCCAGTACGCAAATCCGAATGTTGGTGCTCCGCGGCCACTTCAAGTTCTCCGCTGAACTGCCAGTCACCTGGATAACCCAAAGCTTTGGGGTATTCGCATAAGTTATATCGGGCATGTAATCCAAACAATTTCAGTGTACAGGAGCATCGCTGTCGGGTATCTAGTATTTCGATGTGTACATCGCATTCAGATTCTAAACCACTCCTCGTAGCACAACCACTAGAGCGTTCAAGGGCGATAGTGGTAATCCGGCATTGGAAACGTGGGTGCTGGGGTAAAATATAATGTTATTGAATTGTCATTTTGAAGAAAAAATGACTATACCCCGTTCTTGACTCCGAGCGGATGGGCCTTGATAAGAATTACCTGAATACCAGACGTACTTGGTCAGAAGAAGGTTAGCTGATGGAATCCTCAATGTGGACATACCTTGTGCGCTGGGATAATTGAATGGGTGTGGTGCCTGCGTGGGATACTGTGAAGGCGGACCACCGTGATGAGGGTAATCAGTGGAAGCGTTGTATGGGCCTCCATCATGTGCGGGAGGTTGATGATATTGGGCGCCATAGGGAGGTGATGATGTAGAATTAGTCATAGCTGTCGTTGGGCCATGGTGGAGAGAAGGTGTAGGCATGGTTATCGACCGACTCATCGGTGGTGTGTTCCCTATGAAACGGGAATCGCCATGAGAGGGTGTGGTTGCGGGTTCTGAGTTTGACCATTGCAACATGTCGAAGGGAGGTGGATCAACGTGACGACGACCAAGGTTTGCTGTTGGAGTTGTAGGTACTGCGAGCAAGCATATCGTATTACTCGGTGAGATCGCAGTAAGTAATCTGGATATGTGGTTTACTTACTCTGTGGAGGATAAAAATCTTGCGCATATTCCCTCTGTCCTGGAGGAGGTTGATGTCCACGATATACCACTGGGGAGAGCTCAGGCGAAGGGTATGCCATCTGTGCTGCATCGGCTCGGAATGGAACAGTTTGTCGATGGCCCGGGGGAGTTTTGGGGAAAGGGGGTGACCCCGGTGGGGGCTGATACCCCTTGCTTAACACCTGTGGGCTTCCGGCAGGAGACTGATAGAATATTCGACTGGGGGGAGAAGAGGGTCCGGGAGATGGGTACCCTGTATGGCCTGTACCTGTCGTTGTCGGGGGCGGAGCAGGATTTGGGTAGGATCCCCCGCGATTTAGATCAGGGTCTTGACCTGTCGGCGGAGGTCCCGTGTATGATGTTCCTTTTCTATATTCCTCCGGTTTCGGCGGAACAGGCGGAGGCGGAGGAGGAGGCGGAGGGTTGGCTCCCACATATTTAGTGATATTATCGCTTCTTTTACTAGAGGGCGGAGCTGTATTGATGCGCGACGAGGAAGAACCCCCCATATCTGAGCGCCCGCCATGAGCCCTGTGGTGGCTGGAGCTGCTGCCCTTGCCTTTATTGGAGGATGGTGTGGTATCGGTGCGCAGAGCTGGGGAAGCAACGGTATGTGAAGTAGGTGGGCTTGGCGTAGCTTGAATTGTATCTGAACGTCCGCGAACGTTTATCACAGACTTGTTCAATGAGATAATAACGATGTTCTCACAATATGATTCGGGATCGTTTGCTACTTGATCTTCGGCCGCAAGTATAGACCCTGGAGAGATCAACGCAATTAATTTCTGAGAAAGAGAATGGGTTCAGAGACGAAGTTCACCGCCCGAGCCTCTTCGTACTCTTGAACGATCATAGGGAGACAGGGAATCTGGAAAAATTGAACATGGTGTCAATGAATCAAGTCGAAACTGGTCACTGCTCCATGCACCTTGTTGATCGGCCTCTGTCTTCCCCGTACGTTGCCTGGAGGAGTGAGAATGTCTGTCACTCCTGTCCTGAGAAAAGGTGGACGAATGTGTAGCATTGGATGAGGTTTCACCGGATGACTGGGTTTCTGTGCGGTCCATAGTGCCATATCTTCCTCCTGTAATCCTCACGTTCTTGCAGTCGGAGAAGTACTTGACATTTGAGTCACCCGGAGTGGCGATAAAATCTCCACCAGAAACTTCATAGCCGTCACCTTTACTGAAGAAGTCGACCTCTGGCATAATGATAGAGGAATTAAAGGCGGGGGGAACTGAATGGAAATATATGAATTGGTCGACGGAGAGCTGGCATTATAAGCGCCCATCCAGAACCCCATGACTCCCCACGGAGAGAAGAATTGTCCGGCGTCGGCCTCATACCACTAATCTGGCCAAATGATACTATAAAGACAAGAAACAATGTACACATTGATAAGAGCGGCATTCTATATAAGTCCCTATCACAGAGTCAGGCGATCATGACGGCAAGGCATGAGAGTCTGGGTTCTGAAGATATGGAAGGGTTTTCCCACAAAGTGTCAACACGCTGCAGGAACGGGCATAAAAGTCGAAGGTCAATGCACTCCAGAGTCCATGCCACCTTTAAATTGTGAATCTATTTAAACCACATCGAGTGGAGTAGAGATCTGTGTTCATGTAAAGTAATGAGTCATCATAGATAGCGTTGGGCTCAAAATAGCAAACAAACGATGTTACTTCGGACAGACGTATAAATGAAAATCACTGGAAAGATGGATTCAGAGTCGTAGATCCCCACTGCATTGTTCATATTCAGGGAAAGAAGGCTTCATAATGTTGGGCATCTTAAAGTGCCACTCATTCGTCTCCAGATAAACTGAGCTAATGAATTTGACATTCAATTCAAGAAGACTTACGTATAGTCATTTTTGATAAGGCGTTCTTGAAGCTAAATTCTGTGATGGGCGTCGCTGAAGGTTATTCTAGAGAATCGGGGATACAAAGGATAACTTACTGCCTTTCTTTTTCTTGTTTTTCTTGTTGTTTACGTCATCCGAATCCGGGTCGGAGATCGCATCCTCTTCTACCTCTTCCGGCCGCTGGGCCCAGATATCGATGGGTGGGTTTGGGTTGATTGGTCGATGGTTCGGAACGTCGAGCCCTGACGGTGGTCGTATCGGATGTTCGGTATGAGAAGGTGGGTTGGGTTCAGTGCGGGTGTGCGTAAACTCTACAGATGCAGAGGCATGTGCATTAACATGGGCTTCCGTTGGTGGGGTGGGTGATGATTGTGATTGCAGAAGTGGCGGGCGAACTGCATCGGTGTCGGTTGCTTTCAGATGAGTCAATGTTGCGGGAAACCTCGTTAGGCCTTTCTTACCTGAAGGCGGCGGAGGGGCCGCTGGTTGGTTAGGGTACGGATAGTGGTATCCTAGTTCAGTCCTGGTCAGCTACACCCTCGGTGCTATGGAGGATGAGG
>Ga0307513_10012717_pt1 | contig 10365 bp, 10 predicted proteins | sample 15_EM_MG_FD_202174 | JGI IMG/M metagenome (GOLD analysis project Ga0307513, IMG submission 202174) | Populus trichocarpa ectomycorrhiza microbial communities from riparian zone in the Pacific Northwest, United States - 15_EM | ecosystem: Host-associated > Plants > Roots > Unclassified | place...
TCCCTGCGAGATCTATTCTGTGCATACCCCAGAAGTCTCCCCCTCACACTATAGAACGTGTGATTTGTGTTTTTGAGATTGGTGTTGATTTGGTGTTGGTGTTTGTGGGTTTTGGCTTGTTCCAGACATAGCAAAGATCACGCTCTTCACCGGTTGCTAACTCTTGCCCTCGTTCTCGAAGCCATGCATAGTTAGCAGCTGTAGCATATCGGTTGGGTCCACCCGCATCCCGCAATAAGTCGATAAGCCTCTTCATGAAGAAGGTGTCGCAAATGTCAATCCCATCATCTCTTTTCTCCCTCGAAACCTCCTGTTTGAGTAGGTATAGCATTTGGTTCTCGTGTTCGTCCAAAAACCAGTCCTTGGTCAGGTATGTAGCAAGATGGTCTGTTGATATTGAAGCTAAGAACCCGTTGATGTTGCCAGCCCATGAGATACAGGCTAATGCATTGTAGACCCGGTTGATCAAGCCTTTCGTCTTGTTGGTATGCCCCTTCCCATGTTCCTGTTTGCATAGGGCTTCTTCTGCATCTAACCATTTTTTCTTTAGTGGTCGCAAATGAAAGACTTGCACCCAATAAGAGATGATTCATAGGGGTAACCGGTGTGTAATCAATCCTGGTGTGTGAAAGCAGTGAACTGATTGTGATTCTGAGAGTTCTGGGGCTCTAATGAGCTCGTTGACGATGGCAAAAGGTGGTGTCGGTATTGCGCAGATATCCTCAATGCATGTGATGGTTGGGATTAGGTTGGAAAGAAGCTTTTGCAATTGGTTGAAGGATCCATTTGCGGTTCAAGCTGCTGCAGGAAGATGAAACTTTAAGAAGTCGGTGACAGACGAATCCTTGTTAGGGAGGATAAATTGCTGTATTTCAGGTGGGATCTGAGGTAGCGGCGGGCTGTCATTGGCCATCTTTGTCGTGAAACGAGGACAGTTTGCAATTTTAGGTGGATGCTGCACCGGTTCTTATCCGGTCACTTGAATGTTTAAGTACTTATCTGGGTTCTTGCAACCTTTATTTCCCTCATTTGCGATGATATGCTTTCATTGTCTGTGTATGCGGGTACAGACCATTGGCACATGCACTGACTGCTAGCACTAAATTTACCCCTACCTGCCGAAAAATAATTGGATGTAACAGTCAAATCTGGGGCCTGCCGAAATCAAAATTTCGGCAAGGTGGTAACGCGTCACGCAGGGTGCCGAATTGAATGAAATACTACAGTAGACTGCATGTAGTTGGGCTGGAAGTCATTAATTTTGATGAAACTCATTTTTATTATGAAGTCTACATATATTGCTACCTACGACACACACTTTACCTGACATTAAAGCCTTAATCCGATCACTTGGGAGATGTGATGCAGTCACATGGTGGCTGTGCAATACTTTTGATCGCCACTGTATATATATTCTACATATTAAATTTTAATCCAATTGTTACTTTATGAATTGTGTACAATTTTATAAGTCCACAGGAGGACTCCAGGTGGAGTTCTGGTGAAGTTCACTTGGAGTCCAGGTATGTTAAGTACTATGTGGAGCAGTGTAAAGTACTTGACCTATATTTAATACTAGCTTATCCAGATAAAACGGTCACGGATAGCAACCGGATCTTGTCGGTCCGTGTTAGTCCCTGGACTTGGTCTCCTCGCTCTGATACAGCGGGAATAATTTCTGCCAGAAGGGTTGCAAGACTATGCCATCATTGCCATGAAATAGAATACACCCTTCGCCTGTACTATCTAAATGCTATTTGCGGCTAACATTAGTTTGCCTGAGTTCGATGCGCCTTCCAGGCTCACTTGTTGAACCAAAGGTTGAATATATGGTCGCTCATCGCACTGCCCCTCACTGAAAAGATCAACAGCTGAGAATATATATAGATGACTTGGCATCTCATCAATCGCATCTTTTAAGCAGCGTTATAAACCTGAGGGGCGCCATGGGATGTGAAAGGAGAGAACTCCCAATAGCTTCGTATGTTTCCGTTGATCATATTCGTCATTCAAGGGTTATGAAGTTGGGACTAACCTTCCATACCACCAAGGGGCGATATATCTGGAGAACCACATAATAAGTACAGGCACTGGTGGCTGCGAAGAGTTAGTAAATCTTGGGCGGCCTGTGCTCGGGTTGATGCTCACCCAGTTTGGTGCCACCTTCAGATCGTGATGGGTCATAACGAATAGGAGAACGGTCAGTTTTCCTGGCTGGCTTTTGATATGCTCCTCGAGATCTGAACGAGAGCATGTTTCAGATACGCTGCCTGACCATTTATAATATTCAACTTACCGCGGTACATTTTTTGCACGCCCTCCTTGTCATCGTCAAAGGCTTTCATGCGCTCCGGGGAGATAGTCGAGATCTTTAATGCAATGTGATTTTCAGACAATCTGTTTTCAAAGTAAACCAACGTACTTCTTCATGCAAATGTTGAACCAAAAGGTCCGCAAAACCTTTCAAAAGGTCCCTCGTCTTCTCCGCATCGAATGTCTCCTCGTTTCTCTGCACCTTCTTCATATAGTCCTCAAAGGCATCCATACCCATTTGGAACCCCTCATGCTGTTCGAGGTTATGCGCCATATCTAGTTTAGTTTGGAGGTACGGGAAGATGTGTTTCTCCTCTGAATGATGATGCTGGTGGATGGTGTTGATGCATGTAATGCTGTATCCCGCAAAGGCGCCGACGTCCTCAGGCTTGACGAGAACCGCGTTCCGCCAGATGGAGTTGAGACCCCGGATAAAGACGTTGTGGGCGAGTGACATGTCGGCGGCGAGTAGACCTTGAATATCGCTGTCCACGGCTTGAACGAAGGGGATGGAGGGAAGAGCGGATATCAGTGCCCAGGGCTCTGCGTCCGAAGACATATTTCAGTTTCGAGAAGGATATGCAGAACAGTGCAAAGGGAAGAGGGCACTAAGGTCTTCCATACTTGAATCCTCAAGGTTATATATTAACGCCGAAATCCGCAGTGGCCGGGACCTGCAGTAAGCCAGGGTTGCGCTCTATTTACGAACATCTTACGGCATGAGATGAAAATGCTTGATTCGGTTCCAGATTGATATCTTTTGAATAGATTTGATGAATCGACAGTGCTTTGAGTCACTAGGGCCTTTTTGCCTAGGGATACATATAAACGACGAGAACGTCGCATCGATTGGGAAAGGACCTGGTGGATGGACCAGACCTCGCACTAATTTACCACGGGCCGTTGTTGAACATAGCTTTCGGCGTTCGGTTGGTCACGAGCCTACTCTCTGCGCACTGACAGAAATCTTCGGAGCAACCACCCTCCGCTACCGCACTCCCACGCTCGAGAGCAATCCAGAGTGCTCTCGACCCTACCCAGAATTTGCTGATGCGCCTTATCCTTCTCGACAACTTCGAGACACCGTGGAATGCGCCCGGCGGAATTCAGAAACAGGTCAGCGATATTCTTCGAAAGCTAGCCATGCTGAGCCACGTCGCGATACTCCTTACGATGCGTGGCACATACCCACCGTGTGATGCCATCGAATGGCAATTATAGACGATCCAGCCTACTGACGAAGCAGCCTGCCGTCGGATTTTCCATGAACTCAATCCAAGTTCGAAGGATGACCCCGATGTCGATCGTTTACTGGCTGTGTTGGGCCACATGCCTTTCGCGGTCACACCCATGGCAAATCTGGGGAAGCGAGGTAAATCGACGGCAAATGAGTTGTTGGAGACGTGGTATACTTCCGGCACTGACATGCTCTCTGTCACCAATTCACCCGAAAAGGAGTGTCAAGGCCGCCCAAAGTTTATGTAAGCCTTCTCACCATCAGTTCTTCATTTCCCACCGCTCCTGTCAAGCGTTCACGTCGAACTGTTGAACTTCCATCCTGTTTCGCGCAGAAGAGCGCCAATCCTTGAAACCATGCATATGCCGCGGGCCAGGGGCCTTACGTTCTCTGTCGAACCTGTCACCCCTTCTGTCGTCAACTACCCGACGCCTTCATTAGTGAATCTTTTCGAGGTGCAAGTGTGATGGTAGCAAGGTCGTGTTGGGGGATCCCAATAGGATGTCCACGACAACATTTTCATGTAATGTACCCTGATCTGGCCTTGTCGTCTTTTCTGTGTCTGGTCATTTTTTGCATAAAATATCGATATTTTCTTCAAGGTGCAAGCTCCCAACCGTTCCCAATATCCCTCTCGCTAATCTGACATGCCTCCACTTTTTATGTCCCCCAGTCTCGAGTCCTGATATCCCGAGCTGCGACAGCAGCAGATAAGGTGTAATAATTTGACGACATTTGAGCCGCCAACGGTTTGTGTGAGATTGAATAGTGAGTCCTCCCGTCCCGTATCACTTGACTTTCCGACTCTTCGCTGCTTCCACAACGAGGAAGCGAAGATTTACACCGTGCAGAGCAATGCCGCCGTTTGCGCCAACCTCACCTTCGTCACCTGCAAGGCGACAAAAAAATCTGAGCAGTGCAGCTACCGAGGTATGTCCTTTCCTATCTCCCTATCTCTAGTCTTCTGATTATTTGGTCTAGTCTGCGTTAATAGAATTGTCAGAGGAACTGTTAGAACGAAGCAGTACGACAACAATGTGCTGGGAAATGGTAAGCCTACCTCTCAACTCCTTCTCTTATTGCCTAGCTTGTTCACAGGTCCTCGGGATGGCACTGGAAATGTGGCGAACCGTGCTCTTGCTCCTACCACTACTGCCCAGGAAGCGGAGGATTATGAACTTGGTATGCAATTCGGATTTACCATTGGTTATAATTTACAAATTCTCTTGCCTGCAGCCTTCCAACTTTCAATCGAAGGACTCAAGAATGACTACTTTGGCACCTCGAAGATTCACACCCAATGGACCCTGTGGTGAAACACAGCTCTGGAAGTAAACCTCATTGCAAGCCTGGTCGCCTTCGCGTCCTTTGTAAGTCCTTGGTGGTATTTTATATTGGTCTTTCTGACTTGTCCCGTTCTCAGCAACTCCGCCTTCATCAGACCCTATATATCACACGGAACCCGCAGCTACGGTCCCGCCAGTCGATGTTATTCATCATGCCCTCTCCATCACCTCGCTGGTCGACTCCACGCAATATGTCTATCCTGAAGCCGGCATGTTCAAGTCGCTTTTGGACCTCAACTCTGCAGAAGGTATACCCACCAACACCTTCTGGAAAATGTTCATCCTTTGCCGTGGCTGCGACCACATTTTGGCTGGTGATGTCGTTGATGAGCATATCTGTCTTATGGAGTAGAATTAAGCATCAGTAGAGGTACACAAAAAATGTTTATTATTACACTACTCCCAAATCCAAAATTTTGCTTGTTCTTGAATTTGCGTCACTTTTCTGAGCAATATCCCAAAAATATGTACAGTCATCCAAATGATATGGTGAAACTTTAAAAATCAAATTTAAATTCAGCAAAAGAAATTTTTGTTACCAAAAAAGCATAATAAATCCAGATAATGTGAGTACTATCCACCACCAAAATTTCAGAGGATTTGGTTGCGTTGCTGTTGAGCAATTGTCAAAAAAGACCTGTATCATTCAGTGGTGGGAAAGGTGTTCGGTGAAATCCGTAAAACACCTAGTTTTGAGAAGGGAGCCCTGTACTCAGAACAAGTCCAATCCTTCCAAAAATTAGAACTATGTCAGATAATATGTAGCAGCATCTAATAGAATTTAGTTTATAAAAATGTGCCCATTTTTACAAAAGTTATTAGCTTGACAAAAGTGTATCATTCGCCGGTGGTGTACCATTTGCCGGTGGATGACTGTATGGTAAGTAGGAACAAAGGACCTAGAATGGGGCATGTGAGGCTTTCTGCGTCTGTTTTCGTTCTGGAGAGGGACCTAGCAAACTTCGGGTGCAACGCTTGTGTCCACGATGGCTGGAGGTGCCAACAGGCCCCGATGAACTTGGCTCACATTCGACAGGACCCTTTTCTGCAGAGCAATTGCCCTTCCCAGGCCCAACGTTTCCAACAGCAGCTGAAGAAGTTGAACGTGGGATGATTTTTTCCAACTTGGCCTGGATAACGGATACAATGTTCAACAGCTCCACCAAATTGTTGGTCAATGCCACTTCAACTTCGGAAAGCAGGGAAGAAAGACTGTGTAAAGGCAGTAAGACTTGCTGGACTGTATAATTGATTTTTTGCTGAACTTGAACTGCTATTGCCGAACGTTGTGAAATATTTGATGCTGCCTAGATCATTTGTTTAATTAGCCTGGACAAAATTGTGTAGTAGCTTAAACAAGTGATATAAAATGCACCAGAAAATCATTCAGACCCAAAAGACTGGGTACACAATCCTGAGGCTCTGCATTATCAGTGCCAGAGCTTTCTCCAGACTCCAAGTTCTCTGAGACTGCCACCACCATACCCTCCGAGCCGGTACCAGGTTCACAGTCATCAACGGTTGTATTGTCTTCTCCGAGGGCCTGAATAATAGATAGATCCCAAGCCGGAGCAGGAGGAAGAACAGAAGGAACTGCTGGAAGTGTCGCAGTGGGGCCAGAGAGGTGATTTGGTTTTAAAGATTTAAAATGTTCAACCACAGCAAAATGTGAGGAAATATAGTTGAAACTCTTCTCGTGGCCAGCTATGACCCAGGTATCAATAATCCACCGCATTGCGCGAAGATGCTTGCAGGCTCCTCCGCGTGTCTGAAAATCAGGGCAAGAGCAACTTGATTGCCCAGATTGGTGAAAGACCATTTCGTATGTCAGCGAGATCCCGTAAAAGTGCTTTGAGATTTGCACCCAGCGTGATATGTGTTGGCATCATGTTTTTGTGGTGGTGACACCAGTCGATGTGCGAGGACTTGTTCAGCTGCAGCATCGCAGACGGGGTCAAATGGCCAGAAGCAAACTGGGAGGTTCCTTTGCACCTCTCGCTCCATTGCGAGTTTCCGATGAAGTTCGGCCAGATTTTCTCCACCAGTGTGATCTCGAAATCTATCTGTTAGCCAGTCGGAATATTCTTGCTGTGCCTTCCGATGGCTATAAATTCCAGGGAGAATTCGCATTATCAGGATGTGAATTAATGAATCAAACCAAAGACATCGCCCAGAATGCAGCCACATGGGCAGGTGCTTTCGCTTCAGAATCGCATTAAATGATTCAAGGTGGTTCGTGGTCAGAATGACCCCCTCTACTGGGATCTTAAGCAGTGTTGAAGTAGCTACCCGCCCCCATTCTGACCAACTTTGCCACATTGGAAGCAGCATCCAGAACGAAATGAGATAATCAATATGTTTGATCCCACCATGAGCTGCCGAGGCAGACTTTGGGTCCAATTCGAGTGCTTGTAATGCTACCTTCTGTCCCTCTAGCACCTCAAGTGCAGCAGCATGGTCAACTGATGATAATAATCTGTTGGAATAAACATTAATTCAGAGCTTGCTGATTGCATAGAATGATGAACCACTAACTGCACTCCAAGTGACCTAAGAATATTGTGAATTTTGTCCTTCCAAAACTCTTCACCAGAGCACACAGAGCCATCTTATGATAGTTTGTCCAACACTGGCGCAGATGAAACCGACAAATTAAAAGGTGCATATGGGGCCATACATCCAAAAGTGCCCCTCGTTCTTTTTGTCGGTATCTGTAATGCTCACAAGTGGCATGAAACAATTTGATTGCTCCGAAGTGCGGTTTAAATGGCCCTTCCAGTGTGATAACAGCTCTTGGAGGATTTGAGTGTTGTATCCAGTGTGAGTTGCCTGGTTTCCTGTTGGGGCAGAGAACAGAAAGAATGCAATTGGGACACCTTTCTTCCATTCATCGCACGCAAGTGTTATAAAGAGTAGCAACCATGACGAACAGACACTGAAAGTGCCGTCCATAATCATTTGGGAGTGGTGAGCATATTTCCATGCAGTGCGATCCATATCCGGGGTTGAAATGCAAACTTGAAAGTGCTCCCCTGCTTTGCTTCTCGCTGAGTAATGAAAAATCACTTGTTTGATTTCGGGTTGGAGGTTTGGTGATTCGGGATTTAACCAATCATCTATGTTATATTGGGGTAGGTTTCGTACATCGACACCATGTTGTCGGCTGAATTTCCAATAGAGTGTAACATTATCCATTGGAAGGAGGTGGTATTGATAATTTGCCGTCAGTGGATTTCTAGTTTGCATTCCTCAGTAGGATCGTGCCTGTATCATATCATGGTTCCTCGCCTGAATGCTTGTAATACTAAGATGGACACAAGTTAGCTTGAAGGCGAAGTTATGAAAGGTATCCATGATCACACCTAGCCCCGCTCTCCAACTGCTCCAAAGCAACTTCATACACATGCTCGTGAAGCGGAACGTGAGGGAGGCGCTTCAGGGTGGCAGACTGGCAGTTGCTATTATGGGAGAAGCACCCAACGATGCGCGAAATCTCTCTGGTGTTCACTTGTTCGACAATTTCGACATGTGCAAGGCAGCCCGTGAAATCGAATGGGACTTGACAAAGCTCCCAATTCTTTGAGGATGCAGATGGGCCTCATTTCTTTCTTTCTAGGCTCTGCCGTGCATGCGGGTCATACCCACAAGAACTTTACGAACAAGCAAATATATTTTGAGTATGTACCCCAACACTCCACGGAGGTGTATTACCACTGGAATAGTATATGCTTATGAAAATCACCCTCCTGCCCCACAGGCCACTTCGTACTCCACTGAATGTTCCACCACCCATCCAATGCAGTGCAAGTGGCTCGGTCAAGGCCGAGCTGAGATAACAGGTCTTGCGCAATTTTTTGGCTTCCAGCATTTCCGAGTTCGAACTGGTGGATATCCTGGCCCGACTTGTGATATAAAGCCTGCACGGCTTCAACTTGCTCTGCTGTATGGGCAAGGTACCGAACCTGAACCTATTGACAGAAAGGGAAGATAGCAGTGAGTGTAGGGAAGAACAAGAATTATGATGTTGCTGACCTGGGCAGTATTGGGGATGCCAGGATCATTTGGATCGACCACCATTGAGGAAAACATAGGTGCCAACAAATAATTTGGAGATTTTTTTGAGCAGAAAGGGTGAATGAGAAGTCGACTGAACTGGTTGTACTCGTACAGTATCCTCAGGTTCTCTGATCGAAGAAAATGAGATAGATTTCAAGGTGATACATCGCAAACTCTGTCCAACTCAGAGACTGACTGTAATTAAATTCTTTCCATCTCCAATGTAACCTTTTGCAAATATTTCTTTAAGAGAGCCACATGGTGGAGGGTCGGAATGAGGATCTTACATGCAAGAGTCAACTGTGACAAGGAAATCTGGGATGCAATCATGGCAACGCACTGAACACCATTTAAATCAAAAAAGAACTCTCTGGGATGTTGCTAGTGACCAGTGATGCCCGACCTGAGGTGCTGGCATTGACAAGATCTGAGTAGAAAGAGTAGGATTCTTGCAATAATGATTTGGGAGACAGGAAGTGTCAACGTGTGTGCCTTCTTCTTGTTGCGGCCTTCTCTGTGACAGAGAACGCTTACAAAGCCTTACATAAACTTTGGGCGACCTGTACACCCACCGAAAAGAGCATGAACCGAAGCATCCGCCTCTCAGTCGACAGTGAATACGTCAAGCAGGACCCTGATGCTCTTCTTCTGCACGCCATCCTCTCATTACTGCCAGCAGGAACAACAAAACAGAATCTTCGTTGATGGGCAACATCCATCAAGATGATTCCCTCTGCCATTGCCAATTTATCGGATGCAGAATTACTGGTCGAGAATAAATGGGAAAACTCTTCCTTCCCAGTCCTCTTTGTCATCCCCCAGGCTGTCGTCCAGTCGTTTATGCAGCAGCAAGACCGGATTGCAGAGGAGATCTGGAAGCAGGTACAATTGTCATGCTGTAACTATGTGTTAGTGTATGCTTGCTGCTTCGATGATCCGACATTCCCTAAGAATTCGAAAGCGCTCGCAGTCGAAGACACGAACATCCAATCCATCCTTTTCAGTTCGCCTACATCGCAGCATATACTAGTTCCATCAAATATAACTACATCAGGGAAAAGGGAAAATGGTAATAGGCCCTTATTATGGAGGATTACTTGCATTTACTGTGAATTACCTCTATTACTGAATTGGGATAATTTGGGGAGGTTCCCTTGGTAATGCTGAGGTAATTGAATGGTAACCAACAGTAGTCAGGTGTGGAGGAGACTCCCGTCTCTTGAGGGGGTACGGAGAAAGGTCGACTAGATAATAATAAAAGAATAGACGTAAAACGGCACTGAGAGAATCAAAAAGATACTCAGCATAGAAATATAAGGGATGCACTAGCCAGTGCAGTTTGCTGCGAATCAGGATTTGTTGTTTAGAAGTTTTCGAACACTCTTGAGGCGAGATCCTTGAGGTAAGTTTGCT
>Ga0307513_10012718_pt1 | contig 10365 bp, 6 predicted proteins | sample 15_EM_MG_FD_202174 | JGI IMG/M metagenome (GOLD analysis project Ga0307513, IMG submission 202174) | Populus trichocarpa ectomycorrhiza microbial communities from riparian zone in the Pacific Northwest, United States - 15_EM | ecosystem: Host-associated > Plants > Roots > Unclassified | place...
TGTCCTCTGGTCCGATTGCACAGCCTATCTACCACTAGTGAGCTGTCATTGTGGCATGTTAGCACCGGCTCACTTGCTTCTCTCCTCGTAGAATAATTCTCGTTACCTAATAAACGTCTTGCCGGCCCCCGGATCCCCAGAGCAAAATAGAACTCCCTTATCCCCTTCACCTTCACCATCCAATCTGGACCACCTTCTGAATTCCTCACTTTGTATAAGCCATTCCCCAATATCGTTGACACGGCGCTCCCGAATATCCCTATGCCGTAAGCTCGGCTCCAGGGGTGATAGCCAGGTTAGGAGTTGGGGTCGACCATCTGCAACAGTATAGTTGTTCCACACATTGTTATTCGAGTTCGTAGTATTGAAGCAGTTGGTACTATCATTAATTGTATATTGAGACATCTTCCGTTGTTTATCGTTTGATCTGTTGAAGGGGAGTGGTTATTGAGTACGGTTGGTTGATGATATTCCTAGGAGTGGGAGAAAGCGGGGCCTGGCTAAGAAGAAGCGGGGGTCGCCTATGTCTAAGCTTAGTCACCGAGATTGCTGCTGATTCGGTGCCTGGGGACGCCCGCGGTAAACGACCCGAAAAGCGTGAGGTGAGAATCCTCCTAGTTATTCTACAACCTTTTCGAATAAGATATGGTGAACTGATATCTTTTTGTTGTGCCGTCATATGCATAGTACAGCTTCACTCTTAGCTTATCGGACCATTTAAGTAGGAATATTATTCTCATAGCTACTCACGATAACTCCTAAGCGCCGGCACAGGACAATACAACCTACCGCATGTCAACAAACTCCTGCGGCCTGAGTGGCTTAACTCATCTTGCCAATCCATTTTTTCGATAGAAACCACTACCATCGGCACTCATAATATCGAGGGTCTCAAGTTCACGTACTCTACCGATATACCCGGCTTCCCCCCCCCCTCCCCCCCAACGACACAAACTCTCCCACCACTCGCAAGCTGTAGTGTTTTTAATAAGAACTATTATTAGATACTACCTAGATTAGAGAAATATGGTCAAACTTTAGCGGTATACAGGCCCTGTCCGTTTTAAAAATCCCCAACATCGCGAGTGTGGTATACAAATGGCTACTGCCGTTGCAAGTGAAAGTTACAATCTCTCTCATCAAACGGAAAGTGTCCAAGGGCAGTAGCGCGCACCTTGCCAAACCTGGTGGCAGGCTTTGCGGTTGGGATATTGGAATAGGCTTCATAAGGGTATACAGAAGGTTCTCCAATAATGCCTTCCGAATATCCCACCTCCAGGTGCATATATCACACAGATACCCATATTATTCTTAAGTTTGCTAATCTCAGTTAGACCCCCCCACTTAAGTTTCCCATTAGGTCGCTTGGCTTACGATAACACATCGTTGCACGTGAAAAACCTCGGCACCAACCTAGCGCATAACTTTGAGCATTGCAAAAAAGTTAATGCCCATAATGTGTGCAAGCATTAGAATGGTTTTATAAGGGCGCCTTGGAGATCCTCTTCTCCCTCCATTGGCGACAAAGTGGTCGGAAGAAGTGGAGTTTGCACTGGTCGTTCGGCAATTATAACCACCGATCAAAGAATGACTGCACCTATACCTAAGACTTATTACTGTATATGTTTATATACTCTCCGGAGCGGTTAACCCACGTCTTCTACCATTATCAGAGAACGGCATTTTGTTATTGAGGAGCAATGGATTTGGAAAGTGGGGGTGTAACATTACTCTAGTACTTTGTTGTGTGCCAAGCTATGCGAGTGAACACCTTTTCCCAAGACGGCGGATTTACTTTGCCGGTGCCGTGATCTGCCACGCCCTGGTGGCTCGCGGTTAGGTGCGGTGTTCGGTTACGGGAATTTCGCCAATGGCTAGAAAACAGGATCCCCAAGGTGCCTTTATAAAAAATTCCACCGGTCTGGGGAAGGGCTCTCCGATCTTTGCACAAGCCAGGTTAAACCTTTCTACGATGCCTGAAGTTTGCCGACCTGTTGGTGCTGAGGCTTTTCACATGCTACAGTAGACACTTTCAGCAGATCCCTGTTTTGAGTTCGAATTCGAGTTCGAAAAATGATAGGCACAACTGCCCAGATGACACTATCTGTAAATTGAGTAGCTTAGAGGTTTGACACCAGATCGGGTATGCTATGCTATGATTTCTTGAGGATCACATCCATCTTGGTACTGAACTAATATATTTATGGATGAGCATTACTTGGCAATTTTGGAAACGTCGCTAGAGGTGTCGTGGTGCAGAGCTTGAGTGGGAGGTCTAGCCGACCTTGGAATATTTCCGGGCCTTTTGCCTAGAGTAAGAGCTTGTTTGGCAAGAACGGAGAGGGGGGGAGCCGTCGCTTCCATGCGGGCTCTGGCTGTCTGGTTCTAAAATTTAGGTGATAAAACGTGGATAGTGGCCTCTCAACCAGCATCATTACCTGGTCAGCTATGCCGCAAAATTTACCCAATTTTCTACCGTCCTAAATTCTTGTTGCCAGACGGGTCAAAACGTCATATCGCCTCGGAGGTTGGGCGATGGTGGCTTGTCCTACCGTCGGTGTTTAGGAGTATTTGTGGGTCGCTACAAGAATAGTAAATTTATGATACCGCTTAACTGGTCCGATATGCTTACACTGAGAAGCCGTACTGTGAACAAGACGCTTTAACAAAACCATTAGTTTATTATATCTTATTCAGAAACGTTGTAGAATAGCTAGAAGAATGATACTAGTAGTCGTGGGGCAAAGTGTTTAAGTTGAAGATACACGGCGAAACGATAGTATGGCGACAACGAAACGAAACGATAAATGCCAAGGAACGCACACCTAAACGCTCGAACTTAGGAGAGGGGAAAAAAAATCTCTTCACTTAACAATAGTCTCTCGCTCAACCACACCTCGATGCTCAAATGCTCAACCCTCTAACTAAGGGCAATCACAGGAGTATATATCAATCGCAAAGCCATCATATCCATCCACGAGGAACCACACTACTCCATGTGAGTCTTTCCCTCCCTCATGAACACTCCCGGCTAACTAAAAGGAAAACAAACACTTTCCCACCCCCAGGCTTCCTGCTCTTTCACACTGGCCTTACAGTGCTTCCGCCTTTCTCCCGGATTTTCCGAAAGCTGCACGATCCCAAAACTATAGCGCATTCCTGCATTCGCAATGCTTTCCCCGAACGTATTGTGCGTGGACAAAGTTAACAGATCACGCGGGTGAGCGTTGCAACACATCACTTCCGGGTCCCCACAAAAATCATTACCACTCCACAGGCACCTCATGATACTTTCTCTTTTTTTATTAAGGATGATGGATGGTATACAAGTACTGAATACAGCCATGTATTTAATTTATTTATATTTATTTTTCTTGGTTGGGTTGGGTGGTTGTATCGAGGAGGTTGGCGGCATCGCTGCGGGGATTATGAGTGTTCGTTGATCGGTTAATTTTGTCCACGCACAACATAAACCAAACGCCCAAAGCCCCATCCAGATGCCCGAATCTTCAGCGCATATCCGAAGCTATTTGAACAAAGGAAGTATCGTGAGAGTATGGCAAGCAGCACCATTTTCAACAAAACTGGAGTTCGGGCTTCTGGCTTGGCACATAGCTAACACCCCTGCTTCCCCAACCCATTGCTCCTGAGCGAGAAAAAATGCCTTCCTCTGATAAATGCAGAAGACGAGAGTTAACCGCTCCAGAGAGTATGTTAACATGTATTGTAATAAGTTTCATAGGTATAGGTGTAGTGATTCTCTCTTAGAAAGCAGAAGTTGGTTAGCGGTTGTCGTTGCAGCACTACTAAAGTTATTCCCTCGCGCTAGATTCGCCCTTAATAGATCGGCTTCGCTAGGAATCTGGTATTCCCTTCCCAGGAAGGAAGGCGAGCAATAAGAAATCAGCGTAGTCGCTTAACCATCTGCTCGCTAACAAGCGCTCGCAGTAAACCAGGCTGGGCGAGAACACGGTGAAACAAGAACACTCACAGAATTTTTAGGGCATCGATTATTTGCGCGGTATTCTCGCTATACAGCGGGGTCGTTTTACAACGCAATATTGCACCGGTACCATACCGCACCACACCAATTGCGACCCAACCGACACTACACCGCACACCGGAAAATCACTGTTCCGCCTATTTTCCCTCCTCCAATTTCCCAGCAGATGGAACTCTACGAGGCTGTGAGCTCTGTGGTTCCTCTATTTGCGGCCTTGGTGGTAGCATCCGTCATACGGAGGTTGAGGGGCTGGATTCATGTTCCGTTGGCACTTTGGTATGTCGGTCCGGAGGGAGATCTGTATTATTGGGTAGCCTCTCTGCAGGAGGCCTCGGAATGTCCTTTCCCGCCGGTTCCGGAACGCACACTTTTAGGGCAGTGATCATTCAGCAGCATCGACAGGGCCCACGTCGGGAGAGAATAATGGTCTCTCAATTCATGTGGTAGTGTGCTTCCTTATTTATTTCTCCGCTCGTATTTTGGCACCATCAAATTTATTGCGGGACGGATGAGACTAGTGAGTGAAATGGAAAAATATATTCTGCTGGGCTACCACCTTCCATACTCCCGCCAATGACTGGGGCGGCTAGTCGGTATCTGCCAAACGCAATACTACATCATTCGTCAAGCCACATAATTTATTGTAACCATCCCATATGATATCTAGGCACAGTCCTTATATTGTTCACAATTGCCTCAGGAGCCATTGCGCTATCGCACCACTGATCCTTTGTCTAAAGGGGGAAAAAAGACTCTAAATATAGTTTATCTATCACTCAGGGAAGAGGTTCGGTGAAGAGGAAAGGAAGAAAGAAGAAAAAACAGTACGAGAAAATAGGATAAAAAAGGCGCAGGAAAGAATATGCGGCTAGAGGGAAACAAAATATAATTGAGCGAAAACCACAAGCTGCGAACCGAACGTTCCTGCCATAACTGAACTATTTTACACCACCAACCAGACTCGACTATATTCTCTCGGCAGAAACTCATATATCGTCACTCCACTATTGGACAGGGAGTTTCACACGTCGGCCATAATATATATGCGCATTCCCAACTCATGGGACCCCGCCTGCCTGAAAAGGATAATGGCCAAAAACAATTTCCATGAACAATATGTTCCGAGAGGGAAGGAATGCGGGTGATTTCCACGAGGTGGTGTCTCCTAGTGCTCAAGTTGGGTTGGGGGTCAGCGCCCCGCGAGGCTGTAACAGTGCTATCACTTTCTTATGGCCATTGCTAACTGCGTACATGAGCGGTGTTTGATTGAACTCATCTGGCTTGTCGGGTGTAACCTCTTTCCGTGCGAGTAGTATTCTCACCACTCCCTCATGTCCGGACTCAGCAGCACGCGAGAGCGCCGTTTGGGCAAAAGTATTTGGCTTGTCGGGGTTGACTTCTTTCCGCTCGAGTAGCATTTTTACCACTCCCTCGCATCCAGAGAAAGCGGCCAGCGAGAGCGGTGTCCAGTCATCATCATCACTATAGTTGTCGGGATCGACCCCTTGACACCCGAGTAGTATTTTCACCACTCCCTCGTGTCCACCCAAAGCGGCATGCGAGAGCGGTGTGTAGCCGCACCTATCAGGCTTGTCGGGATCGACCCCTTGACACCCGAGTAGTATTTTCACTACTCCCTCGTGTCCACGAAGAGCGGCATGCGAGAGCGGTGTCTTGCCGCTATTATCAGGCTTGTCGGGATCGACCCCTTGACACCCGAGTAGTATTTTCACTACTCCCTCATGTCCATTCTCGGCGGCATGCGAGAGCGGTGTCGAGCCGTCATTATCAGGCTTGTCGGGATCGACCCCTTGACACCCGAGTAGTATTTTCACTACTCCCTCATGTCCATTCTCGGCAGCATGCGAGAGTAGTGTCCTGCCCGCACCATCTGGCCTGTCCGGGTTGACATCATCACCATTGAGTAATATATTTGCCGCTCTCTCATCCCCACCTGCAGCCGCATGCCAGAGTAGTGTTGCATCCCATGTATCGGGATTGTCGGGGTCGACATCTTGATGCGCGAGAAGTATTTTTACCACTTCCGTATGTCCTCTCTGAGCCGCATGCCCGAATGGTATGGTACCGTCCTTATCTGGCCTCTGGGGGTTGACGTCTTCCCTTCCGATGAGTATCTTCACCACTCCCTCATGTCCACGCATAGCGGCGTACGAGATCGGTGTTCGGCCCCAAGAATCTAGCTCGTCGGAGTTGACCTCTTCTTGCTCGAGCAGCACCTTCACTACCTGCTCATGCCCATTGAAAGCGGCATGAGCAAGGGGTGTTCTTTTGTGATCATCGTGCTTGTTGGGGTTGACCTCCCGCCGCTCGAGTAATATTTTCACCACTTCCTCATGTCCATTCCGAGCCGCCCATGCAAGCGGTGTGTACCCCATAAAGCCCCTTGCGTCGGTATCATAACATCCCATTTCTATCAAGGCAGCCACAACCTCCACAACTCCGAAAGCCGATGCCCAGTCTAGCCCGCTGAATAGCAAACGCACACCCTCCTCCATCCTATACCAATAGAATTGTTCCAAAAGAGATTTGATGGATATGTGGCCATCGCATTCCTGGAGCAGCTGCAGCGCAAGTGATCTTCCATAGTGTGAAAGCTCCCTTTTCGCGTGGACTCCCCAGTAGAGAGAACAGTATTTTAGAAAGGGCATGTCAATGGTGTCGAGCGATCGATTGTCCGGAACGGCCTTGACCTGCTCGGAATTTAGATATGTCAAGCAGATCTCTGCCATTGTCGAGTGGGGTGTCCTAAGAATATCGGAGGGCGTGGAAAGATATTCTTGTAGAGTAAAGTGGATTAGTCGCACAGTTGATGCCTCCTCATCCACAGTGATAAGCCCTTGACAGCAGCCTACTAATGTCGACATTGAAGGGACGTTGTCGGCATTGAAGTTCGTGGAACCTAGCTCGATTGCTAGAGCGTGGCAGAGCTCATCCGCCATCAATGGCCGTTCCGCATGAGTGATCCACATTAAAGTTTCCATCCCGAGTCTCGGTTTATCTCCACCCTGTGCCTTTATCCGTTCTATCGTGGCACCGTAGGCATCTCTTAATCCCAATCCGCCCGTTATTTTCATCAACCTTTCTCGTCTCCGATATATTGTTGATTCTTTCAATATTGCCTCGATATTCAGGAAAACCAGAAGAAACCTAATATATCTATTAGCGCATCATGCCAGATGGGGTTCTTTGCCCCTACCCACATTTCCGATATATTCTCGGGAATCTTCTCCAAAATTTCTGCCTCCAACCTCGCATCCATGGCATCTGGCGTTTCGTCCTCGCTTAGTTTGACACGAAGGTATTCGATAATATCGCCTTTGGTGGGGCATATAGATACACTTATCGTTCGTCCAGCAAGGCGTTTTTCCATCTCCGCCTGAATGTGGGGTCGGCCAGTCACGAATATCCGGGTGGCCGGGGACTTCTCAAGGATCCGTTTCAACGAATCAAGGACCCTCACTCGTTGCGCTCCGACACATTCATCGAGGGCGTCAATGCATATAAATGCGGGTTGAGAGCACGTGATTCCCTGTAGCATCTTCACGATATCAGCGAGTTGTGGTCCACATCCACCGATCGCCTGTTTCTGCTCGTGGAAGGCTCTCGCTATCTCCTCCGGGATCCTCTCCATTCCGCTAACCATCTGCTTCAACAAAGAACCCAACATAGTTGTCGCAGACTGCTCCTTTCGTGCGGCGAAGTCGAAGTAAAAACATGTGACGAGTGTGTTTTGTCCTCTGGTCTGATTACACAGCCTATCTACCACTAGCGAACTATCATCGTGGCATGTTAGCACAGGCTCACTTGCTTCTCTCCTAGCAGAATGATCCTCGTTACCTAATAAACGTCTTCCCGACCCCAGGATCTCCAGAGCAAAATAGAACTGCCTTATCGCGTTCACATCCCCCATCCAATCTGCACCATCTTCTAAATTCCTCACTTTGAACCAGCCATTCCCCAACATCGTTGACACGGCGCTCCTGAATATCTCGATGTCGTAAGCTGGGCTCCAGGGGTGATAGCCAGGTCAAGAGTTGGGGTCGATCATCGGCAACCGTACAGTTGTTCCACACATTAAAAGAAGCCGAATTGTTAAAGCAGTTATTGTTATTATTAGCAGTATATGGAGACATCTTCCGCTCTTTATTTCTTCCAATGTTCAAGGGGAGGAGGTACAAAGTATGGTTAGTTGATATTCCTCGGAGTGGAAGAAAAGCGGGGTCCGGCTGATAATAAGCGGGGGTCACCGGTGTTGAGGCCCGCGTCGCAAATAGCTACCTACTTGGATACTGTTCCTGGGAACAGCTTAAGTAAGCCACCTGGAAGGGGCGAGGCTGGAATCATTCTTCTGGCTATTCTATAATATTGCTAAATAAGATATAATAGATTAATGGTTTTTGTTGAACCGTCTTATTCACAGTGAGGCCTCCGAGTCCCAGCTTATCAGACCAATTGAGCAGTATCATACTATTCTTGTAGAGATCCGCGAATACTCCTATCCGCCACTTGTGGCACAAGCCAAACTTGGTTTACAAACTACCGTGGCCCAGCGCCCGAGGTGATATCAGGTTTTGACCCTCTAGCAACAAGACTTTAGGACGGTAGAGAATTGTGTCTATGAAATAATGCTGGTTGAGGCGCAACCGCCTAACTTAGTTTTACCACCCGAACTTTAGAATCAGAGTCAGAGTTTGCTCGGATGGGACCGTTCTGTTCCGCTGTCCCAAATTCCGGAACAACCATCACCACAGGTACAACAGCCTCAAAACGGAAACTGTTGTCCCCTCATCATTTTGCGAAGCTTGCCAATGTCGGCTAAACCTCCCATTCGAGCTTTGCACCACGGCACTTAACCTGTCATAATACACCCTGATAAGAACGTAAAAAACCCCAGCCCCAAGGTGGAAGCAAACTTTATCCATCGCACAAGAGCTTTTATGTGTACGAGGGGGTGAGCATAAGGGAGGCGAATATGGTACTTAACTGGAATTTAACTTGGAAAAAGTTTGGTTTGTGTAACCACTGGAACAGCCAATCTTGGCGCTTTTTTGGAGGAGGAAAAACGCGAGGCGAACCCAAAATGTACCGACGACAAAAAGTACTCGTCTAAAGGCACCTTAGGGTTCCTATTTTCTAGCCAATAGCCACATTCCGATAACAAAAAATTGTGCACCTAACCACAGGGCACCGATGCGTGGCTGATTACAGCGCCGTCAAGGCAAATCCCCCGAAGCGAGAACCCCCACCAACCCACTGTCTACGGATGTCGAAGCGGGGGGAAGCCGGCCAGAGTGTCTACTTTCAGAAGCACAAGGGGTATGAGCTAACAATTGTCACTATTAAGAAATCCTGCCTAGAAAGAAAAGCCACACAAGTTACGATCAATTCAACTCTCCTGAGCTAATCGGCAACCCTCTCACCCATGAAGCACCCACAGAAAGGAAGGGAATGGAAGCGAAAAGAATGCCCAACCGTCTTCCATTATCCGACTATCTAGGCACAGGTGATCCTCCTCTTAAGCCTCCCTCTTGTTGCGTACTCACCCCATGTTTTCTTCTTCGCCCGTTGTCTGAAAAAAATAACAACTGCTGCTGTTGTCACCGCCGCAAAGAAAGAAGCAAAAGAAAGATCGCCCGGTTCTGGAGCCCCTGCTCTCGCACCTGTCGGCCATGACTAAGCACCCACCATTCGACACAAGCCCAGCGTACTTCCCCAAGATATGCAAACTGGGGGAAGCCAGATTCCTCCCCCACAGTACTGGCTGCCGGTACACGGGCGGGCCTAGAACCTAGAGCCTGCGCATCTGCCCGACAATTGAACCCGCCGAATACGCCCTAGCGCCGGATTCGCCCTCGGCAGATCGCAGTACCTTAAGCGTCTAAGTTACTCGCTAACCGAAAATCTAACCATATTTTACAGTTACACACAGCGAGGTGGGAACACGACGAGATGTGAGCGCAGCGAAGCGAGAACGATCACAGAATTTTGATGCGACATCGATTTTCTACGCGGGTATTGTCGTTATACGGTCGGCCCTTTTCCCTGTGGAATATTGTACTGTGCCGCTGTCATATCACACCAAACCAATTTCAACCCAACCGACACTACAACCGCAGAAACCAAAACCACGATTCATCCTACTCCCCCCCTCCAATTGGCCAGTAACCGTGCCAAGGTTCCTGCCGATTATGTAATTGCGAGCAATTCCAAAATCTTTGCAGCACGTCTCCTACGTGCCCGACAGCTCAACGTCAGATACAGCTCAACGTCAGATTTCAAAAAAATACCCAAGCTACCATCCGATAATTGACCACCCCAACCACTCAAAATGTCAACCAAGT
>Ga0307513_10012719_pt1 | contig 10365 bp, 10 predicted proteins | sample 15_EM_MG_FD_202174 | JGI IMG/M metagenome (GOLD analysis project Ga0307513, IMG submission 202174) | Populus trichocarpa ectomycorrhiza microbial communities from riparian zone in the Pacific Northwest, United States - 15_EM | ecosystem: Host-associated > Plants > Roots > Unclassified | place...
GTCGCGCCCTGTTCGTGGCGGACCAGGACGTGCTTGAGCTTCGGCTCGGCGAAGAGCGCGTCATAGATCGGCAGCACCGCGCCGCCCGGATAGCCGAACAGCACTTCGACGCCCTGGTCGAGGAGGGCGCGCACGACCATCTCGGCGCCGGAGATGGTCTCGATCTTGGCTTCAATCGTCTGATGGGCGGTCATGGGACGGGCTCTGGCTCGGGCAATAAAAAAGGCCCTCAAGGGGGCCTGGTGCAAGCGGTCGTTCGCGGGCTGACGGGGTGTCAGTCCGGTTACGGCCGCCTTACGAGTACAAGGATCTTGCGCATGGGCATTCCTGCGAAATCGAGGAGACGGCATTTCGCATGCCGTCGGGAGGGCGTCAAGGCGGTGTCAGCGCAAGAAATTGCCGCCACTGGCCCTCGGCGTCGATTTCGCTGAGCCGTGGCCAGTCGGCCATCCGGCCGCGCATCCAGGTGCCCTGGCGCTTGGCGTAGCGGCGGGTTTCGCGCTGGGCGGCGTCGATGGCGGCCTCCAGCGAGGTCTCGCCGCGCAGGTGGGCGGAGAGCTCGCGGACACCCACGGCCTTGAGCGCCGGCAGGGCGGGATCGAGGTTGCGGGCGGCCAATGCGCGGACTTCGTCCAGCGCGCCGGCGGCGATCATCGCCTCGAAGCGGGCGTCGCAGCGGGCGTAGAGCGTCTCGCGCGGCGGCTCCAGCGCCACGGCCCGCCAGACGTCGGCGGAAAACGCCGGGTCGCCCGAAGTCTGCCATTCGCTGAGCGGGGTCGCCGTGGCGGCGAAGACCTCCCAGGCGCGGACCAGCCGCTGGCGGTCGGCGTATTCGATTCGGGCCGCGGCGGCGGGGTCGTGGCCGTGCAGCCGGTCGCGGAAGGCGCCTTCGCCCATCGCGTCGAAATCGGTCTCGGCCTGCCGGCGCACTTCGGCAGGGACCGGCGGGATCTCGGCGAGGCCTCGGGTCAGGGCGTTGAAATAGAGGCCGGTGCCGCCGACCACGATGGCGGGCCGGCCGCGCGCGGCTATGTCATCGAGGATCGGAACGGCGGCGCGGACCCAGCGCCCGACCGACCAGCCGTCGGCCGCATCGACGGTTCCGAAGAGGTGGTGCGGGGCCTCGTCCTGCTCCTTCGCCGAGGGCCGGGCAGAAAGGACGGCCAGGTCGGTGTAGAGCTGCATGGAGTCCGCATTGACGATCTCGCCGCCGGTTTCACCGGCCAGTCGTAGCGCCAGCGCCGACTTGCCGCTTGCGGTCGGTCCGGCGATCAGCCAGATGCGGGGCTCCATGGATCTCGTACTCACCCTCGTCGCCCCCCCCAATGCCGGGGGATTCTCCATCAACCTACGCGAAGTGTTCGGCAGCGTCGGCGCGCGCGGCAAGGAATCTCGCAAGATCGAGGCGGGAGAGGCAGCGGTCACCGACGTGATCCTGGAAGCCGACGACCTCGCCTCGGTGCGCGAGGCCCTGCGTGGGCCGATGGCCGACCAGCCGCTGGACTGGTGCCTCCAGCCGGTGGAGGGGCGCAGGAAGCGCCTGCTGATCGCCGACATGGATTCCACCATCATCAATGTCGAGTGCCTGGACGAGCTGGCCGATTTCGCCGGCGTGAAGGCGCAGGTTTCGGCCATCACCGAGCGGGCCATGCGCGGCGAGCTGGAGTTCGAGGGCGCGCTCCGCGAACGCGTGGCGATGCTCAAGGGCCTGCCGGTGGACGCCCTGCAGCAGGCCTATGAGCAGCGGGTCCGGCTCAATCCGGGCGCGCGGACGCTGGTCCGGACCATGGCGGAGAACGGCGCGCGCTGCGTGCTGGTCTCCGGCGGCTTCAGCTTCTTCACCAGCCGGGTGGCCGAGGCCTGCGGCTTCCACGCCAACCGGGCCAATACGCTGGGCGAGGCCAACGGCGTGCTGACCGGCCTGGTGGGCGAGCCGATCCTGGGGCGGGAGGCGAAGCTGGCGGCCCTGCACCGCTATGCCGACGCGCTGGCCATGCCGCTCTCGGCCACCCTGGCGGTGGGCGACGGGGCCAACGACCTCGCGATGATCGAGGCCGCGGGCCTGGGCGTCGCCTACCGCGCCAAGCCGATCGTGGCCGCCCAGGCCGACGCCAAGGTCGACCACGCCGACCTGACGGCGCTGCTTTACTTCCAGGGCTATTCGCAGGATCAGTTCGTTACGGACTGAAGCAGCGATTGATTTGGCGTCGGCGTCCGACTCCGCCTAACCCGCGCCATGAGCCTGCCCCGCAAAGTCAAAGCCGTCGTCTTCGACATGGACGGCCTCCTGGTCGACACCGAGCAGGTGGTCTATCGCGCGATGCAGCAGGCCGCGGCCGGCATCGGTGGCCAGATGCCCTTTCCGGTGTTCCAGCGGATGGTCGGCCTGCAGCATGCCGCCAGCGATCTGATCCTGGTGGAGCACTTCGGCAAGGACTTCGACCTTGAGGGCTGGTCGGCGACCGTCAGTGGCCACTTCCAGGCCGAACTGGCCCTGGCCGGGATCGCGCTCAAGGCTGGGGTCGTGGAAATATTGAACCACCTCGACGCGGCAGGCACGCCACGCGCCATCGCCACCTCATCAAACAATCAGGCGGCGCAGCAGAGCCTGGGACCCTACGGCCTGGTCGATCGCTTCGACGTGCTGATCACCCGTGAACTGACAACGCGGGGCAAGCCGCACCCGGAGCCCTTCCTGAAGGCCGCCGAAGCGCTTGGCGTTGCGCCCGCCGACTGCCTGGCCCTGGAGGATAGCCACAACGGCGTCCGCGCCGCCCACGCGGCCGGCATGATGACCATCATGGTGCCGGACATGCTGGACCCCACGGAAGAGATGCGCACGCTGGCGATCCATATCGCGCGCGACCTGCACGAGGTGCGCGAGTTGCTGGCGGCTCAGAGCTCGATCCAGTAGCGGCGGCCTTCGTCGCCCTCGACCCAGGGGTGGGGAATGGTGTCGGCAAGCACGCCGCCGTTCTTCTCGATGACCCGGATCGAGGCGGGGTTCTTCGTGTTGACCGTCAGCATGACACGCTCGAGGTCGCCATGGTCGCGGCAGTGGTCGAGCATGCCGGCCAGCATCGCCGATGCGTAGCCGCGCCCCTGCGCCGAGGGCCGCACCGCATAGCCGATGTGGCCGCCCCACTTGGCCAGGGCGTCGTTCAGATGGTGGCGCAGGTGCACCGAGCCGAGGAATTCGTCGCCCTCGACGTACCAGAGGACGGTCTCGGGCACGCGCTGGCCGATCGTGCCGTCGGGCAGGACGAGGGTGGTCGGCGGGTCGAGCTGCAGGCCCAGGAACCAGGCCGGGTCCTCGGCGATGGCGGCGATGGTCTCAGGCGTCTCGGGCCGCAGGGTGTCGCGGGAATAGCCTTCGCGCATCGCCGCGATGAACGAGGCCATGTGCGCGATGGCCGGCCGCAGCAGTCGCGGCATCAGCGCCGGGCGCCGCCGCTGCCCGAGGGGCCGTGCTCGAAATATTTGAAGAAGGCGCTGTCCGGCGAGAGGACCAGGGTGGCGTCGCCCTGGCCGATGCCCTGCTCATAGGCCTGCATGGAGCGGTAGAAGGCCGCGAAGGCGGGATCCTTGCCGAAGGCCTGGGCGAAGATGCGGGTGCGCAGCGCATCGCCCTCGCCGCGGGTGGTCTCGCCGGTTTGCTGGGCGGTGGCGAGCGTGATGGCGACTTCCTTGTCGGCGCCCGCGATGATCTCGCGCTTGCGCTGCTCTCCCTCGGCCCGGGTCTGGGCGGCGATCTGCTGACGCTGGGTCTGCATGCGCCGGTAGACTGAGGCCCTGATGGTGTCCGGCAGGTCGGCGCGCTTGATCCTCAGGTCGATGACCTGGATGCCCAGGCGCGAGGCCTTGGCGCGCCGCTCAACGTCCAGCCGGGATAGCTGCATCAGTTGGGCGCGGCGGCCGGAGATGATGTCGCTCTGAGTGGCTGAGCCCAGCACCTGCCGCAGCGAAGAGTTCACCAGCCGCTCCAGCCGGTCCTGAGCGGTGCGCTCGTCGCGCAGGGTGCGGTAGTACTGCAGCGGATCTGAGATGCGATAGCGGAGGAAGGCGTCGACAACCAGGCGCTGCTGGTCGGCGGCGATGACTTCTTCCTGATCGGCTTCGAGGGCGAGGTTGCGTCGGTCGAACTTGATCACGTCCTCCAAGAACGGTGTCTTGAAGTTCAGGCCCGCGCCTTCCTGGCCCGGGGCATGGATCACGCGAACGGGTTCGCCCAGGCGCACGACGATCGCCTGCTGGCGCTGATCCACCACGAAGAGGGTGTTCGCCAGCACGAAGGCCAGCGCAATGGCCAGAACGGCGTAGACGGTCAGTTGGCGCGAGGTCATCGGGCCGGCCTCGCTTCATTGCCCGAAGGCTCCGCGGCCGCGGGCTCGACGGTGACGGACGGCGTCGACGTGCGCGGCCGGAAGACGTCGGGCGGCAGGATGATCGGGGCCGAGGCGCCGCGGCTGTCCACGATCACCTTGTTGGACCGCGACAGCACCCTTTGCATGGTTTCGATGTAGAGCCGGTCCTTGGTGGCGCCCGGCGCACGGCGGTATTCGTTGTAGATCGAGTTGAAGCGGGCCGCGTCGCCGGTGGCGGTGCGCACCGATTGCTCGCGGTAGCCCTGGGCCGACTGGATGATCTTGGCCGCGTCGCCCTTGGCCTCGTTGATGACCCGGTTGCGATAGGTGTTGGCCTCGTTGACGGCGGAATCGGCGTCCTGCTGGGCGTTGGTTGTGTCGCGGAAGGCGGCGAGCACCTCCGACGGCGGGTTCACCGAGCGGATTTGCACCTCCACGATGCTGACGCCCGCCCCCCAGCGATCGAGGGTCTTCTGCATGAGCTCGGCGGTCTGCAATTGCACCTGGCCGCGACCGCTCGTGAAGATCGGATCGAGCGGCGTCTTGCCGATCACCTCGCGCATGGCGCTCTCGGCGACGGCCTTGACGGATTCATCCGGGTTCCGCGTCGTGAACAGGAACCGCGAGGCGTCCTGTACGCGCCAGGTGACGCTGAATTTCAGGTCAATGATGTTCTCGTCGCTGGTCAGCATCAGGCTTTCCTGCGGGATATCGCCGTCCGCCGCGCCGGTGCCGCCGATGTCGATGCGGTTGAGCGAGGTCACTGCCACCTTCTCCGCCCGCTCGATGGGGGTGGGCAGATGGTAGCGCAGGCCAGGCGCCTCGGAGCGCGAATAGGCGCCGAAGGTGGTGACCACGGCTTCTTCGTTGGGCTGGACCACATAGATGCCGGAAAGGGCCCAGAGGCCGAAGCCCGCGCCTACGATGGCCGCGACCGCGCCGGGCCGGATGCCGCCGCCGGGGCCGCCGAGCATGCCGGAGAGCCTGCGCCGCAACTGCTCGAAGCCGGCGTTCATGTCGGGGCCGCCGGGACCGGGGCGGCGCGGACCGCCGCCTTGCGGCCTGCGCTTAGGCGCGTCCTTGCGGTCGCCGTCGTCGCCGGACGGGGGCGAGCCCCACGGGCCGGGGTTGGCGTTGTCATTCCAGGGCATGTGCCGGGTCGGTCTTTGCTTTGAAGCTTACTTGTGGTCGATCCAGCGGCGGCGGGCGTGTAAACCGGCGCCGTCAACTGGATATGAGGCCCCAGCGGGGGCAAAGCAAGACGAAGGCGTGATGAGCGAACAGCCCGGCCCACAGAGAGAGATCATCCTGGCCGCGCTTGACGCCGTCGTCGACCCGAAGTCGGGGCAGGGGCTGAGCACTGCGGGCCTGGTGCGCGGCCTCGTGATCCGCGGCCAGCGCGTGGCCTTCATGCTGGAAGTCCCCGCCGCCGACATCGAGCTCTACGCCCCTGTGCGCGACGCTGCCGAGCGGACGTTGGCCACCGTGGCCGGGGTCGCCACCGCCCAGGTGGTGCTGACCGCCGAGACCGCCGCGCCAAAGCTCACCGTCTCGCCCTCGCGCCGGGCGCGGGTGGCCGAGGACCCGGCCGCCAAGCTTTCCCCCATGACCGAGGCCGAGCACCCGCCGTTCGTGGGCAAGGTGATCGCGGTGGCCAGCGGCAAGGGCGGGGTGGGCAAGTCCACCGTCTCGGTGAACCTGGCCGCGGCCTTCGCCCACCTGGGCTATTCGGTCGGCCTGCTGGACGCCGACATCTACGGCCCCTCGATCCCGCAGATGATGGGCACGCGGGGCGAGCCCACCTTCGACGAGGACAAGCGGCTGATCCCGCTGGAGGCCTGGGGCGTGAAGGTCATGTCGGTCGGCTTCATCGTCGAGGACGGGGCGGCCAACATCTGGCGCGGACCGATGGCGTCGTCGGCGCTGCGCACCCTGATGAACAGCGTCTGGGGCACGGAAGACGAGCCGCTGGACGTACTGATCATCGACCTGCCGCCCGGCACTGGCGACATCCAGCTGACCCTGGTCCAGAAGCTGAAGCTGGACGGGGTGGTGATCGTCTCGACGCCGCAGGAGATCGCCCTGATCGACGCGCGGCGCGCGGCCACCATGTTCCGCAAGACCGGCGCCGACATCCTGGGGGTGGTGGAGAACATGTCGTTCTTTCCGGATCCGACGACAGGGGCTCCAATTCCGATCTTCGGGCGCGGCGGCGCAGCGCGCGAGGCCCAGGCGCTGGGCGTGCCGCTGCTGGGCGAGGTGCCGATCGAGATCGGCCTGCGTCAGGCTTGTGACGACGGCCGCCCCCTGGTCGCCACGACGCCCGAAAGCCCCGCGGCCCAGGTGTTCATCGAGATGGCGAGGAAGCTGGCCTGACCCCGGCGGAGGTCACGCTCTCGATGACCGGGGCCTCGGCGTAAAGCGCGTCGCGCTCGTCGAGCTGGCGGCGGATGTCGGCGTGGCGCTCGGCGGTCAGCTTGTAGCCGAGGAAGCAGGCGCCGCCGATCATCACGAAGACGATCGGGCCGATGGTGTAGGCGAGCTCCAGGCCGCGGATCTGGGCGGGCCCGTTGACGGCGTGCTCGGCGGGATTGTAGCCCACTACGCTCAACACCCAGAAGGTCAGGAAGACCGCGAAGGCGCCGGCCGCCTTGCTGGTGCCGCTGGTCAGCGCATAGAGCAGGCCGATCTGCTGGTGACCCTTTTCGAGGCGGATCTCGTCGCCGACGTCGGCGGTCATCGAGCGGATCATCACGATGGTGCCGGTGGCGAGCGCGCCGGCCAAGAACATCGCCGGCGCCGCGACGAGGAAGTCCGCCTTCGGGGAGAGGAAGACGGTGATCAGCATCAGTGAATAGCCGGTCGTGGTGGCGATCAGGGCCCGGTGTTTGTTGATGCGGTTGGCGAGCCAGGCCGTCGCCGGCGCGCCGACCAGGCCGGCGGCGATGTAGATCACCAGCAGGCCGTTGGCGGCCGAGGTGGAGAAGCCGCGGCTGTCGGTGAAGAAGAACAGGTAGAGCGCGCTCATCCAGCCGGGGCCGAGGATCACGAAGAAGTCGGCGGCCAGGATGCGCAGGACGTTGGGGCGAGCCAGCAGGCTGGCATAGTCGGCCAGCTTGAATTGCGTGTGCTGCAGCTTGTTCAGCGGCTCCGGCGTTCGCAGGGTGACCAGCGCGATGGTGATCGGCGTCATGATCACCAGGAACCAGCCCACGGCCTGGATGCCTTCGGGGTCGGTGCGGCCCAGGGCATGGGTGATGATCGGGATCACCAGGCAGGCGATGGCGCCCAGCGTGCCGAGGCCCGCCATGGCGCCGAAGATGCGGGAGCGCTGGGTGTAGCTGGCGGCCAGCGTCGCGGCCCAGGCGTTGGCCGCCAGCAGCAGGCACGACATGCCGAGGTACATGATCAGCAGCCAGGTCAGCAGATAGCCGCGGCTGGCGCCCACCGGGGCCTCGTAGAGCATGTAGATGGCGAGCATCAGGATCGGCGCGCCCAGCATCATCCAGGGCCGGTAGCGCCCGAGCGGCGTGCGCGTGCGGTCCATGACCAGGCCCAGGAACGGATCCAGGGGGATGTCGATCAGGCGGATCAGGCCGAAGACGCCGCCGACCGCCAGCCCAAGCCCGATGTGGCGCGCGAAATAGTTCGGCACCTGCACCGCGACCGAGAGGTTGAGCGCCGAGAACGGCAGATAGCAACAGGCGAAGGTGAGGACCGACAGCAGGGACAGCTGTCCGGGGGCCGGGCTCTTGGCCTTTGACAAACCGCAGTCCTCCTGGATGCGCCGCGCCTCTGGCGGGCGCAGTCGATCTCAGAAGTTACGCGTGATCACCCAGGCGGGCGCAAGTGGATTCGGCGTAATGAAGTTCCTCCACCCTCCCGAAGAGGACGGGGAGAAGCCTTGCCTAGCCGCCCTGCATCTTGCGGAAGAACTTGGCGCTCTGTTCGCCGCCGGTGACATAGGCTTGCTGGGAGGCCGGGTCGGTGATCTTGGCCCAGTTGTCGCGGACTTCCTCGACCGAGAGGCCGCCTTCGCCCAGGTAGACGCCCTCGGTCTCGACGATGCGGGCCAGCGCGAACGCGCCTGCGCCGGCGGTCAGGATCGAGCCCGTGGGGGCGTCTTCCGAGCAGAGGAAGACCACGCCCGGGGTCACGTACTCGGGCTTCAGCCGCTCAAGGATTTCCGGGGGCATCAGGCTCTCGGTCATCCGCGTGGCGGCGACAGGGGCGATGGCGTTGACGTGGACGTTGTTCTTCTGGCCTTCGAGCTTGAGCGTGTTCATGAAGCCGATGATGCCGAGCTTGGCGGCGCCGTAGTTCGACTGGCCGAAGTTGCCGTAGAGGCCGGACGAAGAGGTGGTGACCACGATCCGCCCGTAGTTCTGCTCGCGCATGATCTCCCAGACGGCCTTGGCGGTCTTCACCGTGCCGATCAGGTGGACGTCGAGTACGAACTCGAAGTCAGCGATCTCCATCTTGGAGAAGGTCTTGTCGCGAAGCACGCCGGCGTTGGCGATCAGGATGTCGATGCGGCCCCAGGTGTCCATGGCCTGCTGGACCATCAGCGCCACGCCGGCTTCGTCGGTGACCGACGAGCCGTTGGCGATGGCCTCGCCGCCCAGCGCCTTGATCTCGTCGACGACCTTGTTGGCCGCGTCCGAGCCGCCGCCGGATCCGTCGACCGAGGCGCCCAGGTCGTTGACCAGCACCTTGGCGCCGCGGCGGGCAAGCTCAAGGGCGTGCTGGCGACCGAGGCCGCCGCCCGCGCCGGTGACAATGGCCACTTTGCCGTCGAAGCGGATGTCCGCCATGTGAAAGCCCCTCGGGAACCTGCTGCAAATTCGGCGCGCGTTGTGCGGCGCGAAGGGGAGGGCGTCAAGCATCCCTCCTTCAGGGAAGGGACAGGCCGCGCAGCGGCCAGGGTGGGGGGACTCGCGCTCAAGCTCCGATCGCCGAGCATGGCCCATACGGCCCCCACTCGTCTCGGCGGCGCTACCCCTTCGGCGTCGCCACCGCTTCGGCGGCGGCCTGCTGCTGGGTGCGCAGGAATTTCACCAGCACCCGCTGGCCGATCAGGAAGGGCGCATTCCGGGTGCTCACCACCACCTCGACCACCCGCTCGTCCGACCGCTCGGCGGGATCGTCGGACTGCAGCTTGCGGGCGCCGAAGACGGCGGCGCGGCGGATCACCTTGCCGGTGAAGGTCCTGGTGGGGTCGGATTCCGGGGCGAGCTGCACGCTCTGGCCGATGGCCACGAAGGGCAGGGCGCCTTCCGAGATCTCGGCGCGGACGATGCGGTCGGCCCTGGGCTCCAGGTCGAACATGTTGGAGACGTTCAGGGTCGAGGCGCCGGCGCCGGGGTTGGCGTAGCGGCGCACGATGCGGCCGTCGGCGGGCGCGCGGATCACGCTCAGCTCCTGGCGGTAGCGGGCCTCGCCCAGGCGGGCTTCGGCGGTCTGGATGGCGGCGCGCTGGGCCTGCAGGGCAGCCTCGGCGGCGCGGATCGAGTCGCGGGCCTGGTCGAGTTTCTGGCCGGCCACGAAGTTGGTGGCGACCAGGCCCTGCAGGCGGTTGTACTCGCGGTTGGCGGTGGAGAGCTGCACCTGCAGCACCGCGACCTGGGCCTTGGCCTGGCCGACCTCGGCGGCGGCGCGCTCGGCGGAGATGCGGGCTTCGTCGTCGTCGAGCTGGGCCAGCATCTGGCCCTTGCGGACCTCGTCGCCTTCCTGGACCAGCACGTCGCGGATGACGCCCGCGCTGCGGGCGGCCACCTGGATGATCCCGCCCTCGACGTCGGCCTTGCCGTTGGCGATGGCGACATAGGGGCTCTTGGGCGCATGGGCGGCTGCGACCTTCGCGGCCTCGGCCTTCCTGGCCTCTGCCTGCCTGGACATGAAGAACGCCCCGCCGCCGGCCAGGAGGACGAGCGCGGCGACGATCCAGACGATGCGGTTGCGGGCAAGCGCGAGCATGATGTGGTGTTCCTAGACCCCGACA
>Ga0307513_10012720_pt1 | contig 10365 bp, 14 predicted proteins | sample 15_EM_MG_FD_202174 | JGI IMG/M metagenome (GOLD analysis project Ga0307513, IMG submission 202174) | Populus trichocarpa ectomycorrhiza microbial communities from riparian zone in the Pacific Northwest, United States - 15_EM | ecosystem: Host-associated > Plants > Roots > Unclassified | place...
GTATTGACACATGGCTAGTGTGCTAGATACCGAGAGATCAAAGCGCGTTTTCGTACGGCTACGACTTTCACTTTATATTTCCCAAAGCCAAAACATCCATTTAAGTCTTCTACAAATGAGGGCAAGGACAATATTAACAACAAGGGTGCTCCCCGTCTCCAATGCCTACACCCCAACCTGGCCTGACTCAATCTCAAATACTCCGACAACTACCCAGCGGTCTGGTCCAAACACATAGAAGACAGTGAGGCGTTATTGCACTTTATACACCCATATTCTACAACTGAACGCCCCGTTCTACTCACACTATTCCCTCCACCTCACACAAGCAACTTCGCTCCTTACGTCCCTCACTCTCTCAATGTACCTATGAATATGGTTAGGTTTTTCGGATCACATATTTGTTATTCTCATGACTTCCACTTCCTGTCGATGTTTGTCAAATGCGCCTGCCGTGAGATTGTGGGTGAGATCGCTCAACGACCCCCCTACCCACTGGGAGCACCCAAGTCCCAGAGTCAGGAATTTTGTTACTCGAATAGCCCTTGAAAAGGCAAAAAACTTGACATAGCCGCCGATGTTTCAGTGATCCTTTGTTGCCTTTGTTTGACCGCCCCTCGGCACTCTCAACGACTCTGTCAACGACTCGGACGTCGAACCTGTAGTCCCCTAAGACGATTTCTGACCTAAAAGGACCACCTTGGTCCCCAACCTAATGTCCCGACACGAGTCCATAAACTTCGTGGATTTAGACCGCTGTTCGTCGGACGACCACCCTGAAGACACACTTCCCGGATATCTACATGCAAGTAGAAATCGCTCACCTCGTTTCCTCACCTCATTGGGACACATGCGGCCCTTCGTTGCGCGACACTTGGACAAGCTATCCACCGAGCGACGGCCAGCCGGTCCGAGATCGATTTTCTGCGTTCGAAAGTTAATATATATCACGCTTATCTTTGGAGCTGGCGTCTGGCTAGTCCCCTGGGCATTCCAACCACTCTCAAGCGACGTCCTACATCCACCAAGCCAAGAACCAAGCCAAGAACCAGAACCACCAGGTCATCCACTAAGCCAAGAACTAAGTCCAGAATCACAGTCGAATCACGCCACTACGATACCCCCAGGGATCTTTGATGTTTGTTTATCACGCAGGTTAATGTCCTAATGTCCCACTAAGTCCCGTTTGTAGGATGTACGAGCGCTGGATGCCCTCCTTCCGCAGTTTAACGCCGACCTCAAGTGGCCGGAAGGTCGCCATGGACGGTCCGTTCTGAACATTATAACTTTCTCGATAGCCCCTCCTGACCCCTCATTGCAGATATCTCAATTTCCTCGATCACAGCCGGGGATCCGGCTGGAACAACATCGTTCGGGAGCAAATGCTCCAAGCGCACGTCTCCAATTTGAGCCGCAGAGCATTCGTCATCCCACCTTATGTCGCTCATGCACATCGCCCGCTCGGAGGCAATGAAGATTTATTCGTCCCTTCAAGTGCCTTTAGTTATTCCCCACTCACTGGGTCGCCATTCCCTGGTTCACGCGGATATGGGCATTTGGATCCGCCGGGCGAGCAAACCTTGCCGCGTTCCGTCTCCGAAGAGTACTATAGTTCAGTCTGCCCTGAGGAGCGGCGCGTCAAACTGGATGTTCACGAAGTCTGCAAAGAATTGGGCCTAGACGTTGATAATGACGATGTCAAGGTTATTGCCGCAGCTTGGGCTAAGAAGCTGTTGGCCATGGATGATTCTTGCGTTGATGTGATCGGCCACCCGCTCTTCAACTACATGTGAGTCTCCATCTATATTGTACGTACGTGACTAACAGTTGTCACTAAGGGTCTTTGGATATCGCATCCTATCGCTCTGGCACGACCTCCGCAAATCCCCCTTATTGGCGGGCTGGGATTGGTCACCACTCATATACACAGAGGTGGAAGGGGTTGGGTTCCCCGTACCCAGGAGTACACTGACAGCCCGTCTCAGAAGTGTCTTGCCGCATACACATCCCTGGGCATCCCGACATTCGACCGACATAGCACCAAACCACCATCATGAGGTGCCGTTTATCATCCCGGGTCTCATTGCGGTCCATGTTCGCCGTGGAGACTACGAGGAGCACTGCAAGTTTCTCTCGTGGGCACGAGCAGAATACGGGTTTTGGGCCGCCTTTGGATCCTACAGCGTCTCGCAGCCTACCTTCCCTAAGGGCGTCGCTCACCACGATATCCCTCCGGACCGCTGCGACCCAGCCTTCCCAAAGCTAAACGATACGCTCTACGATCCACCGTATGCAGCATCCCCTCACAAAAACGAGGACGGAACGGTCGACCCGACGACGCTTACGCTCGAAGAACTCATCTCATCTCACTGTTGGCAGGATCTCGACTCGATACGGGACAGACTGCATGCGGTGCGAGAGTGGCAGAAGGCAAAAAACGGGCGCGAACTCAAGGATGTCTTCCTGTTGACAAACTCGAATGATGATGATTGGATGTCGGCATTGAAAGAAGTGCTCAAAAAGGATGGGTGGGTGGGACAGATCAAAACTTCGCGTGATATCGCACCCAAGTTGAGTGCAACTGGCATGTCCGTCAACCAAGGTGTCGATATGGCCATCGCACATTGGTCAGAGGTTTTCTTGGGTAACGGCGTATGTTCTTATTCACAGTGCCATCTTCACGGATACTATTCACTGACCACACCTCGAACCAGTTCTCAAGCCTGAGCGGGAACACCGTTGGCTTCAAGCTCGCACAGGGTTATCCTGTAGACTCGATCCATTTCTTCTAGCCGATTCCACTGGGGCGGTTACAGACTCCATAACCAAAGCTCTGTGTCCAGATTTTATGTTGTGAGTCGAAATGGAGAACTGGGTATATCGCCTCTCGACATGCATTCATTACTCTCTAGGGACAAATAGTATACACCTTGCGGTCTGAACTACATTACGAGACGATACTAACTACGATACCATGTTACGAGTACCATAAGCCAAGTTTACAGAATTATAAAGAACCAGAGGATAGCCGGGAATAGTGCGAGGCGAGGTCAATGAAGTCCATTGTATCGTAGCAGGGAACGGTTCAAAACACGTCCAAATAAAAAGCCTGAGCCTCGTCCAACAACCATCTCTCCTCCTTGATCCAGAGAGACTTGGCGATCTGCAACTGCTTCGCTCGCTCTGTGTGCTGGACTTTCTTGATTTCGACGATATACCCGCCACAAACAGGTCGATGGTCACTTATATTCGGCTCATATCGTCGGTAGAAAATATTCTGCACACGCTCTGGATCACGAGCACGATGCACGATGCGATCGCACCACGCCGGGATACGTCGCTTCTCAGAGGTATCATACTCGTCCGAGCCGCGGTCATATTTGTATGTTGGGACAAAGGTGATTGGGGGTTCTGTGAAGGATTGGAGACGGAAACCTGGGTTTGTAGTCATCTCCTTTAGGAGTTGGTCGTGTTGGAGTAGATAGGAGATCTCGCCGGACTTGATGCTGGATACGACTGCTTCTCGTCGCAGGTCGATACGGTAGTTCAAGTCCCCGTTCAACTACAAGGGCATTAGTTTTCAGCGTTTTCCTTAGAGCGGCTTGGTTGAGTCTACGCACAAAGCAAACCTCATGGTCTAAAATCATTGATCCATCCCCTCCACCGACGTATCCAAGCGTGTTCCCGCTCGCACTGAATACGCTCTTCTCCTCGAGAATGGCACCCAAGTCCCGATTGCGAGCGCGCTTATGTCCCTGCCCAGCAGCAAGATGACAGTTGATGAAGCAAATGGACGAATCCTCGACCACGAATCGCGCTACAATTGCGCCCTTGTTGCCGTAACGACCATTCATGCCTCGCTTGACGGTGGTGATAGCAACATCTTTAAGGGAAGGGATAAGGGCCTTGCGGACGAAGACGCAAGTGAAGAGCCCAACGAGGTTTTCTGTGTGTTGGACTATGTACCCCTCCCGTGGAATCGCGCGTTGGATCTCTAGGACAAGCCTGTCATGCCATAGTCGATAGTGTTTGGAAACCTTTTCGGATATTTGTCCGTCTGCCCGTTTCTTGCTTGGGCCCAAGAGGACCGATTCTACGTGCAGAGTGCGTGTAAGCAAATCGCATGTGTAAAGAAAAAGAAGCAACGCACTAGCGGTGAGCTTGTGGTCCTCGAGATTGATGACCTCCTGGAAGCCAAAGATAACAATATCAGGACTTTCCATCGACTGTAGATGGGTCTCGAAGAAGCTAGTGTTCTCAATTCCTGTGAGCATGTCTGGCCTAGCGTCGTCGAGGTTCCAAGTGCACATGAGGATGTTCAAAGGGCGGAAGGTACAGAAGGATGCTTCGCGCTTGAGGAGCTCAGCCTCTGTTATCACATGCACTGGTGAGCTACTCGGCTTGACGGACGAAGCAACGACGAACCGATCCAGTCCTGACCCAACAGGCCATCCCAAAACTTGACCTGTTCACCCTTCCCTACGGAGTAGACAACAAGCTTTTGCACCTGCATTCCAAACTGCCAGTCAGTCATTGCACTTCCAGAACAGAATGAAAGCCCTCATTTACCTGAGTTATAGCGACAGTGTCCACTGCAAGACGAATAACAGGTAAATCTCCGTGCGCCCTCCAGGCATTAGTGACAGTCCACGGCTTTGTCTTGACGTCATAGGCGTAGACCATTCCCTTCCGATTTCCGGCCCATAGCCTGGTCCCAGCACCTTCTAGAGCAAGGACGTCTGTCACGGAGACTTTGATGGTACCGACATGTGTTGGAGTGTCTCCACCGGCTTCGTTCCAGATCGTTACCCAACCTCCTTCGTGACCAAGGTACACTATTCCCGGCGTGGAGGAGAGGACGGTACCGGAGGTAACCGCTCCAACTGGATCCTGAACAATAATACTCCTCATGCTCAAGCCCTCTTCAGTCATATCGTAAATCCGCACGACAGGGCCTTTCGCTACCACGCCAGCCGAGGCACTTCCATTTGTACTCGCAGCAGTCGAACTCCCAGACCCGTTAGAAGTCCACATCCGTCCACGAAGAACGCGTAAGAAACCTTGACGGTCGACAATCCTCGCTACGCGGGGTGTCATCGTTCCCATCCCGAGTTCACGGCCCGTCGAACTCGAGAGATCAAACATGAGCACCTTCCCATTCTCGTCGACCGAAACCATCCACCCCCCACTGCGGAAGATGTACTGCACACCCACTGTATGCGCACTCGCCCGGAAGTCGGTCACAGCACCGAACCAAACGTCAAGCTCGAACAGGTGCCCGTCCCGTGTCCCACACCAGAGGTACCGACCTGCTTCCTCTTGTCCTCCACCCATCGAAGAGCTGGGTGGCGGGCGGAAATCCATTGCTGTCACACGTGGTTTATCCACTTTCCACTCGAGTCCGACGTCCTTGTTCAGATCGATGATGACCGGCGGATTGGCACTCCGCTCTTGGGCTAAATTATGGATCGTCAACATGCGGTCGCCAGCGATGACGCAGTACAGCCCCGCGACAGCCACAACCCCTGCATGCGCTGACACGTGGATTGGCCGTGAGGAGTACGAGTCGATAGACGGCGGGTGGCGGTTCGCGCGGGTTGGGTCCGGGAGATCGTCAGATGGTTTGCGTAGCGTAGAGGTGGAGCGTCCGAAGGCGGATTTGGAGGGCGTGCCTATTTCGTTCTCGTCGTCAGACTCCGAGCCACTTGAGGATCTCTCACGCCGCGGTGGGAGGGCGTCCCCTGGTGCTATTGTCCTCTTCGGTGGAGGGAGGACACTTTTGCTCGTTCCCACGGCTGAGGTGTCATTCGTAGAATGGGAGCAAGATGCGAGAACAGTGGAGAGACGAGCAATTGAGCTAATTTTCGTTCTTGGGGATTTGGTGAGTGCACGCTGATGAGAGTCTTGAGTCCCGTTCACCTGGGGTGGTTGGGGAATGCGACGAGGAGGTGGACTAGGAGTTGAAAGAAGTCGATCATCAACCACCAGTAATCCTCCAGGGCGTGCAGGGAGGGGTGGGGGACCTGTAGCAGGTAATGTTTGTTCAGTATTAGTGATGGCAGCTGGAGGGAGTAATCGAGGAGGCGGCGGAGGAGCTTGGCTAACAAATCGTGCAGGCAGCTTCGGAGGATGAATATTGGGGACTTGTTGGTTCCTCTCAGAGTCGAGGCTGCTCTTTCGTGAACCATGTTTCCGCAGGACCGAGATATCCTGCCAAGTTTTTGGGTCGTCCTCTTTGGTGATATGAATAGAACCTGGTATGCTAAGCTGGGACACGCTGTTCTCCGCACTTAGGCTAACAGGCGATCGGGGTGGGAGAGGTGGTGCGGGAGATTGAGGAGAAGGCGAAGACGAGTGGGACGGCGAGGCGGTAGGGGATGTGGATGGTCGTCGTATGGGGTTGCGCGCTGGTAGTGGTGGTGGGTTCAGAGAGGTGACTGGAGGTTCGCTATGGCTTGTGCTGGAACTCGAACTGGAGTTTGTACGAGAGAGTCGCTTAAGCGGAGAAGGCGGTCGCGAACGGGATGGAGGAGGAGGAGGTCTGCTAGAGATGCGTCATAACATGTATGCAGGAAATGTGGTGTTGTGTGCGATGAGGCTTACGCTTTTCGGGTATGCCGGATCGAATCTGGGGAAGACGGACCTGCAGCGGTGAAGGGGTTCATTACCCTGCTCAAAAGAACAGTTGTAAATGAGGATAGATACACATTCGAGGCTGGAAACAGAGACTTACTCTAACTGGCCGTCAGCTACATGAGGCGAATGTGGCCGGGATCGTGATGGTAAGACCGAAGGAGTTCTACACCTAACATTTAACGACCTTTCAAACAAATATGTGGGATTACGCACATTTTATGAGGCTTCAGTTGGTCCTCGACATTTCCAGCGTCTCCCAAGGGAGGTGGGGGCGCTGGTCTCTCCAAAGCAGCACGAAAAGAGAATTCGAGTTGCTCAGACTCTCCTGGAGAACTCCCTTTTGCCGGTGTCGTAGCCCGAACTCGTGAAGACGAACCAAGGCCTAGGGAGCTAGTCCGCTTCAAAGAAGGAGAACAATGAGTTGTACCAGAATTCGACTCTTGAACGTGTACAGAGGTATTGAGAGAGGACGATGATGAGGAACGAGATATCGAATTCTTCGGAACATGGATCGGTGTGGAGACGACTCGTCGGGATGGCTCAGCTGCTTCGTGAACAACGACAGTAGGGGGATTATCCCTTACGAGTGGTAATGTCGAAGAAATGGCAGAGTGAGACAAATTTCCTCGCCAACGGACCGCCCCTAGGTTCCCGGTCGATTTGCTACCAACTCCGCCCGCTAGAAAGGGTGAGGCTATCTTTGAGGAGCCGTTATTTGAATTAGCTGCTGGGTTTGTTCCAGCGCCTCCGTTTTGCTGAGCGGCGAGGGCTTCGAACCTGTTACGGAGCGAACTAACTGGAGGTGGGGCTTCTTGCTCGACATTTGAGTCTGACATGACTATATCGATGTAGTTGTTTAGTCCTGGCAATGGGTGGGGTTCACCATGCGCGGAAAATGGATGGCCTGCTGATGTGGCCGGGATCAGGCAATTCGAACCACCTGAGACCTGGAAACGTTTTCCATATGAAACCGTTTCTGCTCATATTCTCATAATACGTGGATAGACATAACAACGATTCTGTGATCTTCTCTGGACCATATTACCCTAGTACCAGCCTTTAGCATGAGAGACTGAGTTGTGGCCACGCTCGACGTGATCGCGGATCCATACATAGTTTGGCAACTTGCAAAGCGGACTGGTTATCGAGGAGGATGGTGATGGAGGATGGATGGACGGGACATGTCGTAGCCGAATTACTCGAAAAGGTACCTCATCTACAATAGAAGCAGGCTACTTAAGTAAAGGTGTTTTGATAATTGGCAAGTCGCATCAATGGTACTCAGGGGTATTTCGGCCCTTAGACAGTCCTTATTGGTGCAGCCGAAATGTCTTGAAATTTGCTCGGTGGCTGCAACGTAAGAACGTGTGCACTTGGGCGGGTTGGGCAGTACTCGTCCCAAAGGCTGGCAACGACCACATTACCTTGCCCAACGACGGGTGGAGGTGGCGCACTTCGACCCACCCCTCTCCCTCGCCCCATCCGCAGTACAGGCCTTTCCATAGGTCCCAGGCACGCTCTTTGTCGCACCTCTATTCCATAGACTCAATCCTGCCTATCTCATAGTAGGCGTAACCCGCTTCCCACTAGTGCAACAAGGCTCTGCAGGGGACTCTTCCGTCCCTGCCGGCAGACCACTCTTTATAGTCGTCCAAACATCCGTAAGGAGCGCCTCGACTACATGCCTGATATTCCCAATGCCACCACCGGCAATGACGGGCACGCCAGATGCGTCGAAAACTCGGCGATTTCTCGTCCCTCCGTTGCCTGCGGTCATTGAATAAGCACCACTCCGTACGTAGCAGAGGCCTTCCAGATGCCATACCAACGGGAAGAGCATCGCACCCGGCTGCAATGAGCGGCAATGAGTGGCAGGTTGAGTTCGCAGGTGACGAGGTTGCCCACGACGACCCCAAGCACGGGGTAGATAATCTTAATCCACTGGACTACCTCGATCCGAAGGCTAGTTGCCTTGCGACAAATTGCGAACGACAACGTCCAGGTCTGGTTCGACCTGGAACTGAAGGTCTTCCGTGTCCATTTCACGCGTTCCGACCGCCGCTGCGCAGCAGAGCTTCTTTGACTCCAGTTTCATCGAGGTAAAGGGGGGTGATTTGTTTTTCAACAGATCAGACTGCGCGTTGAAGTGAGAATGAAGACAAGGGAAGCCTGCCATTCTTCGAGAAGTAGAGAACGTCGATTGCTTTGGCGAGGGTTACGCCTGTTTGAGTGGTGATTAGGTCGGTCGTCATGACTGTCGCGAAGTTAAGACGAGTGATTTCTGCGCAATTACCGTTATCTGGGAAATGGTAACAGCTGTCTGGGATTCAGATAGCCGCAAATAGTATCGGTCTTCACAACCCCACACCTGGGGGGAATGTGAGATAGAGGTGATTCATTACAATGTCATACATAATCCACGAGTGATGGGAATGCCACAAAAGCCAAACCTAGGTGTGGTCGGTAACACGGATACTGCGAAGTAAGCAAGCGAATGACATGACGGGCGAGTCGAAGCGCCCGGCCATGACCCCCTCGCGTAACTTTTACAGTCAGCACCGCGACGAGCGGCGCCCAACTCGTTAACAGCCGTTTTCTCCATGAGATTGCTCATATACGGCGCTTTGAAATGGTGCGGATGACGCTCGTCTCAAGCGCATGCGCATGGACCATCGCGTTGCCCTCAGCGGATGATCTGTGGGAGTACGGAGACGACGGAGACGACGGAGACGATATCGCGGCAGGTGAGCGTCAGTCGTGGCCGGAGATGGACGAGTTGGTAGTTAACGTCCACCGGCCGGCTTTGTCCGTCTGAGCGAGTAACGAGTAGCGTGCCTCGACGATGCCTCAATTCCTCAGCACACGGGTAGGCATTCCCTTCTCTTATGGCACGTGGTCGTGGTCGTGGGGGGCACCAACGGCAATGGCAGTCCAAGTACACCAAAATATAAAGGCGTGCGAACAAAGCACAAGCTATATTCGCACTCACGCGTCGTTGTATTCCAGGGAACACCCATTGGGCGTGTTCACTTAAACCTCTCATCACCCACACCTGACACTTTGACCCGACACGTGCGTGTGCTCTGCAGCACTGATTGCACACGTGCCCACAGGCACAGGCACAGTGGGCACCCTTGAACCACTGAGGTACGTATTGGCTGATGTACCGCCTGTAATGATAAGTGAGTTTCTAGAAAAGCGAACGAGTCGAGGGGCTATAGCGCCACGGAATGGACGAGCCAGACCATGAATAAGACCCAAAAAAGGAAAATGAACCCACTCATGATCAAGAGGGTAGGGTTGTCGAGAACAGAAACATCGGTAATTAGTTGGCTAACCGATGGAATCTACGGTCGTCTTATGGTGAAGGTAGTCGAAAGACGAGAGGGGCGATAGCGCACTTTTTTTGGACTCCCCCAACGAGGGCTTAAAAACCCCTCAGCTCCTCAGGTATTACATGTGACGAAGCACTGCCAAGTGATGGGATGGTGACTTTCGTTTAACAATCCATCCGATCTTCCATCACTACTGTGTTCTGGTTCTGTGTACTGGGGTAATTGCTTAACAGAGAAGAACCTTCCAAAGGAACGCAATTCAGCACAGAACCCAAGTGGGTTTGCACCCAGTCGTGAAGCACCTGCAGGGATGGAAGCGCGTGACGGGGTCAGACAGCCTTCGGAGAGTCTCTGGGAATTCATTAAGTTCAGATGCGAGACAAAGAGAAACCTG
>Ga0307513_10012721_pt1 | contig 10364 bp, 5 predicted proteins | sample 15_EM_MG_FD_202174 | JGI IMG/M metagenome (GOLD analysis project Ga0307513, IMG submission 202174) | Populus trichocarpa ectomycorrhiza microbial communities from riparian zone in the Pacific Northwest, United States - 15_EM | ecosystem: Host-associated > Plants > Roots > Unclassified | place...
TTGCTCAATCTTGGTTCTTGATTGAACTTTCAACTCTTCAAAGAATTGACCATTCTTTGTTGTGAATTTATACTTCTTTTGCTCGTCTCCAGGTGTAGGCGTTGTGATCGAGTTGGTTTATAGTCTTTTTGCCTTGGAGCAAGTCTTCCATTGTGATAAGCTCATTCAAATCTCAACAAACTTGGGTTAGATTGATCTTGGGGTCGCGAATACCATTAAATTCCGCTAGGGTTCGCATCAAGCCCCCTAGCAATACAACACATAATGCTGAAACGCTTGGACCAGTCTAATAGTTTGCCTCTTGTTTGATCTATAAGTGTTTGTGAGTGCAACATGCCACTTAAACACGAGCTTGATTGTATTAAAATCAAAGAACTATGTAACGATAGGATAACAAAGCTTTTCTGGTTTAGAAAAGTACCGAAAATGAAGGAATCGAGGCTTCTGTTGGGCATGTATTCATAAACCAGAATTTTCTCTTCTCCTTAAATGCAGCAGCCAAGAAGTTTTACAAGATTTCAGTGTTGAAGCTTCGTGATCAGTATAACTTCATTTTTGAACTCATTTAATCCTTGTCTAGAACTCTTTGATGGCGTTTTTACTGCTATTTCTTGGTGATCTTCTAGAGTACCCTAGAAAATGGTATCCCAAGATTCTTATGCTTATCTCAATAAAACTAGTCACTAAAAGTTAATATAGTCATTTTGAGAAATTTACCTTGTACATAGGTCCAAAACAACCTTCTCTTATTGACACGACCAAAAGATTGAGGTGTTCTCTCAAGTGCAGGAGTGCCGAAATAATAAATAACCTGGCAAGACCAGGGTCGAACCACAGGGAGGTCAACTATATAAATTATAAATAACAACAACAACAACAACAACAACAACAATAATAATAAGTTGAAGAGAGCTTTGATATTGATATAATGATTAAACAATGATAAAAACAATTGAAGAAATTCACAGCTAAAGACCTTTTCAAAAAAAGACGTCAAACTCTAGGGACAAAATTTAATGAAATCAGGGGTGAAATTGTAGATATTTGAAAGTTTAATAGTCAATTGAAGGTCAATTTGCATAAATCCGAAACCAATAACCAAAATGAAAAGGGTGCTGAAATCCGAGGCTGATATTGAAGTTTACAAGGGCAAAATTGCATATAAAATTAGAATTTTATAGTTAATTAGGGATGCAATTGAAAGAAATTAAAAGTCGGAGGACAAATTTGAGCTTTGGCCAACCCTTTAAATTAAAACCCTTAAAATCCAAAATGACAATGTTTTGAACAGTAAAAAAAGGAAAGAAAAAAGACAAATCATACACCACCATCTTCTTCTTCTTTTTTCACCTGAAAAAGCTATCTAGGTGACTACTTTTCTGGGGCATTTAATAATTCATCTCTCAACCAAACCGGACAAATCATACACTACCATGATGGCCTAACTACACCCTAGAGTACTCTTGCCTGCCAAATATACCTACAGCCGCCGCAACGTCGCCCAAATTGGATAACTCAGGCAGCCTTTAGTTGCGAACTTTTTCAGGTCATAATTGCAACTTTAAACCAATAGTTGGGATACTTCCAATTCAAATCAAGGGCCAATTGTCCCTAATAAAGACAAAGTATTCCTCTTTTATCCCCTATAAATAGGGGTGCATTCCAAGCTTTAGAGATCAAGAAATCAGAAATCAAAGTTGGGGAAAAAATCAGTTTTTCCATAGTTTTTTTTGTTCTCCTCCACCAGCCTCCTTTGCACTACCATAACCACTATGTCTCCACCACCATTGCCACCACCAACAATACACGGGTCTTCCTTGCACCACTAGGAATGCTACTCCTCTGGCTAGGCAAGCTTTCCTCTTCGTTTTCTTTCTCGAACTCTGCCTATGCCATTACATTTTGCATGTAGTGGCCAAAATAATTAACTCCTTGGTCACTAGGCTGGGCTAGTGACCATGCAGGCCTGTGCTGGACCCCGCCCAAATGGCTTGGCTAGATCTAGCCCATTTAAAAAAATAGAGAGAGCGAGAGGGAGAGGGAGGCCAGGTTTGTTAGGCTGCTTGTCGGGCTAACCCGACCTGACTAAGGCCAGCCCAAGTGTTTAAGTCGAGCCCAACAAATATAATAATAATAATAATAAACAAAAAAATCCAAGTGTCTTTTCAAAATATTTGTGATTTTCTTGCATGTTTTTTCAAAACATTTGCATAATATCTTGTTATATATTTACACTGTTACATATAGATCCGGTATTAAAATACTTGGTTTTCTCCGAAACTATTCTTAATTTTTTTAAAAAATTGAAAAAAATTAACAAATTTTTAAATTAATTTCCTCTTTGAAAAAAAAAATATATTGTTTTCTTGCATACGACCAAATCCTAAAGGTTTTTCATGCATATTTTCTAAAAGATAAAAATCATATTTTTATTATGTTTTTTAAAAAATGCAAAAATAAATATCGTAACCAGTTTATGATTATCCATTAGGGTTTGATCAAAATACAAAAAAACCCATAACAATTATTTTGTTATTTAGAATTCTAGGACTTAGTTATATTCAAGAAATAAATAAATTTGGACCTTGGAACAGTTAGGATTTAATTCAATAAGATAGAGGCTTCCTCATGATGGGAGATCTATCTTGAATCACAGACAAGACCAATAGATAGAAACACAACCTAGAAAAACAATCAAACAACAATGCAGCTTACTTTAGATAGGGTGTACTGGGGGTGATGCGTTTTCCCTTACACAACTAGTCCTTTACCCAAACTTTCGCAGACTATAGGTTTTCTAATAACCATAATACTAGGTGGCGACTCCTAAACCTTATAATCATAACCTTATACCCAAACCCCCTTTTCAACACACCTCTTAGGAAGTTGACTCGGCATCGTTCGACACCGCGTGTAGGGCACAACAATATTTACAAGAAAATGTTTATATTTTTTTAACAAGAAAAGAAGCAAAGTTTCAAATTCATGAGGACATAACCCCTTTTAAGGATTATACCATTCTCAAGTTCATTCTTTAATAAAAACAAACTTTATATTTTTTAAAAATTACAAAGTTTTAACTTCTCATGAATATAACCCTTTTAAGGATTATACAATTCATAGATTGATTCTTCAATAAAAAAACAAAACTTTTTATTTAATTTTTTAAAAACCACCAAAGTTTCAACTTCTCGTGATCATAACCTTTGTTGGTACTCAATTTTGGACCCCACGTGCTGGAGATGGTGTATACCCATTTTGAACCAAGTGTAGGAGTGTAGCTCATGTTTGCTAGAAAATTGACAAAAGCGGAGGAGAAAGAAATATTTTTTTCGAACCCTGTTTGAGTTGTTTTCTGCTCTCTTTATCCTTCCCCTTTGCTACCAAAATCATCAGGTTTTCTTAGACTGATTAGGGGTCTTCATAATGCTAAATTCGTTCCTTCGTTATCTTGTTTTTAAGGTTGGATAAATCCCTCAAAATTTACACTAAAAAAAACACTGATTCTGCTGCTGTCGTAATTTTTTATTCCAAATTAGGCTCTGATTTTGACTTGGTTTTGTACGATATCTGATCATTCTAGCTATGTTCTATCACTCATGACATGTTGAAAAATTGACCTACACCTTTATTGGGTCCTAGGGATCACTGATCTTAGGGCAAACTCTCAGTCAGATTTGGATTGCTTGGCATTGTCAGATCAAGAACCTTTTTGACCAATTAGATTACTGCCATATTCTGTTCTTTAAAACGATTTTATCTCAATTCAACTCCTTCATCAAAGTTGTAGTCCTGGACGCGTAGATAAATTTGGGCTTTTGAATCGCTTGATTTCGATATCAGAAGCTCAAGATATTCCCGTTTGAATATCAGTGTGAAAGTAGACATTCATGCCGTGAGAAGGATCCTGACTTGAGTTTTGCACTAAAAACTCTATTTCCGTCACAAATTTTGATGATTTGTTCTTAGGTCATACTCTCAGTCATATCGGGATTCTCGGCATTGTCAGTTTCTAAATTAGATCAGGAGACCCTTTTTGATCAACCAAATTACTGTCAAATTCTGTTCTTTAAAACGATTTTATCTCCCTTTGACTCCTTCATCAAAGTTGTAGTCCTGGACGCATAGATGAATTTGAGCTTTCGAATTGCTTTATTTCAATATCAGAAGCTCAAGATATTCCCATTTGAATATCTAGTGTTAAAGCAGGGAATCCTGCCGCGAGAAGGATTGTTGCCCAAGTTTGCAGGGACACAATTGCAAGATGCTTAAAGTTTGAAGACCAATTGCAGGCCAATTTGAATCCTTTTTTGGATCAAGGACCAAATGGAAAAATTGCTAAAATAAGGAGGATGATTGAAGATAAAAAATAGAAAGGAATTCTGCCGAAGGAAGACATTGAAGAAAACACGTTACCTGCATAGCTAGCCGTTTTCTTTCTTTCCTTTTTATCTGAAATTTCTTGTTTGGTTTCCATGTTTCTCTCGCTTGAATGGAGAGCTGCAGACCACGTTTTTATTGACTCATTTCAAAGGGAGCAGCTGGCCCTATGGAAGGAAAGAAAAGAGCCACACCATCCTCTAAAACTGGAAAGAAATCAGACGTGAGCACAAAATCAAAATCAGAATATTGCAGTTTCCTTTTTGCGTTTTTTTACTGCAAATCAGTAGGGATTTGCCTCCTAGAATTAATGCATTGAATTTTTCCTAAATAGAGATATATTTAGACTATATATAAGCCCTTCTAATGACCTAACGAGGGCAGAAAAAAAGAGGATAAAAAGAAGAGAAAAACGGAGAGAAAAGAGTAGAAAAAAATAGCCAAAGACGTGCAGATAAAACGCAGAGAACAGGAGTTTCTGTTCGTTACTGTGAAAAGAGAAAAAAGAAAAAAGAAAGCAGAACAAAGAAGGAGGGAAAGAGAAGAGAAGAAAACAGGAAGAAGCAAGGAAAAGAGTCCAAAACCAGCGTGGCCATTGTTTTTTTTCGCCAGAACCAGTAGCCAGCGACCGGGTGTAGCAACTGCAGTGCCATCTCCTTCGCCTGTTTCAGCGCCAGGTAAGTCCATGCATTCTCTTTGCTTTGCATTTTAATTATATATGTTTTTGTGCAATCTTTTGTGGTTACTGTTCAAGTGAATTATAATTCACTTGAATAGTTGTTTAAATTTTGTGTCCTGCTGGGTCCCTTACTGAGGCAAGTGACCCGGCCGGACCTAATTCTTTTTTTAAAAAAAAATTAAAAGAAAGAGAAAGAGATTTATTTTCTGGAATATTTATTTTAAAGTCTGAATTTTTTTATGTTGTAAAAAAAATATATACCAATCTCGTATTTAGAATACCCGGTTTTCGACGCAACTGCGGCAAATATACATATATATCAAAATTTGTTTTTTTGTGTGTTGCATACAACCAATACCCTAACATGTTTTGAACGTTCTTTTTTTTATATAAAAAAATATATTGGAAGTTTTCGAAAATGTGTTTTCGCATGGATTTCTTAAACACAACAAAATTATTTTTTTGCATTTCTGGATTTTACAACATGTTTGTAAAATTCCAAAGGGTATTGGCCAATATTCCAAAAAATATAAAAATCTTATTTTGTGGGGAATTCATCTATTATTCACCGTTAATGTTTGGATAAAGAAATCTCAAATGGATAATATCCAAAATATTATTGGGAATAACTGGTTATTATTCACTATTAATATTTGGATAAAGAAACCCTAAGTGGTAAATATCCAAAATAATTTTTTAGGAATAATAAGTCATTACACATCCTTGAAAGAAACCTTGATTATAATCAAGGACATTTCAATTTGTTTTACTCCACGGTTTACGAGCTGTGAGAGTATGAAACACTAAGGCAAAAATAGGCTTTTAAAGCGCCCTGAATTTCCTTAGATTTCTAAATTTTTGTCCCTCCTCCTTGCGATTTACGAGTTGCAAACTCTTGAAATACTAAGGGAAAAATGAGCTTTTAAAGCACATGGAATCTCCTTGGATTTCTATCTTAATAAGTTTAGTCTGAATTGAACACGGATTTCACGAGATCTGCATTGGTTCTCCTTGGTACTTTGTAGACACATCTAAGGATGTGATCCACATTGACCAAGGGTTCTTTCTTTTTAGACTTTCAGTTCGAGTTTGTTCATCATAGCAAAATGTATCCTAGAAAAACTGATGGGATTAGAAAACACCAACACCATAGCAATTATAAGGCAAACCAAATACCAAGAAGCTTAGCTTAGGTAGGGCGTACTAGGGGTGCTAATACCTTCTCTTTACGCAACCAATCCCTTGCCTTAGAATCTTTAAAAGACCAGTTAAGGTTCCTAGTGACCATAATACTAGGTGGCGACTCCCTTATTCACAAAAAAACAAAAATAAAAACTTCGAAATCAATTGAGGATCGCCGCGCTCCGCCGCGAGGGTGCGACAACGCTTTTAAGAATTATATCATTCTCACATTGATTCATTGGAAAGAAAAAAAAACAAGTCTTTATTTACATTTTTTTAGGAAAAGTAAAATTACATTTTTTACACATAATATAACAGCACCATTAAGATGGCATGTCTGCACAATTGTATATTAATTAAAATGAATAAACCAATAACATATGAGAAAATACACATCCACACAATCACATATAAGAAATTACACCTCAATAACATATAAGGCGTTGTCATGGTTTAAGCGGCATGTATGCACTCATGCAGCTTTTAGAACCAATCTTCTTTGGTGCATGTGGATTCATCAAGTTGATGTTGTTTTACCATGGCAACATGTGTCGACTATAGAGACTCGGTTTGGCTATGACAACCATGTTTTCTTCTCTTTCTTTTCTCCCTTTCATTCTCTCTCCTCCCCTCATTTCATGCACATTTTATTTTGGTAAATGAAACCCTTTGTTTTTTCTACTCTTCCAATCCCAATCCCTTCAGTTTTAATTTAATGAAAAGCAAAATAGTCAAACTATTTTTAACAAAATCGAGCATTAACTCGAAGTTGAATTTATTTTTTTTTGCAACCACAAGAATCTTATTAAGACAATCGAATCAAAAAACCAATCTCAAATCTTAATCCCATCAATTGAAAAATGACCTTATTGAAAATAAAAAACATATTGAGGGAAAAATATTTTTAATATATATTGAGGGAATCGCAGTCAAAATAGAAAGAATAAAAAAAAAGCTAAATAATGCAATGACGTGTAAGGTTTTATAGATGCAATTACCAACGAAATTACAGTGGGATTCAAATAGGAAAACCGTGAAGTGATGTGGCATTGATACCGACATAATGGTAGACGTCAATGATGTCTTTGTTTTTGCCAATTAATGACAACAAGTTTATTACACATACATCCCTTCCTTTAGAAATGATCGTTCAAGAGTTGATTAGCTATTTGTATTGAAAACCAAACCTAGGAGTCGTGTTAAGGTTTTTCAGGATGAGAATGATTAATCAAACGTGAGAGATGATATTTTTTAAGTTAGTGAGTTAGTTGATTCATATCGAGTTACTCCATCAATTGACTTAGAAGAAAATTCAAATTTTCACGTCGCTGAGAATATTCTTGTTGATATTAACGCTAAGGAGTTAAATGTTGTTCTAAGCTCCAGTGGACAAGCACGAGTCGGTGAAGATGATTATAGCAATGAAATTAACGTAGAAGATTGCGATGGAGCTGATGACGAGTCAATTGAAGAAGAAGAAGACAATCCTAACTAATTATTAAAACACGAAAGTGTAATGCCATAAACTATAATGTAATATTTATTAACAAAATTCTCTACAAAAAAGTATTTATTTTATTATTGTTAAGTGAACTAGTGTTATTGTGTTGTGCGTGTAGCTATCAATTTAAGTATTTGCAAGATTGATAGATAAGAAATACATATACAATATGGCATCAGACATTGTTTCACACTGATGGAAATACTGATGGTTTGTTTATTACAAACAGGTATACCGACAGTCTACTTCCGTTAGCATATTCCAGAGGTGAGGGGAATTGTTTCCCTACTTGCTGGCACTGTTCATGGAATAAATTACACATGGGTATACCGATGGTCTGCTTCCATCAGTATATTCTAAAGTCAAGGGGAATTATTCCCTTCACATGTCGGTGATAACAATTAAAGTTTTCATATTGCCAACAGAATCACTGACGGACTACGAATTATAACGCGCTGGCACTTAATGCTTTTACTAATTGAGTGGCAGGTTTCCTAACAAAATCACCAACGGACTATGAATTCCAACGCGCTAGTAATTAATGCATTTTTTACTGTTAACTATTTATTATTTTACCAATAAAATCACGAACGGAATGAAAACAAATCCATAGGGGTTTTTGAAATTCTTAGTGCGAAACAAAAATTTAAAAGGATTTTATAGACGGAATCATCAACAAAATATTTAAAAATAATAATATTTAATAGTCTGTCGGTAATTCTATTCGTAAAACCTAATATAAAAACTTTATGCGCACATTAGACCTTCATTTTCTTCAGTTGGCTTAAAAACATTACTATTCTATCTTATTCTCTCTGTCTTCTATATGTCTATTCTTCAATTCTGTCTTTCAAATATCAAGGCTACAAATTAAGCTTCATTTCTCTCAACACAATCAACAGGCATTTATAGATATTATTTTTTTTTGAATACTTTCTTCTTATTTTTCTTCTTTTTTGTGGTTTTTTTAACAACGTATTTCTCTTTTTTGTTTTTGTTTTTTTGGTATCACACCTACTTCAAATATGAAATTAAGCATGCCATTAAGGTAAGAATTTTTTATTCCTTATTCTTTATTTGTCTATGCATTATTTTTTTCTTTTTTGTCTCTATTTTTGTTCAATTATTTGTTCATTATAATTTTATGAAGTAATAGTTGTGTTGAATTTTAGTTGTTATTGCGATGATTTTTTATTGTTTTGTTGAATTTTAATTGTTATTTTCAAATTTATTGTTCAATTTCAATTGAATATATAAGATTAAATTTAATTAAACAAAATTCTTGTCAATTTAGGATTAAAAATATTATCACGTAGAAAATTCTCATTTTCTATGAAATTGAATTATTCAAAATTGTTGGTAGAAGTAAAATAAAATTAACTGGTTTGTGGCATATATGTTGTCTATTTGCAGCAATAAACATTTTGGGTAGTTTCCGATATAGGAGAGGTACTGCCGAATTTTTATAAAGAAAATTCAAAATTGTTTATTTTTTTCTGTAATTGTGTAGATGCATAGGGGAAAATCAATTGCACATCGTGAGCACAGGATCACTGCTAGTTCTTCTAGTAGCGATGATAACAACAACGTATCATTAGGTGCTGACCAAAAAGAGGCACCTGAAGCACATGCGTCGACTCACAACGTTGTCTCTTCGACTGCGATGCCGCAACGCAAGGCGGGGTCCTTTCATAACAGGATGTATTCACCTAAAAGTACAAGGCGTAGTGGAAGGATGACCTTTCAATGTAAGTTTGTTTTGCTTTGAGTTGGCTTATGTTTAACAATTTATGAACAAATAATATTTCATTAAATTTATCAATTTTAAAGTTCACAAACATTGAGGCTGCCAGAATAATAACATTGGCATTTTAATTATCGATGGAAATTTCATTATTTCAATGGAGCCAGGTTTCTAAACATCCTGAATAGAAACAACAAGTTGATGTATGGTTTACAAGATTTAAGGTTAGTATTATCTTAAGATTTTTACTATTTATCATGTTATTTCGTTTACTTTATTGAAATTTTTATAATTATTGACATGACCAAAAGATTGATGTCTTCTCCCAAGTGCAGGAGTGTCGAAGTAATAAATAACCCGGCAAGACCGGGGTCAAACCACAGGGAAGTTAACTATATAAATTATAAATAACAATAATAATATAACAACAACGACCACAACAACAACGACCACAACAACAACAACAACAACAACAACAACAATAGTAATAGTAATAGTAATAGTAATAAAGAGGACTTTGAGATGTAAGATTAATGTGAGGATTAAACAATGATAAAAACAAATGTCAAGGTTAGAGGATCCACTAATGGTATTTCAAAAAAGTATAGTATAAACTCTTATTAGTCAACTGGAAACCACACACAAACGAGGTTCCAATCGGATTATAAATTGTTAACATGATTACATTAGTTATCTTATTCGAATAATGTTAATACTTGTAAAAGTTGTCAGGTATTCATGATTATAACTTATGTTAACAACAAATCAAGTTCCTTTCATAGCGCAGGTGTCGGTTATACCATACGGTTGGGCTATGAAAGTGTCAAGTATTTGTTGTACCAAGGGTTATACAACATAAATCTAGATTAACCATTTAA
>Ga0307513_10012722_pt1 | contig 10363 bp, 8 predicted proteins | sample 15_EM_MG_FD_202174 | JGI IMG/M metagenome (GOLD analysis project Ga0307513, IMG submission 202174) | Populus trichocarpa ectomycorrhiza microbial communities from riparian zone in the Pacific Northwest, United States - 15_EM | ecosystem: Host-associated > Plants > Roots > Unclassified | place...
GGTGGTCAGCGGCAGTGGCGCCCAGTTCCGCGAACTCGCCTTGGTGTACGCCTCGTTGACCCGCACCGACGAGAACGGCAAGGCCGTCCCGGACCTGGCCAAGAGCTGGGAGTACAACGCCGACGGCGACCAGATCACCTTCCACCTGCGGCCCGACCTGAAGTTCAGCGACGGTGAGCCGGTCGACGCGGCTGCCGTGAAGGCGGCCATCGAGCGGGCCCAGAAGCAGAAGAACTCCGCGCTCTTCGGTGACCTCACCTCCATCGAGTCGGTGGACGCCAACGGGCTGGACGCGGTGCTCCACCTCAGCCAAGTCGACTACCAGATCCCGCAGTTGCTCGGTGAGCGCGTGCTGCAGATCGCCAGCCCCAAGGCAGCCGAGTCCCCCGAGAAGCTGGACCAGAGCCCGGTCGGCGCGGGCCCGTTCATCGTCACGCAGCTCGTGCCGGGCACCAAGGCCGTCCTGAAGAAGAATCCGGACTACTGGGACGCCAAGAACATCCACATCGACAACGTCGAGCTGACCTCGGCACCGGATGCCTCGACGGTCGTTTCCGGGCTCCAGACCGGCGTCTACAACTTCGCCGACATCAAGCCCAGTCAGGCCGACGCCGCCAAGAAGGCCGGCCTCGACGTCTTCGTCCAGCCCGGCTTCAACGCCAACAACATCAGCCTCAACGTCAACAAGGCGCCGTCCGACAACGACAAGGTCGTCGACGCGGTCCGCTACGCGATCGACCGCCAGGAGTTCGTCGACAAGCTGACCTTCGGCTACGGCTCGGCGACCGACCAGCCGTTCCCCAAGGGGTACGTGGCCTACGACCCGGAGTCGGAGAACAACTACGCCTACGACCCGGCGAAGTCGAAGAAGCTCCTCGCCGAGGCGGGATACACCTCCGGCAAGCTCAAGCTGAACCTGGTCATCCCGGCGGAGGACCCGCAGGCGGAGATCGTCCAGTCGCAGCTGGCGAAGGTCGGCATCACCGTCACCATCAAGATCGACAAGAACTGGGCGACGCCGTTCTTCGCCAAGGACCTGACGTTCTCCCTGTACGGAACCACCGGGCGGGACTCCGCCGCGCAGACCCTCACCGCGCACTTCGGCCCGAACGGCCCGCTCAACCTCAGCTCGCCCTACGAGCCGGCCGGCTTCGAGGCGGCCATCGCCAAGGTCCGCCAGACCCCGCTGGACTCGCCGGACTACGCCAAGGTCCTCCAGGCGGCGACGCGGGCCGGCCTGGAGAGCAAGGCGCTGGTGTTCACGTACTCCTCGCCCAACCTCATCGCCAAAAGCAAGTCCATCTCCGACCTGCCCAAGAACCCGGCCCACATCGACTGGACCGGCGTGACCATCGACGGCAACTGACCCTCCGTAGGCCCGGTTCACATTCCATCACCGTGAGTCCATCACTGAGAGGGGGCAACCCATGACGACGACGGAGGCTCCGGCCGTACCCGACGTCCGTCGCACGGTCGCCGCGGCCAGGACGCGGCACACACTCGGCCGCATCCTGGTCACCCTCGCCCGGTCGATCGCGATCTTCGTGCCCGTCTTCCTGGTCGCGACGTTCGTGACGTTCGCGCTGCGGGCGCTGAGCGGGCTCAGCCCGGCCCGGATCCAGCTGGGCGAGGAGGCGACACCCGAGGCGATCGCCCGCGTCGAGGCGCAGTGGGGCCTGAACCGGCCCTTCCTGGTCCAGTACGGGGACTGGTTCAACGGTGTCCTGCACGGGCAGCTCGGCACGAGCTGGACCAACGGCGCCGACATCTCCACCCTGATCGGTCTCGGCCTCGGGGTGAGCCTGTCGGTGGCGACCTTCGCGCTGCTCATCGGCGTGGTCGCGGGCTTCGGCCTGGGCACGCTCGCGGCGCTGCGCCGGACCACCTGGATCGACCGCGCGGTCACCGGCTTCGTCACGGCGATCTCCGTGATGCCGGCCTTCGTCGTCGGCATCGTGCTGGTCGCGGTCTTCGCCGTCGGACTGGGGCTGTTCCCCTCGGCCGGGTACATCCCGGCGGAACAGGGGTTCGGTCCGTGGCTCGCCCACATCACGCTGCCGGCGGTCGCGCTGAGCTTCGACGTCGTCGCCGACGTCGCCCGTCAGCTCCGCTCCAGTCTCGTCGCGGCCTACTCCGAGAACTATGTGACGGGCGCGGTCGTACGGGGGCTCAGTCCGCGGCGGATCTTCTTCGGCCATGTGCTGCGCAACGGCCTCGGGCCCGCGCTCGCCACCCTCGGCCTGAAGTTCCCCTCCCTCGTCGGCGCCTCCGTCGTCACCGAGTGGATCTTCGGGCTCCAGGGGTTCGGCCGGTTCGCGAACGACTCCGCGCAGGCCGGTGACGTACCGGCGGTGCAGGGCGTGCTGGTCGTGTCGATCGTGCTGGTCGTCGTGTTCAACCTGGTCGTCAACCTGGTGCTGGCGCGTGTGACGCCCGCATCCCAGCGGGGAGTGTGAACCGTGGTGCGTCGTGTACTCGCCCTGCCGTCCGGCCGGATCGCCGTGGTCATCCTCGTCCTGATCGCGTTCCTCGCCGTACTCGGTCCGCTGCTCGCTCCGCAGAATCCCCTGGCGACCAGCGCCGACACCCTCGCGGGCACCTCCGGCGCCCACTGGCTGGGGACCGACTACCTCGGCAGGGACGTGCTGAGCCGGCTCCTCGACGGCTCCCGGATCAGCGTGCTCGGCTCGCTTGAGGTCGCGCTGACAGCGTTGGTGGTCGGTGCGGTGCCCGGCATCCTGTCGGTCTACCTCGGCCGGACCTTCGAGTGGATCACCCTGCGGCTGGCCGACACCCTGGTCGCGCTGCCGTTCCTGCTGTTCGCCGTCGCCGTCATCGCCCTGCTCGGCAACGGCATCACCCAGGCGATGCTGGTCACCGGGGCGCTGGTGTCCCCGCTGTTCTACCGGGTGTCGCGCGCCGCCACTCTGTCCGTGGCGCGCTCGCTGTACGTGGAGGCGGCGGTCATCGCCGGTGCCTCCGTCGGCTGGGTCGTACGCCGTCACGTCTGGCTCAAGGTGCTGCCGCCCATCGCGGTGGCGCTCGCCCAGACCATCGGCGTGGGGTTCGTGATCGTGTCGAGCCTGACGTTCCTCGGGATCGGCGTCCAGCCGCCTGCGCCCACCTGGGGCGGCCTGCTCGCCTCTGACCTGGCCTATCTCAGCCGACGGCCGTGGGCGCCGCTCGCCCCCGCCGTCCTGATCATGATCACCGTCTGGGCCTGCAACCTCCTCGCCGACGCGATCCGTGACGTCTCGGGCGAGGCGGGCCGCGCGCTGGTCAACCACCGCAAGGCCCGCGCCAACCGGCTCGACAAGGCCGAGCCCGCTCCCGCCGGAGGTGCGTGATGACCACGCTGTCCGAGAAGCTCCACGTACAGGCAGACGAGTCGACGGTCTCTGCCGATCCTCCGGCGCCGGTGCTGTCGGTGCGTGATGTCCGCATCAGCGATCAGGCGGGCGACCGGGAGATCGTCCACGGTGTGAGTTTCGCGCTCACCCCCGGGCGGGCCGTCGGCATCGTCGGCGAGTCCGGCAGCGGGAAGACCCTCGCCTGCCGGGCCGCGCTGGGCATCCTGCCCGCCCACTTCGAGGTCACCGCCGGTTCGATCGAGATCGACGGGCGCGACATCGCCGGGCTGTCCTCCGCCGAGTGGACGGCTCTGCGGGGCGCCACCATCAGTGCCGTCTTCCAGGACCCGGCCTCCTACCTCAACCCCTCGATCCGGGTGGGCGCGCAGGTCGCCGAGGTCATCCGGGTCAAGAAGGGGGTCAAGCGGGGCGAGGCACGCCGACAGGCGATCGACCTGCTGCGCGCCGTACATCTGCGGGACCCGGAACTGGTCTACGGCCAGTACAGCTTCGAGCTGTCCGGCGGCATGCTCCAGCGGGTGCTCATCGCCGCCGCGATCGCCGCCGGGCCCCGGATCCTCATCGCCGACGAGGCCACGACCGCGCTCGACGTCACCGTCCAGGCGGAGATCCTCGACCTGCTGGCCGACCTGCGCGAGGAGACGGGACTTGCCCTCGTGGTGGTCTCCCACGACCTGGCCGTCGTCGCCCAGCTCTGCGACGAGGTCCTGGTCCTGCGGCAGGGCGAGGTGGTCGAACAGGGCCCCACCCGGCAGGTGTTGCACGACCCGCAGCACGAATACACCCGGCTGCTGATCGCCGAGCACGAGCAGTACGGCCTGGACAGGTTCCTGGCGCCGAAGGAGGACGCGTGAGCAGCGAACAGACAGCTCTGTCCATCGACCCGGTCGTTCCGGTCCCTCCGGTCCTTCAGGTCGAGAACCTGGAGGTGCACTACGGGCTGCGCCGACGGCGCCGCAGCGCCCTCAACGGCGTCTCCCTGAACGTCGCGCCGGGCGAGACGGTCGGCATCATCGGCGAGACGGGCTCGGGCAAGTCCACGCTCGCGCGGGCCGTGCTCGGTCTGGTCCGCGCCTCCGCCGGGTCGATCGTCGTCGGCGGTGAGGACATCGGCGCGTACGGTCCCCGCCAGTGGCGCGCCCTGCGTCGCCGGGGCGTCATCCAGTACGTCTTCCAGGACCCGTTGCGCAGTCTCGACCCGGACCTCACCATCGAGGCCTCGCTGGCCGAACCCCTGATCCTCCAGGGCGTGTCCCGGGAGGAGGCCGCGACCCGGGTGCGGGCCTTCCTCTCCCGGGTCCGCCTCGACGAGGAACTGCTCGACCGGCTGCCCGGTGAACTCTCCGGCGGACAGCGCCAACGCGTCGCGGTGGCCCGGGCGTTGGTGACCGACCCGCGCCTTGTCATCCTCGACGAGCCGGTCAGCGCCCTGGACTCCGCCAACCGGGTCCAGATCCTGCAGATCCTCAAGGAACGCCGCGCCGACGGCGTGGCCCTCGTCTTCATCTCCCACGACCTCGGATCCGTCGCCGGGATCGCCGACCGTATCGCGGTGCTGTACCGGGGCGAGCTGGTCGAGGTCGGTGCCGCCCGTGACGTCATCGGCGCGCCTCAGCACCCGTACACGCGGCTGCTCGTCGGCTCCGCGCCCACGCTGCACACCGCGGCGGCCGACCGGGCCGAACGCGCCGCCCTGCGTGCACTGTTGCACGCCTGAGTCCTGCCGAACCCCTTCACCCCTCAGCCCCGCTCCACATCCGAGCTTCGCTCCCCGCCGAGCCCTCGACAGACAGGAACAGCCATGCCCCGCACCCTCCATCTCGCGCTCCACCCCTACGGCGTCGGCGGCCCGGGCCAGCACGGCCTGTGGAAGGACCCGCGCGTCGCGAAGAACGCCAGCATCGACATCAACTACTACATCCGGCTGGCCCAGGCGGCCGAACACGCCCTGTTCGACGCCCTGTTCATCGTCGACAGCCAGTTCATCAACTCCACCTACCCGGCGCACTACCTCAACCGCCTCGAACCGCTGACCCTGTTGTCGGCGGTCGCCACCCACACCAAGCACCTCGGCCTGGTGGGCACCGCGAGTTCGACATACAACTCCCCGTTCAACCTCGCCCGCCGGTTCGCCTCCCTCGACCACATCAGCGGCGGACGCGCCGGCTGGAACGTGGTGACCAGCTTCGACACCGGCGCGTCCAGGAACTTCGGTCTCGACGAGCACCCCGACTACGCCACCCGCTACGGCCGTGCCCTGGAGTTCGTCCAGGTCGCCCGTGGGCTGTGGGACTCGTACGAGGACGACGCCTTCCCGGCCGACGTCGAGCGGGGCGTCTTCCTCGACCCGGCCAAGCTGCACGAACTCGACCACGCGGGCGAGCACTTCAAGGTCGCGGGTCCACTGAACCTCTCCCGCTCCCCTCAGGGCCAGCCGGTGATCTTCCAGGCCGGGGTGTCCGAGGAGGGCCGGGATCTCGCCGCACAGGTCGCCGAGGGCATCTTCGCGCCCGGGGGCTCCTTGGAGCAGTCTCGGGACTACTACGCCGACATCAAGAAGCGCACGGCCGCCTACGGCCGCGACCCCGACCACGTCAAGATCCTCATCCACGGCGGACCGGTCGTCGCCGCCACCGACGAGGCGGCCCGCCGTCGCGAGCGGGAGATCTTCGAGGAGGACGACGACTTCGACCGCAACCTCGCCCTGCTGGGCCGGTCGTTCGGGGCCCACGACTTCAGCGTCTACGACCTGGACGCTCCCTTCCCGGATGTCGCCCACCTCGCCGAGAAAGGCGGGCGCACGGGTGCCGCGCAGCTCATCGAGCGGGCCAGGACCGAGAAGCTGACGCTGCGTCAAGTAGCTGAGTCCGTCAACCAGTTCCGTCAGTCGCCGTTCGTCGGAGACCCGCGGACGGTGGCCGACACCATCCAGCAGTGGTTCGACGCCGGCGCCTTCGACGGCATCAACCTCGCCTTCCGTACCGAGGAGGAACTCACCTACTTCGTCGACGGTGTCGTCCCGCTCCTCCAGAAGCGCGGCCTGTTCCGCACCGAGTACACGTCCGACACCCTGCGCGGCAACCTCGGGCTGCCGATCCCCACCAACCGTCACACTCGCGAGCCTCAGCTCGTGAGCGACTGAGGGCAGCGCCGTGAGTGAACTGTCGGTGCCGGAGGGCAGCGAACTGTCGGTGACGGGAAGACGTGAACTGTCGGTGACGGGAGGCCGCGACGTTCACACCGTCCGCTTCCCGTCCGCCACTCCCCCGGCGTCAGTGGACGTACTGATCGTCGGCGCGGGCCCGGTGGGCCTGGCGGCGGCGGTCGAGCTGACCGCGCGCGGGGTCCGGGTCGCCGTGGTCGAGCGCGCCCGCACCGCGAGTCTGGTGCGGGCGGGCGCGATGGGCCACACCCCGCGCGTGGTGGAGCATCTGCGCCGCTGGCGACTGCTCCAGCGCGTCCGCGACGCCTGGACCTATCCGCCGGAGTGGCATCAGGGCGTCAGGCTGGTCACCTCCCTCGCCGGGCACGAACTGGTGTCCGGGCCTCGCCCGTCGTTCACCGACCGGGGCAGCCGCCTCGGCCACTCCTCGGACGAGGCACTGCGCCGACCGCAGACCGTCCTCCAGCAGGTCTTCCTCGACCATCTGGCCGAGCAGCGGGTGAGCGTGTCCGGCGGCTGGGAGCTGACGGCGCTGCGCGAGGACGCCGAGGGGATCTCCGCCGAGGTCGTCGACGTCGACTCGGGGGCGTCCCGTACCGTCCGCGCCGCCTACGTCCTCGGCACGGACGGAGGCAGCAGCACCACCCGTCGGCTGGCCGGCATCGACCGGGAAGGGGAGCACGCCACCGAGAAGCGGCTGCGTCTGGTCGTACGCACCGGTGACATCTCCGAGCGGGTCGGGCCCGCGCCGAGCGCCACCAACATCGTTGTCAACAGCGGGGCTTCGGGCTTTCTCGCCGCCATCAGCTCGCGTGAGTGGCGGGTGTACGCCGGTCCTTACCCGCTCGAACACGAGCCCAGCGAGGCCGAGTTGCTGACGGTGGCCCGGGCCGCGTTCGGGTTCGACGCCGGCCTCGAACTGGCGTCGGCGACGACCTTCTACCACGCCACCCGGATCGCCGAGACCTTCCGCCGCGGACGCGTGCTGCTCGCCGGTGACGCCGCCCATGTGCGCACGCCCGGCGGCAACTTGGGCGAGGGCATCGGCGACGTGGTCAACCTCGGCTGGAAGCTGGCGGCCGTGATCGGCGGCCACGCGCCGGAGTCCCTCCTGGACACCTACGACCAGGAGCGCCGCCCGCACAACTGGCGAGTCGCCGACCACTCCCTGGAACGGTCCCGTCGCACGCATGCCACCCTCGCGGAGATCCGGGCCGACGGCATTCCCGACGACGCGGACCGCAGCGCCGAGGCCGATCGGCGCCGTACGGAGATCGCCGAGCGCCTGCGTCAGGACCGCTTCGGCTCCGACGGGGTCGCCTTCGACGAGCGGTACGACGCCTCGGCGGCCGTCTGGTACGAGCCGGGCCAGCTCGACGAGGAACCGCCCTGGCGCGCCGACGTCTACGAGGACGATCCACGCCCCGGCCACCGCGCTCCGGACGGCCCCGTCGACCCGGGCGGCGGCACGCTCTACGACCGGCTCGGCACGTCCTTCGGTCTGCTGGTGCTCACCGAGGACCGGACGGTCGAGCGGGCCTTCGCCGCGGAGGCCGCCGCCCGTTACCTGCCCTTCACGGTCGTCCATCTCACCGACGCGGCGGCACACGCCGTGTACGGCACCTCCAACGTCCTGATCCGCCCCGACCAGCACGTCGTCTGGCGCGGCGCACGCCTGCCCGAGGGCGGTGCCGCCGCAGTCCTCGACCTGGTGCTGGGGCGGGCCGGTACCGAGGCCGCGTACACCGGCGTACTCACCGCGGGCGCGGCCACGACCGCCGCCTGAGAAGAAAGGTCATCCCCCATGACGAGCGAGAGACCCCGCTTTCGGCTCGGTTTCCTCACCCATGTCCAGGGCCGCGACGGCGACATCGCCCGCACCTACCGCAACGCGCAGGAACTCTTCGTCGTGGCCGACGAGCTCGGGTTCGACATCGGCTGGGTCGCTCAGCACCATGTCCCCCTCGGGGGCGGTGGGCTGTCCTCGCCGTGGACCTTCCTCGCCCACGCCGCAGCTCGGACGACCCGGATCAGGCTCGGCACCGCGGTGACCGTCCTTCCGCTGGAGGACCCGGTCCGCCTCGCCGAGGACGTCGCCACCGTCGACACGCTCAGCGGCGGCCGTGTCGAGATCGGCGTGGGCAGCGGGGCGAACGACCTGGAGTACGCCGCGTTCGGCCAGGACGTCGCCCGTAAGCGCGAACTGACCAGCGAGCACTTGGACTTGCTGCGCCAGGCACTGGCCAATCGCGAGGTGCGTGCGCCCGGTTTCCGGATCCAGCCGACCGCCGGCGACTTCAGCGACCGTGTCTGGCAAGGCGTGTTCAGCGCGCCAGGAGCCGCGTACGCCGCCGACAGTGGCTCCAACCTGCTGCTGAACCGGGCCGCCTACGGCTTCGACGCGCCCACCGACGAGGTGCAGCGCCCCTGGGCCGATGCCTATCTCGCCGCCTGGGACCGGCCGCGCCGCCCCCGCATCGGCCTCTCGCGGTTCGTGTTCCCGGCCAAGGACCGGCGTACGGCGCTGCGGCACATCGGCGAGGACGTGCACCGGGCTGCGCTGCGCATGGCCGACAGCGGCGCGTTTCCCAAGGGCCTGGACGCGGACGAGGCACTGCGCCGCTTCCACTCCTTCTACGGCCACCCGGACGAGATCGTCGCGGCGCTGCGGCAGGAGCAGGTTCTGCCGGTCGCGACAGACCTGATCACCCAGTTCAACCCCGCCGTCCCCGACCACGACGCCACGATCCGCGCCCTCGAACTCATCGCGACCGAGGTGGCACCCGCGCTGGGCTGGTCGCCCGCGCGCCGGACCGAGCCCACAGCCGCATCCGCAGGAGTGTGAAATGACCGACTACAGCGACTACTTCGGCCCCGAGGGCCTGCGCGTCCGTGGCACCGTCATCGTGGTGCCCGGCCGTGGCGAGACCCGGGCGACCTACGCCCGCTTCGGCAGGCGGCTCGCCGCCGACGCCTACCGGGTACGGGTGATCGACGCCCCCGACCTCGCCGAGGACCTGACCGGCCTCGCCGCCCGCCTCACCGACGCCGCCGAGGACACGGCGGCCGAGGACGGTGCCGTACGGCCCCTCGTCCTCGTCGGAGCCGACTCGGGCGCCGCCGCGATCGCCGCGCTCCTCGACCGGGCACCCGGCACCCAGGCCGACGCCGTGGTCCTCGCGGGGCTTCCCGGCCGGACCCCGGGTACCGGCGCCACCGCCGGTACCTGGGACGAGGAACTCGACGTCCGCACCTCCTGCCCCGCCCACCGGGGCACCCTCACCCAGGACCCCGAGGTGCGGCGCGGCTCGCTCGGCGACGCGATCCCGGACACGGTGCTCGCCGCCGCCTACGACAGTGAAGCCGCCGTCCCGGCCCTGTTCCTCGTCGGCGACGCCGACCCCCTCGCCGACCACGAGGCGCTCGCCCGCACGGCCAAGTCTCTTCCCAGCGCCCGCCTTTCGGTCGTCCACGGGGCTCACCACGACGTCCTCAACGACCTTCAGCACCGCTCCGTGGCCGCCGAGGTCATCACCTTCCTGGAGACCCTGCGCAACGAACTGCGCCCGCTGATCACCGTGCGGTCCAGCGCCTGGTGAGCATCCGTCCGCCCGCTCGGTACACCGTCTGAACCCCGACCCCGGAAGGTCCCGTCATGGCCTCGATCCTGTCCGTCTCAGGAAGCCCCTCCCCCACCTCCCGCACCTCACGACTGCTGCGCCACCTCGACGACCGGCTCCGGCTGCAGGGCCACGAGGTGACCCCGCTGGACGTAAGAACCCTGCCCGCGCAGGCTTTGCTCGGCGCGGACTTCAAGCATCCGGCGATC
>Ga0307513_10012723_pt1 | contig 10362 bp, 7 predicted proteins | sample 15_EM_MG_FD_202174 | JGI IMG/M metagenome (GOLD analysis project Ga0307513, IMG submission 202174) | Populus trichocarpa ectomycorrhiza microbial communities from riparian zone in the Pacific Northwest, United States - 15_EM | ecosystem: Host-associated > Plants > Roots > Unclassified | place...
AGCGCTGCGCGAGCAACGTGCAGTCGACCTCGTCCAACGTGCAGCGGATCACCGACACCGGGCCGGGGCCCGCGCCCGGGAGAACCTCCACCGGCTCGCTCCCCGCCCGCCACGCGCACACCGTGTCCGTCTCGTCCGTGTAGAAGAGGGTCACGTGGTCGTCGGACGTGACCAGCGCCCGCAGGGTGCCCGGACGGGCCGTCACCTTGAGCGGGGTCTCGTCGAGTTCCGGGATCCAGCCGGGGCCGCCCTGCGTCCAACGCACGATGCCGTGGGGCGAGTTGCCGTACAGCTCGACGCGGCCCGAGGTGCGCGTGACCGCCGTCAGCTGCTCCTCCACCGCTTCGCCCTTCAGGTCACGCCACGGGCCCCAGCCGCCGCGCTCCTTCTGGCCGCGCATGCTCACCCCGCCCACGGCGTTCCGTACGAAGACATGGGCGCGGCCCTCCGCGTCGACGGCGACCGCCGGTACTCCGGTCCGGTCGCCCTTCTGGTTCGGGTGGCCGAGGGGCGTCCAGTCGAGGGCCGCGAGAGCCGGGCGGAAGTGGGTGGTGTGGACGAGGCCCGCCTCGCCCTTCACCGTGGGCCGCCAGGTCGCCAAGTGGGCGTACTGGTCGGCGCCTTGGCCGACGCCGAGCATGGGGTGCACGCGCTGGTCGCCGCCGATGCGCCTGGGTTCGAGCCAGGGCCCGCCGGGCCGGGACTCGGCGCGGCAGAGGATCGCGTCCCCCACGGCGTCGTACGTGCTCAGCCGGCCGTCGCGACCCCGTATGAGCCAGTCGCCGTTGACCGACTCGGGACGTCCCGCGGCCGTGGTCGCGGAAGGAGGAACAATGGGCACTGGACCACTTTAGTGTGCTCTTACCTTTGCCGCGCCTCCCGGCCCCCCTCATCCGGTACAGCTGATTCCGGTACCAGCCGTCCCCTTACCTGCCATTCCGGTTACCGGTTACCGGCCATTCCGGTGCCTCGTGCGACTCTGGTCCCCATGAACAACCCACTGCTCGTGATCGTCGACGCCGCGAACGTCGTCGGCTCGGTTCCCGACGGCTGGTGGCGGGACCGGCGCGGGGCGGCGGAGCGGCTCCGGGACCGGCTGGTCGGGTACGAGGAAGGTGGCTTGCCTGGGCGCGCCGGGCCCCTGGAGATCGTCCTCGTCGTCGAGGGTGCCGCCCGGGGAGTCGAGTCCGTTCCGGGCGTACGGGTCGAGTCGGCGCCCGGCAGCGGGGACGACCGGATGGTCGAGCTGGTCGCCGAGGCCCAGGGGCGGGACATCCTCGTCGTCACCGCCGATCGTGAACTGCGGCGCCGGGTCGCCGAGTTGGGCGCCGACGTCACCGGGCCCCGTACGGTTCGCGCCGACTAGCACGCCGTACCGTACGGGCCCCGTCCTCAACTCCGCTGACCTGTCAGGTCAGTTGGTGTCCACTGTCGTCTCCTGCTGGCGTCCGAGGAGGCTGTGGGAGCGGCCGTACGCGAAGTACACGATGAAGCCGAGCACCATCCAGAGGGCGAACCGGAGCCAGGTCTCGGCGGGCAGGTTCAGCATCAGCCAGAGCGAGGCGAGCACCGACAGGATCGGGATGTACGGCACCCACGGGGTACGGAAGGCCCGGGGCAGGTCGGGGCGGGACCTGCGGAGGATGACCACACCGATCGCGACGACCACGAAGGCGAACAGCGTGCCGATGTTGACCAGTTCGGCGAGTTCGCTGAGCGGGGTGAAGCCGGCGACGATCGCGATGATCACGCCGAGCAGGATCGTCGGGCGGTGCGGGGTCCTGAACCGCGGGTGGACGTGGGAGAAGAAGCGGGGCAGCAGGCCGTCGCGGCTCATCGCGAAGAAGACCCGGGTCTGGCCGAGGAGAAGGATCATGCAGACCGTTGTGAGGCCTACCGCCGCGCCGAAGCTGATGAAGCCCGCGAACCACGGGTGCCCGGTGGCCTTGAAGGCGTCGGCGAGCGGCGCGGTGATGGAGAGTTCGGTGTAGTGCTGCATGCCGGTGACCACGATCGACACCAGGACGTAGAGGGTGGTGCAGATGATGAGGGAGCCGATGATGCCCCTCGGCATGTCCCGTTGCGGGTTCTTGGTCTCCTCCGCGGCCGTGGCCACCACGTCGAAGCCGATGAAGGCGAAGAACACGACCGAGGCCGCGGTGAAGATGCCCATCACGCCGAAGTTGGAGGGCGCCCAGCCGAACATCAGCTGGATGAGCGGCGACTGGAGACTGTCACCGGCCGGTACCTCCTGCGCCTTCGGGACGAACGGGTCGTAGTTGTCGCTCTTGACGAAGAAGGCGCCCGCGATGATCACGGTCAGGACGACGGTCACCTTGATGGCGACGACGATCGAGGTGACGCGCGCGGAGAGCTTCGTACCGAGGACGAGGATGCCGGTCAGCACCAGGACCAGCGCGGCGGCGAGGATGTCGAAGCCGAAGCCGTCGGCGCCGTCCCGGCCGCTGAGCGCCTCCGGCAGATGCCAGCCCGCGTTGTCGAGGAGCGAGTCGATGTAGCCGGACCAGCCGACGGCGACCACCGCCGTACCGAGCGCGAACTCCAGCACCAGGTCCCAGCCGATGATCCAGGCGGGCAGTTCGCCGAGCGAGGCGTACGAGAACGTGTACGCGGACCCGGCCACCGGGACCGTGGAGGCGAACTCGGCGTAGCAGAGCGCGGCGAGCGCGCAGACGACCCCGGCGACCACGAAGGCCAGGGCGACGGCGGGGCCGGCGTTGTTCTTGGCGACCGTGCCGGTGAGGACGAAGATGCCGGTGCCGATGATGACACCGACACCGAAGACCGTCAGATCCAGCGCGGACAGGGATTTCTTGAGCGCGTGGTCTGGTTCCTCGGTGTCACGGATGGACTGTTCGACCTTCTTCGTCCTGAAGAGGGTGCTGCTCACGGGCGTACCTCCCACGCTGTGTCGTCCCGGACATGATCGAGAGGGGGCGTGGTGCGCATGCCCCGGCGCGAGGGATTTCACGCTAATAGGCCGCTTTCCCCACCGTAAAGGGTGGGGAAAGCGGCCCATTGGGGCTGTTCCGTGGGTCAGTCGCGGGCGGGCTCCACCGAGTCGACCTCGGACTGCTCGAACCGGCCGTCGATCTTCGAGACCAGCCCGGTGACCTGGCGGGCGATGTCGGGCGCGGTCAGACCGATCTCCGCCATGACCTCGGCCCGGGAGGCGTGGTCGAGGAAGCGCGGCGGGATGCCGAAGTCCCGCAGCGGTACGTCGACCCCCGCGTCCCGCAGGGCCTGCGCGACGGCCGAACCGACGCCGCCCACGCGGGAGTTGTCCTCGACGGTGACGACCACGCGGTGCCGCTCGGCGAGCGGGGCCATGGCCTCGTCGACGGGCTTGACCCAGCGCGGGTCGACGACGGTGGTGGAGATGCCCTGCTGCTCAAGCAGCCCGGCGATCTCCAGGCACATGGGGGCCAGCGCGCCCACGGAGACGAGGAGCACGTCGGGCGTGTCCGTCCCCGGCTCCCGTAGTACGTCCATGCCGCCAACGCGTCCCACGGCGGGTACGGCGGGGCCGACGGCGCCCTTCGAGAAGCGGACGACGGTCGGCGCGTCGTCGACCTGGACGGCCTCGCGGAGCTGGGCGCGGACCTGGTCGGCGTCGCGCGGCGCGGCGAGCCTGAGGCCCGGGACGACCTGGAGGATCGACATGTCCCACATACCGTTGTGGGAGGCGCCGTCGGTGCCGGTGACACCGGCCCGGTCGAGCACGAACGTCACACCGCACTTGTGCAGCGCCACGTCCATGAGGACCTGGTCGAAGGCCCGGTTCAGGAAGGTGGCGTACACCGCGAAGACGGGGTGCACTCCCCCGGTGGCGAGGCCGGCCGCGGAGACGGCGCCGTGCTGCTCGGCGATGCCGACGTCGTAGATGCGGTCGGGGAAGGCGTCCGCGAACTTCTTCAGGCCGACCGGCTGGAGCATCGCGGCCGTGATGGCGACGATGTCCTCGCGCTCCTGGCCCAGCTTGACCATCTCGTCGCCGAAGACGGAGGTCCAGTCGGCACCGGAGGCCTTGACCGGCAGACCGGTGTCGGGGTGGATGGGGCCGATGCCGTGGAAGCGGTCGGCCTCGTCCTGGAGGGCGGGCTGGTAGCCACGGCCCTTCTCGGTGAGGCAGTGCACGATGACGGGCCCGCCGAAGCGCTTCGCCCGCGCCAGCGCGGACTCCAGTGCCTCGATGTCGTGGCCGTCGATGGGACCGACGTACTTGAGCCCGAGGTCCTCGAACATGCCCTGCGGGGCGATGAAGTCCTTGAGGCCCTTCTTGGCGCCGTGCAGGGTCTCGTACAGCGGCCTGCCGACGACCGGGGTCCGCTCCAGGAGGTCCTTGCCCTTGGCGAGGAACCGCTCGTAGCCGTCGGTGGTGCGCAGGGTGGCCAGGTGGTTGGCGAGGCCGCCGATGGTGGGCGCGTACGAGCGCTCGTTGTCGTTGACGACGATGACCAGCGGGCGGTCCTTGGCGTCGGCGATGTTGTTCAGCGCCTCCCAGGCCATACCGCCGGTGAGCGCGCCGTCACCGATCACGGCGACGACGTGGTGGTCGTCGCGTTTCTGGACCTGGTTGGCTTTCGCGAGGCCGTCGGCCCAGCCCAGGACCGTCGAGGCGTGCGAGTTCTCGATGATGTCGTGCTCGGACTCGGCCTGCGAGGGGTAGCCGGACAGGCCGCCCTTCATCTTCAGCTTGGAGAAGTCCTGGCGGCCGGTGAGCAGCTTGTGGACGTAGGACTGGTGGCCCGTGTCCCACAGCACCTTGTCCTTCGGCGACTCGAAGACCCGGTGCAGCGCGATGGTCAGCTCGACGACACCGAGGTTGGGGCCGAGGTGGCCGCCGGTCTTGGAGACCGCGTCGACGAGGAAGGTCCGGATCTCCTCGGCCAGCTGGTCCAGCTGCTCCAGGCTGAGCCGGTCAAGATCACGCGGTCCCCTGATGCGGGTCAGCAGCGGCACCCGTGCCTCCTTGCAGTAGAGCTGATCGAGCTTTCGCCGGGCGTGTCGAGTCTAGTGTTCCGCCTTCGCGAACAACGCCCGACCTCTGCGTGATACGTCACGCGATCGGCCGTACCCAAGAATGACGTTGTCTATGACACACCTGTGCCCGGCACCAAGAAACGGTGCCGGGCACATTTGTCTGAAAGGCCGCCGAAGGCGCGACTTTCAGGGGCGCGGGGAACTGCGCGACAAGCCACGCACGGGCCGCGGTCGGACAACCACCGCAACCCCCACGGCGCTCTCCCGCTAAGCCCTACCCGCCGCCTTCTGGCTCTTACGGGACACGGAGTCGATGACAACCGCACCCAACAGCACCGCACCAGTGATCATGTACTGGATCGACGTGTTCATGTTCAGCAGATCCAGACCCGTCTGGATCGACTGGATCACCAACATACCCAGCAGCGCGGACCACACCGTGCCCCGCCCACCGAACAGGCTGGTGCCACCAATGACCGCCGCCGCGATCGCCAGCATCAGCGTGTTACCGCCACCCGACGTCAGCGAAGCGCTCTGCGTCTGACCGGCGAAGAACATACCGCCGATCGCCGCGAACCCACCGGCGATCGCGAAGACCGCGATCCGGATCAGCGGAACGTTGATACCCGCACGCCGCGCCGCCTCGATACCGCCGCCGACCGCGAAGACCTTGCGGCCGAACGTCGTACGCCGCAGCACGAAGTCCACGATCACCAGGCACGCGAGGAAGATCACCAGCGCGTTGGACACACCGGAGGCGGAGTTCAGCACGTACGCCGAGACGAACGCGGCCACCGCGAGCGCACCGACGCGCAGCGCGATCTCGGCGTTGGTCCGGTAGGGCACTCCCGCGGCCTTGCGGCGGCGCTGCTCGATGAGCGATCCGGCGAGCAGGGAGACGACTCCGAGGCCGGCCAGCAGGTAGGCGCCGATGATGGCCTGGTCCATGAAGAAGGACCGCTGGCCGAGGAGGTGCACCGGGCCGGTGTCGGGGATGTTGATGGTGCCGGTCGAGCCGAGCAGCCACAGCATCAGGCCGTTCCAGCCGAGGAAGCCGGCCAGGGTGACCACGAAGGCCGGTACGCCGAGCTTGGCGAAGAACCAGCCGTGCAGGCTGCCGATACCGATACCGATGGCGATGGTCAGCAGCAGGGCGAGCCAGACGTTCACCCCGTGGTTGACCACGAAAACGGCGAACAGTGTGGACGCCAGGCCGCTGACGGAGGCGACGGACAGGTCGATCTCGCCGAGCAGCAGCACGAACACCAGGCCGATGGCGATCATGCCGGTGGCCGACAGGTAGAAGCTGATGTTGGACAGGTTCTCGGCGCTGAGGAACCGGTCGTTCTTCAGCTGGAAGATCGTCCAGATGACGATCAGGCCGATGACGACCGGCAGGGAGCCGATCTCACCGCCCTTCACCTTGCGCTTGAACTCGGTCCAGTAGCCCTTCAGGCCCTCTTCGCGGACCAGCAGCCGCGGGTCGACGACCTGTACGGCCGCGGCCGTGGGGTCGTCGGCGGGGGCCACGGTGGCCTGAGTCTCGACCACGCCGTCCTTCTTCGCTGTCTTCGACGTGTCGCTCACTTCGCGGCCTCCGTGCTGCGACGGCCCGCACGACGGGTCACGGCGTTTTCCGTGGCCCCGGTGATGGCGGAGATGATCTCTTCCTGACTGGTGTCCTTCACGGGGAAGGAACCGTTGTTCTTGCCCAGGCGCAGCACGGCGACGGTGTCGGCGACCGCCTTGACGTCGGCCATGTTGTGGCTGATGAGGATGACGCCGAGGTTGCGCTCGCGCAGCCGCTCGACGAGGTCGAGGACCTGTGCGGTCTGCTCGACGCCGAGGGCGGCGGTGGGCTCGTCGAGGATGACGACCTTGGGGTCGCCGATCAGCGCGCGGGCGATGGCGACGACCTGGCGCTGACCGCCGGAGAGGCTCGCGATCGGGATGCGCACGCTGGGGATGCGGATGGAGAGCGTGCTCAGCAGTTCACGCGAGTTCTTCTCCATCGTGACCTCGTCGATGACGCCGCGGCGCAGCAGCTCGCGTCCGAGGTAGAGGTTGCCGACCACATCGAGGTTGTCGCACAGGGCGAGGTCCTGGTAGACCGTCGCGACGCCGAGTCCCTGGGCGTCGTGCGGCTTGTTGATGCTGACCGGACTGCCCTCCCACTCGATGACGCCGTCATCGATGGGATGCACACCCGCGATCGTCTTGACCAGGGTGGACTTTCCTGCGCCGTTGTCGCCGACGAGCGCGACCACTTCTCCGGCGTGGACCTCCAGTTCGACATCGGTGAGGGCCTGCACCGCACCGAATCGCTTGGAGACTCCGCGCAACGCCAACACGGGCGTAGCGGACACGTGAACCATCTCCTTCGCCGCCTGACCGGCGGGGATGCCGCGCTGTCAATAGGCGCGGAGGGTTGTGCACAAGGCACTGGTTTACAAGGTGAACATGCGCGATTCCGCTGCCGATGGCAACGGTTCCGCCCGACGCCCGTCCCGGCAGCGGGGTATGAAAGCCGGGGCGGGCGTCGGACAGGTCTCGCGGGACCGCCGGGCGGTCATGTCCGGGTGGACGCCCGTGAGAGCGCCCACCCGGTGCCGGCAGTCAAGGTGTGCCTACTGAAGACCTGCGGTCTTGCAGGCGGCGGCGAACTCGCCGGCGCAGATCTCGGCGACCGTGTACAGCTTGTCCTTGATCACGGTGTCCTCGATGTTGTCCTTCGTCAGCGTGACCGGGGTCAGCAGGTTCGAGGGCACCTCGTCACCGGAACCGCTGGTCTGCGTCGTGCTGGCGAGCGAGTCGATGCTCTTGTCCTCCAGCAGGGCGACGGCCAGCTCGGCGGCGCCGTCGGCCTCCGGCTTGTACGCCTTGTAGATCGTGCTGGCCTGGGTGCCGGCGAGGATCCGCTGGATGCTGCTCAGCTCGGCGTCCTGACCGGTCAGCGGGACGGTGCTGATGCCCGCGCCCTTGAGGACGGTGGCGATACCGCCGGCCATGCCGTCGTTGGCCGAGTAGACGCCCGCGATGTTCTTGGCGCCCAGCTGGGTGATGGCGGCGGACATCTTCTGGGCGGCGACCTTGTCGTCCCAGTCGCCGGCCTGCTCGTAGGCGATGTCGACCTTGCCGTCGAGGACGCTGTGGGCGCCCTTCTTGAACAGCCCGGCGTTCGGGTCCGAGGCCAGACCGTTGATCATGACGACCTTGGCCTTCGGGGTGGCCTTGGCGCCCAGCGCGTCGAGCAGGGACTGGCCCTGGAGCTCGCCGACCTTCTCGTTGTCGAAGGAGATGTACGCGGAGACCGGGCCCTGGGCCAGACGGTCGTACGCGACGACCTTGATGCCCTTGTCGACGGCGGCCTGGATCGAGGACTTGATCGCGGCGGAGTCGACGGCGCTGATCGCGATGACCTTGACGCCCTTGGTGATCATGCTGCTGACCTGCTGGGCCTGGGTGGCCGCACTGCCCGCCGCGTTGGCGTACTCCAGGGTGCAGTCGGAGCACAGCTCCTTGACCTTGGCGTCGAAGTACGGCTTGTCGAACTTGGCGTACCGGGTGGTGACGCTGTCGGGCAGGAGCAGGCCGATCGACTTGTCGCCGCCGGAGCTGCTGCCGCTGTCGTCCTTGTCGTCTCCGGCCTTGCCACAGGCGGCCACAGCGAGAGCCATGGAGATTGCTGTGGTACCGATCACGACTCTACGCATCATCGCGTTCATTTTGGGGGTGCCTCCCTGACAGGGCCGCAACGCTGCGGCCGAGGTGGCTGGAAGTCAACTCGGCCACACGTGCGACGTCAAGAAGTAAATCCTTAACGGGTTGGCAACGGCTTTGTTCGTTCTCTAGGTGAAGACAGGAGTTGCTGTGGTCAGCGCACCGTCCAAAAGGGTCGAATCACCCATCTCGCTCAGCGCGAGGGCGAGTGCTCCGAGCACCTCCGCACGGCCTCCAAGTGCCCCTGGGAGAACGGACAGCTGCCGCGCCGCACTGGGGATCGCATAGCGGCCTACGGACTCTCTGATGGGACCGAGCACCAGCTCACCGGCCTCGGCGAGATCACCACCGAGGACCACCCGGCTCGGGTTCAGCAGATTGCAGAGATTGGCGACTCCACTGCCGATGTGTCGGCCGACGTCGGCGATCACGCGACGGCAGCCCGGGTCACCGTCCCGCGCCAGCCGCACGACACCTTCCATGGTCAGGTCGGTTCCGTGGCTGGACTGGAGGAGCGGAAGCACATAGCGCGCCGCCGCGAAGGTCTCCAGGCAGCCCCGGTTTCCGCAACGGCAGACGGGGCCGGATTCATCAAGAGTAATATGCCCGATTTCTCCCGCTGTGCCACCCGGACCCCGGTAGATCTTCCCACTGATCACCAGTCCGGCCCCGACACCGCTCGCGACCTTGATGTACGCCAGGTCGCGCACCCCCCGGCCACTGCCCCAGACCAGCTCGCCGAGGGCCCCGAGATTGGCGTCGTTGTCCACGTGCACCGGCACGCCCAGACGGCCCCGCAGCTCCTCACCGGGTCTGGTGCCGCTCCAGCCGGGCAGGATCGCGCTGGAGCCCAGCGTGCCCGACTCCACGTCGATCGGACCCGGTACGCCCAGGCCCACTCCGGCGATCTTGGAACGGTCGACGCCCGTTGCTGCGATCAGGCGATTGACCAGCTCTTCCGCCCGGTCGAAGCCCTGCGCGGCGGAGGCGTCCACGTCCAGCGGCTCGGACTCCTCGGCCAGCACCTGGTGGGCCAGGTTGCCGATCGCGACCCGCAGATGCGTGTGCCCGAAGTCGACCCCGATCACGATGCCGGCGTCGCCGCTCAGCGAGACGGCCCGGGCCCTGCGGCCACCCGCCGAGGTGGGCGTGACCTCGACCGTTCCGCCGTCCTTCAGCTCGCGCACGATGTTGGAGACCGTGGCCGCGGACAGGCCGGTCGTCCTGGCGATCTCGGCCTGCGTGAGCGACCCGGCGAGGCGTACGGCCCGTACGACCCGTTCCAGGTTGGCTCGGTGCAGTGACGACTGCGACCCCGGAGTCTCCACGACGACCTCCTGCGCACGGGACCGCTTCGATGAGACCCCGTCTATGTCCAACTAGTGAACTCTAAGCTGAGCCGTTAGGGTCGCCTCCCGTCAAGAGGTTGAACTGCATCCGAGGTCTTGTACACATAGCGGCGCGCGTGCACGGTTTGCGGTATGCACGCGCGCGTACGGCGGCCGAACGAAAGGTTCCGGTTACTTCAGCGCCCCGGCCGTCAGACCCGTCACCACCTGCCGCTGGAAGATGATGTACGCGGCCAGCACCGGCAGCATCGCCATCACCAGGCCGGCGAAGAGACCCGACCAGTCGCCC
>Ga0307513_10012724_pt1 | contig 10361 bp, 8 predicted proteins | sample 15_EM_MG_FD_202174 | JGI IMG/M metagenome (GOLD analysis project Ga0307513, IMG submission 202174) | Populus trichocarpa ectomycorrhiza microbial communities from riparian zone in the Pacific Northwest, United States - 15_EM | ecosystem: Host-associated > Plants > Roots > Unclassified | place...
CCTGACTGCCACTTCTGACATTGTTGTCATTTGTTTACTGGTGCCCCCTACCCCCTGCTCAACACCCCCACCCTACTACACACCCCGCCCTCCCATCCAGCACCCTCGGCATATCAAATACCGTACCCGCTCACCCAAAAGACCCTATTTGTCATCCTAACGAGCCCCGGCTCCATGGCAAATACCCCGGTTTACACTGTTTTTTGGCTGGTGGGGTTTGTCCCATATACATTGATCATGTATAGTGGGTATAATACCAGTATTGATATAGAAATCTAGCCTATAAGGCTGGCCCACTCAGATTCTATCAATATCCTTGAGGAGCACAACCCGAACAACGTACACGGCCAAGTATACTCTTGGGCTTTACCTCTTTCACTTTATGGATCCTCTGGTATCGGCGCCTCACTTTTCTAAATAGAGAAGGTATGTAATTCCAGCTATTGTGTTCCAATATCCACCCAATATATTCGTACCAGAGAGTTTGGGTCGAGACTACCTAACAGATCCTACATCTATTCCGCCTTCGGTAAAAAAGAGCTGGGAACCGACTTGCCAGAATGGGTCGCCACATGGTTTCCAGCCGTTGTTCAAGTCGTGGGGCGTATCAAGTCGAGGTCCAATGGGCGCCAACGCTCTCCTTTGACTCCTATCATTGTTAAAAATGGCTAATCCCGCTGGACCCCCACCCGGTGATGCTCTGGCCAGGACGATCATGCCAGAGGTAAAGCTACTGTTCTCGTGACCCTGAAGCTAAAGTTCATATTTAAATAACATTACGTACCGATAGATTCTGCGTCTTTGTCCTGGGGAAGGTTGGTGCTCAACCATCCTCGCCTCTTGCACACTACTGATCCAAATATTAGAGGGCGTGGGCGAATGTCTCTTATCAATCACATCTTCAAAGTAGACCTCGCTGTAAGTGGCGAATTGCGCACTACCTCCTCCGTGCTGATATAGCCTCCTTAGAAAGTATCCGAATACGCAGCGGGAGAGGCCGACATCAACCAGGAAATATTCTCAGATGAGATGATTCATTTGTCTTGCACGATTGCGAGGCTACGGATTTGGAGAAACCGACAACTTCAGGAAGCTGTTGGAATTCATTGGCCATCGAACTGGAAATGACAACGTGGGCGGTCGGCTGCATGCAATTTGGTCCATCCCACCTTGATTTCGCCTTTGTAAACACATGGGCCGAGTATAAATTCCCGTAGGTTGTGCATCGCGACGCCCTACGCTGGTGGTCGTGCCCCTAAAGATTGGGGAAGAAGAAAGAAATCTTCCGAGTTGTGGAAGGAAAAGGTGAGCCATCTTGTAATTGGAGCCATCGCGTTTGTATCCTGACAGCTCGAGATGAGCAGTTCCTATAATCGTTGTTTTCACTCGATACGATTACCTCGTGAATGCAAAGGAATACGAACTGCACAAAAGTGGAATACAGAGGACCGAAGACGATACAATCCCTCGTGAAATTAAACACCGACCGCTCGTTTGATGAACACTGCATAACACCGATGAAGCAAGCCAATAGTGGTGTACCATGTGTGCACGTCTCAAGTGAGGATTGATCTCATCTTCTACACTAGTCTTTCTCTGACGTGTAAATTCAATACTTAAACCACGGTATGAAGAATCTCTGCGGACCCTTATCAAGACCACTCTCCATCACATTGACCCTGGAGAATAACCCTTGCCACTGGTCGATCCAACCGATCGACCTAAGCCATCAAGGTGCCTCTCCAAGTTCCGGAGTTTCTTCTCTTCCAAGTCTTCAAAGAAGGCATCAATATGTGAGCCTACCAACCCCATCGACGTTGACGGCACCAATCCTGTGAGTGTCATGCTTGCAATGGCACAGCGGATCGATCTTGACGCAAATATCCGGGGCATCGGTGAGGTGAGTTCGACTGCTGCTTCTACAACTGGAGAATGCTAATAAAATTGCAGCGTTGATCATAAGAGTACGTCAATCGGAAACTTACAGCACATTCGCATTCTCAGATGCCTTGTCTTAGAGTACTGGAGGGGTCTTGCCTCCAGAGCCAACTTCATCGGGAGAGACCAGCGATATCTCGAGGTTATTCACGATGATATCGTTGTCATTTGGAATTTCCCTCGCCTTTTGGTACGTCACCAAACGCAGGCCTATTCTCAAGACTCATTTATTTCAGTTACGGCATGATGGCTTTAAAGTATCCCAGTTGGTGGCTAGCCTCGCAGACCCACAAGGGCCTTCGCCAAATGACAGCATGTAAGTCCCTCTGGACATTATTGCTATTTATCATTCACTAGCTCATTTTATGCCACCCAGCGTTCAGAACACGACAAATATCGCGGGTGTGGCAGCAGGCACAATTGCTGCCATAGCAGCGGGTTCTGCGAACTCGCTTGGGTTCATCGTAGGACCAATAATTGCTGGGGCTGTGTTCGCCAAGTGGGTTTACGATATCTACGTAAGTAAGAGTGCTTTTGCTTAATCCTACGTTTGAATACATTTGATAATTCCACAGGCCTGGGGTGCCTCGATGCTTCATGGCATACATCATTGACCTTATCATCTCGGACGCAAGGCCGGACGGAGTAGCGAAACCCGAGGAAGTTGAAGATGTTCTGAACCGCTTTGAGGCTAACCAGTGCAATGATGTTCACCAGGAAATCAGGCAATTTACTCGGGAAATGGGTGTGCTCAAGGCTGCTGTAGGCAAAGATGTTGTTTTCGAAAAGATCGTGAATCTGATAGATCACTATCGAGCAAACAGGCGCGCAGATGCCAGCGTAGTCGCTTTTTCTTTTTTCAATCGTGTAGATCATTGTGAGGCACAGGCAGTTACGTAGGGGAATAATGAGAGTTACCTCTCAAGTCCCCAGCCTTCTTTTGAGTACACCTCTCGAAAGTCCACCCAGACGGATTGAGCTACCACCAAGCATGGTTCCACACTTCGACATTTCCGGCATTTTGCGCCTTGTACCATTTTGCCGTTTCTACTTCTTTGCGCGCTGCCTCGGTCTATTAGATACGATCATGGCAGTCATTGCCTTCCGTGACTGCCATTTCTGCACTTTCTACCTCTGTTTCAATCTGGACTTAGACTTGTGTAGGCGTATTTTCAGCGCTCGAAGGAGAGTCAGGTACATTCGAGATTTGGTGGCTTGAAGGTTTGCTGAATGCCAGCTCGTCGGTATTCAACTGGTTCCAGCAGCGGCCGGAAGAGATGTATTCAAAAGCAACAAAATTACAAGAGAAGAGCTCGAAGGGGAAGAAATGTCTATTCCCATCATGAGCTCCTTCGCTCTCTGGCCATCCTCCATTACAGCTCCATTCGCGAACAAGAACACTGCACCCTGAGCCCTCTGTCAAGATTTGGCTCCTTCCACAACACATCGTTGTGTGGATCGAGATATCCATCCTGGAAACCCAGAAAGCCGTAACCCACGAATTCTGATGGGCCTACGCACGAATTATTAAGCCGGCGCTATACTGATGATATTTAGCCACCACGCGGATGAAGGAGGCACCACGGCCATTTGGCGAGGATCCGTGATGGTTGGCCATTGTAATAATGGTGTGGCAACGGTTCTATCTCCATATCGAGGTCGGAGAAAGAAAGGGGTGATATTGAACTGGAGGAAGCCGATGTGGATTGCGCTATCGGTAGACCTTTCGCAGATCTGGAGTGGGCAGCCAAAAGAGTAGGCGAAGGGAAGAAAGGATATCGGGTAGGTTTCCATGAGGGACGAGGTAGACGTAGTCCTGCAAACCAACACGAGAGGAAGCAGAAGCACAGGGAAGACTCAATGACTTGTCTTGACGATAACGGGCACGTGTGGTTGAAGATAGAGAACAAGGCTGCCCGACCGGTTCTATCCTGGCTAGCTAGAGGGCTTAGGCTTGCAGTGCACCGTCGAGGATCCAGGATGGCAAGTTGACAATAAGTTCTTTCGTACCAGGATCTGAACAAGCTGTTGAAAGAAAAGCGCCTATTTTGCTGAACAACTGGGGACCACTCGGATGAGCGTCTGGCCTGAATCGATGTTATAATGAGAAAGAACTATATCGACGCGAACGACGCACTTCTTTGTTGTTTCAACGCTTCCATCGACCGTCGTTCCGCTGCCATCCTCAACGCCCTCTGTTCCTGGAGCAAACTTACTCTCATAACCAGCCAGGAGGCGCTCCTGCATATAGCATTAACACAGTTCGAATTGTGGACACTACCGATTCCTATCATACCTTGCGAAATCGCTGTCAGAGGTACATTCGTCATCTTCTCCATCTTCAGATTGGTCCACTACCGCTACTGATTGCGTTTATTCGTTGAAAATTCCTCACTGCGACTCCCTTGACCCTTGGGGGACAGAAGGCGTCATGGTGGTTTTAAATTTGGAGCGGACTTGGAGTGGGTCCTAATTCCTGAACAACGACACCAGTAAATCGTTCCTGGAGCCACTAACGAGGCCAGGAGAAATGTCTGATGTACCATAAGGGTATTCAGTTCCTCCTCTCTTTCCTATTCCACAGTAGTGTGACAGAGGAGTTGGTTCATTGGGATTTTCCTTCGCCACCGCCCTTGGCGAAAAGGACGGAGGAGAGGAGACGCAAAACGAAAGCGTTGATGCCGACGAGACTGGCGTGAGTAAAGTCTGCATCGGCGGATCCTGTATCATGTGTGCAACTGTTCTCCTTTGGGATGTGGTGGAAAGAGAACGACGACGAGCCGCCACCTTGCTGCTAAAACGAATGGTTGACGAAGGCAGGACTTGACTAGGTGAGATTGGCAAAAAATAATTCGAGGACAGGTACGTTCCGATAAATTGGCGAACAATATTAAGAAAGGGCAAAGAGGGCGTAGAAGGGACGTCGAGGGTGGTATGGGTCTGCACTGAGGTCGTAGAAGAGGACACGGTAGGAGCGAATGTCTAACGGGTGTGGACCGTAGTTCGAGACTTCGAGTTTAGGTGAGGTAACAGATGGAAACGTTGTTGAGGGCTAGTTGAGGGCTGAACCGACACCTCAGCCGGAAGGATATCCAGCAAAGTAAGCAAATGAGGCGGTGGTATGAACTCATGTTCGTCTGCGACAATCGCAAAAGCGGAAGAGAAGAGGGCGAATTTGAGGAGTTGGATCTTTGCACTGTGAAAGCAGGAGCATAAGGAAACATTCGAAGAAGCGAAAAATAGAAGTGCGAGGAAAAACTTAAGAGATAAAAAAAATCGAACGAGAATGCTCGATGTTTGAAGGAATCGAAGAAGGTGAACGATAAACAGACAAACGAACCTGTTCAGTTGACAGAAACACTGCACCCTGCCTTTACAGCCATCGTCGATCACCACTTCTCTATCGCGGGATCCATACCATTCCTTGTCGTAAGACCCAGCGATCCTGCGCCTTCTCCTCCCCTGCGCCATCTACTCCCAAGGCCGCTGGAGGCTGCATTGGCATTCCGGCTTAGATAGTACCATCTCCGTACCGCCCGTTCCATCGCTAAACGACATCCTCTCAAACCCTCTGTCCTCCCAAGCAACGTTCCCAATTAGATCTTCTCTCTCCAAACGTCCGTACCAGCCGCGATTCGTGCGGGATATGTGCAGGTAAAAGAGAAGAGACAAAGATGGCGATTTGAGTAAGCATGTAGTCGCGTATTGTCATCCCATAGGTACCGATTGTGAACGTGAGGAAAGCACAGAGCACGTCGGACATTTATCTGGACTGCTGATGCTATACTTGTCAACACTGCAAGTACACGACCAAGCCTAGATATAGGTAAACGAGTATCAGACAAAGTGACAAAGGAAGAAACGTACGGAAGCAAAGTGGGGGTAGGAAGCCTCGCCGTTCTTTGCAAACAGCATCAGCCGCGGGGGCTCGCCCACCTGAGCCATCTCGATATTCAAACCCGATGATCCTGGTACTATCCGCTTGTAGGTGAGGACTCTTCAGGGGCATAGTACGCTAGTGGTCGGAAAATAAGGCAATTAGATAGCATCACCCCAAGGGAGGGGAGAAATCGAACCAGACGTGTAGCAAGTGCGGAGGGCGTGTGGGCTGTGTCCGTGCTGGCAGTGGGAGATGAGATGAGGATGAAGTAATGGTAGAGACCTTCGTTCAGTAATCTGAACAGGGATTCATGAGGGGGCCATGAAGCCAGAGAGGAATAGAGGTTCTGGAGGGAGATGTCGGGCACGTAGAGGTCGAAACCTAGATTGGTTGAGATAAAAAAGGAATCGACGTGGTGGAAGAAGTGATGGAATTGGGTAGTTGTTTGACGAGAGGGATCAAGACGTGAACGATGCGCACGTTTACGTACATACTATGATATGTAGGGAAATTAGGCTCAAGTTTTTTTGAGCACACAAGGGTTTAAAATTTAATCATACCAATGCTCTTTATGCTTCTGCACACACAGACGGATTGAGCCTACCACTGAGCAAGGTTTCTATCGACATTCCCCGCCCTTTGGAACTTCTCAAATTCTGTCGAGCACCCGTGTCTGCTGAGAGATCTTTTACACTACTTCGGCGTTTCCACTTCTTCGCGCGTTGCCTCATGACTGCCTGAACTGAACTTGGACTTTTGTAGGCGTGTTTTCAGTACTTGAAAAACAGTCACAGAAACCTGGTGGTGGGTTGAAGTTTTGTTTGCACTGCACTGCTGAAATGCCAGCTCGTCGGCGTTCAACTCATTCTGGTCCCAGCGATGGCCAGAAGGATTGTATTCAAAAGGAAGAGAATTACAAAACGAGAATCTATGCAGAGCTCGGAGGGGAAGAAATGTCTAGTCCCGTCATGAGCTCCTCCAATCCATTCTTCGCTCTCTGGCCATCCTCCATCACAACTCAATTGGCGAACGAGAACACTGCACTCCCTCCGCCTTCGACATCTAACTCCGTCCATAGCACGTCATCGCCTGGATCAAGATATCTATCCTGGAAACCCAGTAAGCCGCAACCCCTGGATTCTAATAGGACCACGCAAGGACTATTAGGGCGGCGCTATGCCGATGATTTTTAGCCACCATGCGGATGAAGGAGGCATTACGGCCGTTTGGCGAGGAACTGAGATGGTTGGACATTGTAATGATGGGCGACATGATGTGGCAGCGAGGGTAGGAGGACGGTGATGGAAAGGGCAAGCACGGTGATATTTGAACTAGAGGAAGCGTAAATCTAGGACAGGCAGCCAAAAGGGTAGGCCAAGGTGGGAAAGGATATGGGCTTCCGTGAGGAACGAGGTAGACATAGTCCTGCAAACCAACATGAGAGGGAGCAGATACACAGGGAAAGCTCAACAACTCGCCTTGACGATAACGGGAACGTGCATCTGAAGTTAGAGAAGAAGGCCACTCGACCGGTTCTATCCTGAAGGGCTTGCAGTGCATCGTTGAGGATCCAGTGGAGTTGACAATAAGTTCTTTCGTAACAGGATTTTAAACAAGCTGTTGGAGGAAAACCTTGAACCGTGGGGGACGAGGAGGGTACGTAAGACGTCATAGTCGCTTCTAACTTGTGGCGGGCCTCTTCCTCGACAGCGGCGTCAACGGTCCCTGAACATGAGACATTGACGAGTCTAGGAGACAATTCGGATGTACCATAGGGATATTCTCCTCGTCATTTGCTGCGAGTGCTGTACTGGTGTCCACGATAGTGGGTACGGAGGAGTCGGTTGATGCGGGTTTTCCTTCGCCACCGCCGTTGACGAAACGGATGGAGGAGAGGAGATGCGAAACAAAGGGGTTGATGCCGACGACACTGGCGTGGGTAAGTCTGTATCGGCGGATCCTGCATCTTGGGTCAACATGCGTCCAACTCTTCTCCTTTGGTATATGGTGGCAAGGAAACGACAGCGAGTCCCACTTTTTGCTAGAATGAATGATTGACGAAGGCAGAACTCGGCTAGGAGAGGTTGGCGAACAACATCTGGAAAGGCGATAAGGAAGGCGAAGGGTGTGCAGAAGGGGGCGTTGAGGGAGGTATGGACCCCAGCATTGAGGTGGTAAATAATAATACATTTACTAGGAATGAACGTCTAACGGATGTGGATTGTACTTCGAGACTTCAAGTTGGCATCCAGTAGATGAGGTAAGATGGAGACGTTGTTGAGGGCTGAACCTATACATCCGCCGAAAAGATCATGGTCGGGTCCAACAAAGCAAGCACACGAGGCGGTAGCATGAATCTTTGTTCGTCTGTGATAACCGCAAAAAGTGAAGGAGGAAAGAGTGAGTTTGGGAAGTCGGGTCGTTGCGCTGTAAAAGCAGGAGAATGAGAAAATATGCGAAGAAGAGACAATAAACGTGGGAGGTAAACAGATGTTTAGAGGTAAAAAAAAACATCGAACGAGAATGATGGATGTAGGAAGGAATGGAGGAAGATGAGCGATAAACGAACAAACGAACCTGCACGACAGAAACTTGAGTTCTTCCCATCATGGATCACCGTGCCTCTATCGCCCGCTCCATACATTTCTTGTTGTAAGGCTCTGCGATCCTGCACGTTCTCCGCCCTGCGGCTCCACTGACTCCGATGGCCCCAGCCCACTGGAGGCCGCACTGGCATTTCTGTTCAGATAGGACCGCCGCCACCGCCAAACCTCTCTCATTTCTAACCCACTGTCCTCCCACGCAACGTTCCCGGTTCGGCGTTCGGAGGAACGTCGTCGTCCGTACCGGTCGGCATTCGTGCGGCATGTTTGGAGGTGAAAAATCGAGAGACATCGGGGATTCGAATAAGCGTGCAGTCGTGTGTTGTCATCCCACAGGCACAGGGCGTGGTTGTAAGGAGAGGGTGCAGAAGATGTTGAACATGTCTGAACTGTTGATAGTATGCTTGTCACCGCTGCACGTACGTGACTGAGAACTAGATATAGATAAACAAACATCAGACGAGGTGACAAAGGAACGTACGGAAGCAAGGTAATATTGGGGGAAAGCTTTGCCGTTGTTTGTGACCGGTCGAGTGCGTTGTGTTCGTGCAGGCAGTGGAGCAAGGGAGGAGGGTAAAGTCACAGTAGAAACCTTCGTTCAATAACCCGAAGGGTTCTATTCCGCCAGGGATTGATGAGAGGGTCATTGGGCCAGAGAGTAACGGAGGTCCTGGAGGGAGATTTCGACGTGTGGAGATTTCGAAATCTAGAGGGAATGGATTAGTTGAGATAAGAAAAGTAATCGACGCGAAGTGGTGACAAAATCGGTCTAGGGGCTCAGGCAAATCAGGACAGTTGTTGTTTCGAGAGGGAATGAAACGTGAACAGTGTGCGCGTTTAGCCAGGAGAGCGGAGGGGAGAGCAAGAGCGTCGGAAAGACGAGGGAAAAGAAAAACTCACCAATGGACAGCAGATGTCGAGTGTGTTCAGCCAAGCTTTGAGGCCATCATGAATTCATGCCGTGCGGGAAGTTCAGATTGGTGCACGACCTCGGAGTGTCGAACCACTTTCCTGTGCCATACCGAGGGTAACCGGTAAACCATCAGGCTTTTCGTGCGAGTACATTGGGACAGCCCTTGGTAAGGAGACAGAACGATGAGCATCACTCGGAAGTTACCGCTTTGAAACACGATTCTTGCGATAAGGCCGCACTGGTTAATCGATAATCTCTGACCACCTAGTCTTCAAACTTCAACTGTGCATTTCTCCTCTCCTCCCATGTCGGCCAACAATCAATCGTCTAGCAATACCCTTCCATTTAGGAAAGGGGCCTTAGATCCAGCAGAAATCCGCGGCCAATGTCCTCAATTTCGCATCCTTATCATCGGCAAGGCAAATGCGGGCAAAACGACCATCCTGCGTAAGGTGTGCAATGCGAAACCAGATGCAAAGCCAATCGTATATGATGCGGAAGGAGAGAAACTAATCGTAAATGATGCTGAAGGAAAGAAAGTCAAACGGGACTTGGCTGATGTATGTCATGCAAATCTCAGTCTCGGGGACAAACTAACACAACCTCGGTCCTTATGGTAGTTTTTTCGGCTGCATAAGATTTTTGGACGGAAGAAAGAACATTCTACAGATGTCCCGAACCTTTCTACGGATGTCTTGAACCCTTCTGCTGAGGTTATTTAAGCAAATTCCAACCTGTTTATTATTATTTCTAATGATTCATTAGCGTGGAGAACACAACATTGAACATCAACTCACTTTTTCTGGCAGTAACTTTATCTTCCATGATTCCAGAGGGATTGAAGCAGGATCAGAAGATGAACTGAAGGTAGTCAAGGAGTTTATCCAGAAACGAGAACAGCTTGTTGACTTAAAGGATCAACTCCACGTTATCTGGTATAGCTTTTTGGCCTCTTTGCAGATAGACACAATTTATCTTATCTGCTGACAGGTACTGTGTCCCAATGGATGATCAACGTCCAATCTCT
>Ga0307513_10012725_pt1 | contig 10361 bp, 7 predicted proteins | sample 15_EM_MG_FD_202174 | JGI IMG/M metagenome (GOLD analysis project Ga0307513, IMG submission 202174) | Populus trichocarpa ectomycorrhiza microbial communities from riparian zone in the Pacific Northwest, United States - 15_EM | ecosystem: Host-associated > Plants > Roots > Unclassified | place...
TAGTGATCGCCCTGCTTTACCGCGCGCGTGCGAATGCCCTTGAGATCCGATCCTGTCCCAGGTTCGGTCATGCAGATGGCACCGATGAGCTCACCCGACGCCATGCGCGGCAGGAACCGGTGTTTCTGCTCGGGCGTGCCGTGATTCAACACGTAATGCGCGCACATGCTGTGCACGCCCTGGCCAAAGGCGCCGATGCCGCGGCGCGCGAGTTCGGTGTACATCACCGCTTCGTGGCGAAAATCTCCGCCACCGCCTCCGTATTCGGCCGGCACGTCTAACAACAGGAGGCCCGTGTCGCCGGCCTTGCGCCAGGTTTCGCGATCCACGTGGTGCTGTTCGCGCCAGCGTGCGTCGTGCGGGACCATTTCGGTGTCGATGAACCGCACCACCGTGTCGCGAAACACTTCGAGGTCATCGTCCATCCATGGAATGATGTAAGGATTCATTGCGGCGACTGTACCGCGCCTGCGGAGACATCCGGGAATTTGCGCGCCATCCATAGGAAGATGCCCAGCGCGAAAACGTTGATGCCGAACGACCACGGATGATCCCATTGCAGCAGAGAAAAATTGAACTGGCTGCCCGCGTCAAGACTCGCGCCGAACTTGAGAGGCGTGAATTCCAGCGACAGCGTCACTTGAAAGCCACAAACCATCGTGTAACTCAGCAATGGCGAGTTGAGTGCCGGTATTTGAATGAGCCAGAACCGGCGGTTGTACCGTTCCGCGTTCGGCTGCGCCTCGAACATCTTTACGCCGCACCAGATGCCCCACGCGTACAGGCACGAAAATGCGACGTAAATCAGCCCTTCGATGACGTGCGAGACCCGAATCAAAGCTATCACGCTGAGGGTGGCGCCGACCGCGCCACCACCCACCGCCAGAATTCCCAGAACGCGCCGCTGCCAGAGCTTCATCGTTGCCTCAGGGTGTACAGCCCGCCGAGGCGCTCCGTGTGAACGTGTAACTGCCATCGCGTTTGGCCACGAACTTGCGCGCCGCCGTCGCACCCTCGGTCTTGATGCTGCCCTCGAACCCGCGCTCGAACAGCGTCGAGCGCATTTGCACCTGGCCAGCGTGCCCCGTGGCGAGAACCAGCTTCACCGGCCCGCAGGAATCCCACTCGATGTCGACGGTGACATCGCCACGCGCGCGGATGCCGCGGACGCTGCCCTTCGCCCAGGCCTTCGGCAAGGCCGGCAGAATGTTCAGCTCGCCGTTCTGGCTCTGCAGAAGCATTTCGACCATGCCGGCGGTGGCGCCAAAGTTGCCGTCGATCTGGAATGGCGGATGTGTGTCCCACAAGTTGGGCAGCGTGCTGTCGTGCAGCAGCCCGGCTAACAACTTGTGCGCGCGGTCGCCATCGTGCAGCCGTGCCCAGAAGTTGATCTTCCATGCACGGCTCCAGCCAGTGCTGGCGTCGCCGCGCGCATCCAGCGTGGTGCGCGCCGCCGCAGCGAGTTGCGGGTCCTTCGCCGGATCGATCGCCCGCCCCGGATGCAGGGCGAACAGGTGCGACACGTGACGATGGTCTTCCTTCATGTCATCGATGTCCGCCTTCCATTCCTGGAGCTGACCCGACTTGCCGACGCGCAGGCCCGGGTCGAGCAACGCCCGCGCGTCGTCGACACGTTTCGCGAAGGCTTTGTCGCCGACGAGGCGCGCCGCTTCGGAGGTGTTGAGGAACAGGTCGGCGACGATCTGCTGTGACATCGACGCGCCGGCGGTGAACGGCCCGTGCTCGGGTGAATAGCTTGGGGTCACGGTGAGCTTGCCATCGCGTGGATCGGTCACCAGCGCATCGAGCCAGAATTCCGCGGCGCCTTTCATGACCGGCCACGCGTGCTCTTTGAGGAACCCGGCGTCCTGGGTGAATCGATAGTGCTCGTAAAAGTGCAGCGCCAGCCACGCCGACGCCTCCGGCTGCCAGAACGCCGTGGGCCAGTCGATGGGGCCGACGTAGCCCCAGGCGTTCGTGTTGAGGAACATCGTCCAGCCTTTCGCGCCGAAGTAGCGCTGGGCGGCGAGCTTGCCCGGCGGCACGAGATGCTCGACAAAGTCGAACAAGGGCGTCGCGGTCTCGCCGAGATTCGCGATCTCCGCCGGCCAGTAGTTCATCTGCAGGTTGATGTTGACGTGGTAGTCGGCATTCCACGGCGGCGTGGCCTTGTCGTTCCATACGCCCTGCAGATTGGCCGGCAGCGAGCCGGCGCGCGATGACGCGATGAGCAGGTAACGGCCGTACTGGAAATAGAGCTGCTCGAGCTGGCGGTCGGCTACCGCGTTGCCGCTGCCGTACTGTGCGCGCAGCTTGTCGGTGGGCAGCTTCGAGGTGCCGGGCGCAAGCACGAGCGCGACGCGTTGGAACAGCGCCTGGTAGTCGTTCACATGACGCGTTTGAAGCGGGCCGAAGCGAGCCTTGCCCGCGCCCGCCGCGTCCTTTGCCACCGCCGTCACCGGGTCCGTGCCGGGCACGCGATAGTCGGGGTACTGCATACGGTAGTTAGTACGCGCCACCAGCACGAAGGTAACCTGGCATTCGCTGTCGACGCGCAAGGAATCGCCATCCGCCGTGACGGTGCCGCACTCCGGAACCACGCGCAACTCGGCGGCGTACTTGAGTCCATTCGACTTCAACGCCCCGGAGACGATGATGCGCGAACCTTCCGCACGAATCTGCGCGCTGCGATTGTCGGGCACGGCCAGTCGCACGCGCAGCTTCTGTGCGCTGGTCGAATACCAGCGCGCGACGAGCGCCTGGTCGGGATAGGACACGAAATACTCGCGCCGGTAGCCAGCTCCGCCCTGCTTGAAACTCACGCGAGCGGTGGCGGTATCGAGATCGAGGTCGCGGCGATAGCCGGACACCGGCGTGCCGTCGGTCTCACGCTCGATGATGAGATCGCCGAAGCTCTGATAGTCGCCGTAGTTGTGCATCTTGCGGCCGAGCTGTTTGGCTACGTCCTCGGGCTTAAGCGTCGCACCGTCGAGCAATTGCTTGCCGACGGAACGCATGAGATCCGCCTGCGAGTCGGCGGGGAGACCGAAGTCGTAGCCGCCTTCGGATCCGGGGCCGCCGGTCCACAAGGATTTTTCCGAGATCTGCAGTCGCTCCGAGTCCACGCCACCGAACACCATGGCGCCGATGCGCCCATTGCCGATGGGCAGTGCTTCCTTTTCCCAGTCGGTGGCGGGTTGCTCGTACCAGAGGACGTTGTTGCCATCCGCGCGGGCGAACGAGGCAAGCGCCAGAAGGCCAGCGACAGCAGTTAGACGGTATTGGCGCATGAGACCCCCGGTGAGCGCAGGGATCATAGCAATGATGGACGCCGCTGCTTGGGCGACGTTTCCCGAAGTGGCCGCAAGCCTGAGAAGCTCTGGCCCCTTTTGCTAGCAAATGGGGTCTGACCCCATTTCTCTAGGCGTTGACGGCCTTCAGGACGCGCTGCGGCTGCGCGATGCCGTAGCCCTGCGCGTAGTCGACGCCCAGCGAGGTGAGCATCTGGATGATCTCGGCGTTCTCGGCGAACTCGGCAATCGTCTTCTTGCCGGTGAGATGGCCGATTTCATTGATGGAACGCACCATCTCGCGGTCGATGGGGTCGTGCAGGATCTCGCGCACGAAGCTGCCGTCGATCTTGAGGAAGTCCACCGGGAAGTGCTTGAGGTAACCGAACGAGGACAGGCCGGTGCCGAAGTCGTCGAGCGCGAAGCGGCAGCCGAGCTCCTTCAGCGCCTGGATGAAGCGGTTCGCCTGCGAGAAGCTCGCGACCGCCGCGGTCTCGGTGATCTCGAAGCAGATCTTCGCGGCGTCGATGCCGCTCTTCTGGAATTGATCGATGACGAACGGCAGGAACTTGTCGTCGCCCAGGCTCTGGCCGGAAAGGTTGATGGAGCACATCGCGAGCTTCTCGCGCTCGTCGGCCTCCGAAACCAGCCAGCGCAGCGCATTCTCGATGACCCAGCGATCGATCGCGGGCGTCAAGCCATAACGCTCGGCCGCGGCGATGAAGTTGTCAGGCGACACCATGCGGCCGGACTCATCACGCATGCGCAGCAGCAATTCGTAATGCTGGCCGGGCTCGGGACGCTGCAGCGGCATGATCTGCATGCGATACAGCTCGAAGCGGCCCTCTTCCAGCGCCGCGTTGATGCGCGCCGCCCATTGCATTTCGCGCCGGCGGCGCATGAGCTCGATGTCGTTCTCGGCGAAGCTGTGCACGCGGTTGCGGCCGCCTTCCTTCGCCGCGGCACACGCCGAGTCAGCCGCAGAAATAATCGATGCCACGTCTTCGTTTTCGGCGGCGATCGGCACGACGCCGACCGAAGCACCGAGGCGGAATACGCGGTCTTCCCAGGTGAAACGGAAATTGCGGACGGCTTCGCGCAGCACTTCGGCCGTGCGCAGCGCTTCATCGAGCGAGCAGGCCTCGAGCAGGATGCCGAATTCGTCGCCGCCCAGGCGGGCCAGCGTGTCACGCCAGCGCACCTTGCTCTTGAGCAGCGCGCCGACCTGGCCCAACAACACGTCGCCGGCCGAATGGCCGCAGGTGTCGTTGATGATCTTGAACTGGTCGATGTCGAGGTAGCACAGCGCGTACGAACTTTCGCGCGCCTTGGCGCTCTTGAGCGCACGCTCCACGCGGCTCTCGAATTCCCTGCGGTTGACCAGGCCCGTCAGCAGATCGTGCGACGCGTGATACGACAGGCGGCGGTTCAACTCGCGCGACTCGGTCACGTCGTGGAACACGAGCACGCCGCCGGCGACCGCGCCCGCGCCATCGCGAATGGGCGCCGCGGTGCTTTCCACGTAGAGCTCATTGCCATCGCGACGGATGAGCAGCATCGGACGCACGCTCTTGATGGGCCGCGTGCGACGGATGGAGACACTCAGGGGATTCTCGAGCGGCTCGCAGGTCTCTTCGTGGAACGCGCGGTAGATTTCTTCGATCGGCCGGCCCATCGCATCTTCGAGGCGCCAGCCCGTCAATTGTTCGGCCACGGGATTGATGTAGTCCACCGTGGAGTTCGCGTCCGTCGTGATGACGCCGTCACCGATCGACTGCAGCGTGATCTGCGCGCTTTCCTTCTCGCGGAACAGCGCCTCTTCGTAGAGCTTGCGTTCGGTGATGTCGAGCTCGACACCCACCAGGCGCAGCAGGCGCCCATGTTCGTCCACGCGCGCCTTGGCGCGGCTCACCACCCAACGCCAGTCGCCGTTGCGGTGCTTCATGCGATGCACGCTTTCGAAAATCGGTGACTTGCCGGCGACGTGATCGCGGATGGCCGATTGCACGCGCGACATGTCTTCCGGATGCACCAGGCTGCGCCAATCGGGCGAGTCGAGATGCGCGTCCACCGCATAGCCGAGCATCTGCTTCCAGCGCGGTGAAAAATGAACTTCGTTGCTCTCGATGTCGAAATCCCAGAGGCCATCGTTGGCCGCACCCTGGGCGAGTTCGAGGCGCTCTTCGAGCTTGTGCAGCCGGCCTTCGATGCGCAGCTTCTCGAGGCCGGTGGCGAGCGAGTTGCCGAGCAGCTTGAGCAACAGCTGCAAGTTCACATCCCAGGCGCCACGCGGCAAGGCGTTGGCCAACCCGAGGATACCGGCGGGCACGCCGCCCACCCGGAACGCAATCATGAGTACCGAGCCGATCTGCAGCTCCGCGAGGCGCTGGCTTTCGATCAGCTGTTCCTTGCGCGGCGCCGCGCTGTCGCGGATCTCAGAGAGGCGCAGGTGCTCGAGGCGGCCCTTGAGCCAGGGATAGGTGTCGATGGTCGCGCTGCGCCAGGCTTCGACGCGGCATTGCGCGAGCGCGCCGTGCGCGGAGTACACCTCATCGATCGTGGCGCCGTCGGGCGAGAAGAGCCACACGAAGGCCGTGTCGACACCGGAGGAATCACGCAGGGAGTTGAGGCTGTCGCGAATGCAGGGCTCGATCGAGCCGCGCCGCATGTTCTGCAAGTCGATGGATATTTTGGTGCAGGCGATATCCACGCCCAGCGCCGTTTTGCCGCCGCGCGCCGACCACACACCGGTCGCGAATACGTCCGACGCGGTCAGATCACCAGGATGATCAGGTGCTTGTGCCACTCTTTTGCAAGCTACAGCGTAGATCCATGTGCCGCGTAGAACCGGGCCACAGATTCCAACACCTGCCTCCTCCCAAAGTTGCGAAGCATTCTGTCACAAAGTTTTAGGAACACAAGCTAAGTGCATGCTGCAGCGAAGGAATGATTCGCAACTGCGCAAGATTCGAACAGCGTTAAGTCTCAACGAGACTTGCGGTCGTAGGCGATGGCTCGCGAGGCGTCACCCTTCTCGGCACAGTTTTGCACTGCGGGATGGCGCACGAGGAACCAGTCGTCGTCCGAGCTGCGTCCGACATTCGGGCTCGTCCAGGTGAAACATGAGTACTGTTTCAGCGTCGTTCCCGGCACCAGCAAGACACGACCCGGTTTCTCGTTGAGCCACGCGGCAGCGTCGTATGACTCCTGGGGTCCTTCCAGCCAGCGTCGATGACCGAAATTCGTCGTCGGACGATCGAGATAAAGCAGGAATTGTTCCTTGTAGTTGACGAGGGCCAGCTGCTCGCCGGGTTTTACGTGCGCGAGCATCCCGCGCACGAAATCCGAGCCCGATCTCTCGCCATTCATAGCGGGAGCAATGAAATACGAGAACACAATCGCCAGTGACCCGAGCACCACGGGCCATGCCGCGAGTGGAGCACGCGCATAGGCGATGGCCAGACTCGTACCTGACAACGCCACATACACGTAGAACGCAGTGGCGCTTCGGAGATTGGCCGCTTCGAGGGCCTTCAACGCAAGACTTGCATGAACGGCCAACCCAATGGCAAATGCCGCACCGGCGGCGAAAAACAGACTGGCGAGTACGAAGCCCGCCCGCCTCACGGCCACTCGCGACAGCACCGTTTCGATGAACGGCAACGCCGCGATCGCCAGCGCCGGGAGCGCCGGAAAGACATAGATGCCGCGTTTGCCGGGGCTCGCCGAGAAGAACAACACCACGATGAACAACCAGAACAGCGGCAGCCACACGCGTGCGTTGCGCTCGTGGAATGCGGCCTTGAAGCGCGGCACCAGCCAGATCAGCAGCAGGCTCCAGGGCAGCCACAAAGACGGGATCACTTCGACGATGAAGTAGTACCACGGCTTTACGTGATGCCAGGCCGCCGCATATCGCCCGACGGTCTGCTTGAACAGGAGTTCGTCGCGATAGGCGACGTATTCGGGCGAACCGCTCGTGGCCACGGCGATGAGCATGGGCACGAACCAAAGCGAAACGGCGAACAGCAGCGCGAGCGGCGCCAGCCACCACCGCCAGCCACCCCTGCCCGCGTTGATCGCGGGCAACCCTTGCCAGCCCGCAGCGCGCAGTGCGAAGTAGGGAATCAGCAGCAGCACCGGCAGGAACCCCACGCCCTTGGTGAAGATGCCGAGGCCGGCGGCGAATCCACCCATGAAGTACCAGCGCCACGCCGGTCCCAGCAACAGATGGCGCAGCAGCGCATACAGCGACAGCGTGGTGAGGAAACACAGCGTCGCGTCGATCTGCGCGCCGCGCGTCACCATGAAGAACTGCAACGTGCACACGGTGATCAGCGCGGCCGCGAGGCCCGCCTCGCGACTCACGGCGCGACGACCAAAATCGTAAATGAGAAAGAGGATGCCGCCGGCAGCGAGGAATGACGGAATGAGGAACGACGCCTTCACCGAGCCGAACAGCGAGTAGCAGATGGCCAGCAGCCAGAAGAACAGCGGCGGCTTGTCCTGGTAGAGATCGCCGCCGACGCGCGGGAACAGCCACTCGTGCGACAGCGCCATGTCACGCGCCAGCGCCGCGAATCGCGGTTCGTCCGCAGGCCAGGGGTCGCGGATTCCGAGCCCGGTGCCGACGATGATGAGCAGCGCAAGCAACAGCAGCAGCAGATCGCGCGGCCGGATGGCGGGAGGCGGCGGGCTCATCGGATGCAGGGGATGTTTGGGCGGTGTCTGCGGGCGCGCCGCGGCATCCGGCGGCGGGTCGCCGACCGACGCGCTAACTACCGTGACCGGCAGCGAGATGCCGACGTCCGCGGCCGCGAGAAATGGCCCGAGCGGCGGGATACGAGGACGCGGTGCGCCCTGGAGCAGGCCGATATCAGGCATCGGGACCCGCACGGCTCGATCGGATATCCATGATCAGGTTGTAGAACGCGACCGATGCGGGCAGCAGGTTGGTCAGCACGCCCACCGCGTCGTTCTTGCCCCAGATGAAGTACGCCGTGACCATCGCGCTGCCCATGAGGCTGATGATCCAGAAGCTTCGCGGGATCATCGGTCGCCCGGCACGGCGCGTGGCCCAGGCCTGAACGATCCAGCGTCCGGCGAACATCAATGCGCCGAGGAAGCCTACGAGCTTCCATGGTGTGACGACGACACCGAAGTAGACGCCGACAATACCGCTCATCATGGGACGCTCCTCATTATTCAGTCTTCGCGGACCAGCAGGCCCGACTTGTAGCGCCGGCGAAGCCACATGACGCCCGCGATGTCGACGATGCCCACCCACAGGCGATTGAACATTCCGTACTTCGAGGTGCCGCGCATACGCGGCCGGTGATTCACGGGCACGGAAATCACGCGTGCGCCCTGGCGCTGGAACAAAGCCGGCAGGAAGCGATGCATGTGGTCGAAGCGCGGCAGGTCCAGGAACACCTCGCGCGAAAACAGTTTGATTCCACAGCCCGTATCCGGCGTCCCATCGCCTAACAAGCCGCCACGCACACCATTGGCGATGCGCGACTGCAGCCGCCGGAACGGCGTGTCCTTGCGCGTGGTGCGATTGCCCATGATGAGCTGCACGCCGCGACCCACCGGCGCGTCGCGCGCCGCGATGAGCTTGGGGATGTCGGCGGGGTCGTTTTGCCCGTCGCCGTCGAGAGTCGCAATCCACGGCGCGCGCGCCGCGCGCACGCCGCTCGCCACCGCGGCGCTCTGCCCGCTGCGGAACGAGTGACTGAGCACGCGCAACGCGGGTAGTGAGCTCTTGAGCCTGGCGAGATTGGCGGCGGTCTCGTCGGTGCTGCCGTCGTCGACGAAAATCATCTCGTACGAACGCGAATTGAGCGCGGCGTCGATCTCACGCGCGAGCGGCTCCACGTTTTCGGCCTCGTTGCAGACCGGCACGACGACGGAAAACTCGACGCTCATGCGGCCGCCTTGGTGCGCAACGCATCGCGCGCCACGCCGAAAAGATTCTTGAGTTCAGCGGCCATTTCCTTTTGCAGGCTCTCGAGCGCTGCCGGCTGCAGCGTGCGCGGCACCTGGCGCGGCGCGCCCACCGCAATCACGATGCGCGAAAACGGCCAGGGCAGCACGAACTTGTCCCAATGAAACAGCGTGGCGCGGCTCGAGGCGTAAGCGATCGGCAGAATCGGCCGCTGCGACATCTGCGAGAGCAGGATGGCGCCGGGCTTGAAGACGAAACGCGGACCTCTGGGTCCATCGGGTGTGATCGAAGGCGAGATGTTGAGCTTGGTCAGCGCGTCGTAGTAGTCGCGCAGCGCACGCGCGCCGGTATGCGTGGTGGAGCCACGGATCGAATGGCCGCCGAAGTGCGAGACCACCATGACGCCGATGTCACCGTCGACCGACGGGCTGATGAGGAAGCCTAACTTCAGGCCGCGCGACTGCTGCTCGAGCAGATATTTCGCGCAGAAGAGCTGGTGCTGGTGCCAATAGACCGGGATCAGCGACGGCGCCTGCTTGAGCGCCTGCGCCGTATGCTCGTCACCGACGACGCGCACCACCCGGCAGCTGCGCCAGAACGTTTTCACGAGGAATACTCCGATCGCGGCGACGATGCGCCAGGCAAAGCGGCGCAGGGGAGTCATCCGACGCTTCGACCGGGTCTCCTTCTTATAGAGGGTGTTGCGCAGTCCGCCTGCGTCTTCGGGATCTGTTGGCATCCGGATGAGGCCGGCAAAAGGGGCGCGAATTGTCGGTGAATCCGCCACGGGCTGCAACGAAACCGGAACCGAGACGGATTCGCGCTACAGCCGCCGTCTAACCCCGGCGTGGAAGTTCGCAGGTACCGCATTGCTATATCATTCCGCCGCATGTCCGCGACTCATGACCCAGTGCGTCTGCCTCCCGAGGCGAACGTACAGTTCGACATTGGCGGCGACGACGACGCCATTCACCGTATGACCGAGCTCGCGGCCCGTCACGGCGATATTTACCGGTTTTATTCACCGGCGCGCCGCGCGCCCATGTGGGTCATCAACCACCCGGACGACGTCAAGCGCGTGCTGGTGTCGAACCACAAGAACTACACCAAGGGTTCGGGCCTTG
>Ga0307513_10012726_pt1 | contig 10360 bp, 12 predicted proteins | sample 15_EM_MG_FD_202174 | JGI IMG/M metagenome (GOLD analysis project Ga0307513, IMG submission 202174) | Populus trichocarpa ectomycorrhiza microbial communities from riparian zone in the Pacific Northwest, United States - 15_EM | ecosystem: Host-associated > Plants > Roots > Unclassified | place...
TGGTTGCTGGTACTTTCAGTTTCCGTCCGCCTGTGAAATGGCATACCGTTCAGAAGAATAGAGCTGTTCCATGCAGGACTGGGCCCGGGGAGTTATTTGCCCTTGAGTCTAAATTTTACCCTCCATGTAGGATCTGGTAGTTTCAAAGGTAGAACTCTCGCAGATGTACCTAGATGTACTATGTAGTGCTTATATATTTCCAATATAATGTGTCAGGTAGATTTGCGTGGGGGTTTTGTTCCAAGATCGCACACAGGCAGTGTTTGGACCATGTTTGATGCCGAATTCAGACGTGCGAGGATAAAGTTCGTGGATAATTCATTACACGTAAGTACAGGACATTGATAAAAAAATGAATGATCAAATGAAGTGATACTAATAGTCATGAGCAGCCGATTAAGGTGATTGTAGAATTTCCATGAGATTGTCACAAAAGGATCGACGACACAATCAAAACGATCGCCATCCCTAACGCTGGTAAAGAGTGGACAGCCATTCGAGTTGTAGCACCACTGATACTGGACGTATCCGAAGAGGCCAGTGCGCTGGTACTTGGCTTCGGCGCGGTGCTTGAAGCGGAGGAAGAAGTCTGGCGGACGATTTTCTCCGCGAAACCAACGCTAAATGTAGCAGACCCGCCCTCCTTGACCGCACCGAATTGTCTATAAAAAAATTAATCAGACGCATACCACAATGTCAGAAAATAACCATGTAATATGAAACTGTGCACGAACGTGTAGACGTTTCGAAGGAAAGGCGCGCCGATCTTTCCAATTTCCTTTGCACCCCCTGTGACCACACCAGTGCAAGTCCCATCCTCCTCCTTCACAATAGTGTCGCGCTCGGAAATCGTGAACGGTTTGCCAGCGAACGTCAGCGTTATCGGGAATGCTGAATCGCACGGTAGCGACCATCGAAAATTTGCGATTTCCTTGGCGCCTGGGATACCGGCGTAGACTTTACATGCGTCGTCTTTCATGATCTCAATGCCAGTATCTGTGAAGTAAGTAACAAATTCAATTCATCCAATCGAATGAGGTAAAGGAAGGGAATGTGTACGAACGATATATATCAATGCTGGCAAGGGAACCAGAGATGCTCTCGTTCACCCCATTTGCCAGGTATATGAGTTTGTCAAATGGGATAGACCACGAGATGGGACTGGTTGCGGGGACCGTCACGTTGGCGAAGTCTCCTGAAAAACTAAGAAAAGTGGATTGAGATCAACTACTCTTTAGTATGATGTTGATTGATACTCACGCATTATGATCCACAGCGCCCATTAACAATGTCCCATCTGGAACGGGGTCGTCGAAGTGATTGAGTTCGATGCCACAGATGGCTTGGTCAAAATCTCTGGTTATGGGTAGGGGTCGTTAGCCGTGATTTTGCGAGGAGGCTAACTGACAATTGACGCACCCCAAGAACGTAGGAACCAGGGAGGCATTCTGAGGCGCATCAGCTGCGCCTTTGACTCCATACCCAAGAATTGCACGTGCCCCGTCGGGGTACACGTCGTTCGTCACGGCTGAATCTGTCAAGACGACTGGATGGAATGCATTAAGTTCAATGCTTGGTGAAGAACCACACATGTACGAACCCGAGGCATTGTATGTGAAGGATTGAAGCGTGCATGTTTCCCCAGCAAAATGACCTGTTACACTTTGACCTGAGATAGTACTGATGATGGCAGATGCATCTATTGGGAGGTGACTTGTTGAGAGGGTTGGGTTATAGCTATGTCCGATTGGATCAGGGAAGGAGATGACAGCATCAACGGGATCATACGCACTACGTCCCATCGGTGCCACTTTCCGGGGGAGATGCCACAGAGATATAGCTCTGCGAAAGAGAAGGGGCCATTTGGATCTCTTGAGCAGGAGTACCTGTTACGCATGAAATACGGTTGAGCGGGAGCTAGAGGAGAAATACGAGCGACGCAAACCAACCCATGAGGACAGTCGTCTATACCGGACCTTATCAACCTCAGAGATTACACCAGTAGAACGATGCGAACTCACGAGATACGCCAAGTCCTTATTGTTCTTCAAGGGCACAGGAATACCATCTCCCGGTGCCCGTGATACGAAGCTCAATGGTACGAATGAACCATCCATCGACCTAACCATGATGCCGCCCTCGACATCTGGGAAATTTGTGGCTAGCGAAAAGAGCAGCGCCAATTGGGAGAAGCTGGAAAGCATGGTAGAGATGTGAGCTGAACCGGGAGCACCTGGGATTATGCATTTATTGGAGTAGACGTTTTATGTACTCCTAGTCTGTCTGTGCCTTCTGTCAAGTGCCAAGCTTCCCATCCGAGACGCCGACTCCACACTTCGGCAGTCTTTTGCCAAGACAATGCCAAGACCCGATCTTCTCGGCCCGCTGGGTGCACAATTGTACATATCATTGTGCAATCGAAGCTCTCATAACCCATACGCCGCCTTGGGCAGCCTACGCTATGTGTTGTTAGGTTATGAGAGGTCATTTTTAGTGTGCGTTTTAGTTGGGTGGCAACAAAAATCTATGGGTTATGGATTATGAGAGGTTCGACTGTATCAGCTGTCCATGCGTATTATCACCCACTGCAAACTCGAATTTTGCAATTTCTAACAAAAAAGACCTTTTGGCGCCTTCCAATAATTTTAAGGGCGCTTATCAGGCACGAATACAACGCAAGCAACTACACTCATCCCCCACCGTCACCAAGGTACATTCCAGTGGGGATTCGGGGTTGTGCCCTTAATTCCTCTACTATCACTTGCAAGGAGATGCAAAAAACTCCGACCTGGACTTTTAATTGCCATACTATACCACAACGACTCAATAATTTGCCTCTAAATTCGGCAGATACACACTTTATCACCCAGTAATCTTGAATATGTACTTTTTAGAGGCGTAGAACAAGTAGTGCGTTCAGGAGAGAGGGGGGTTAGGGAGATTCAAATGAAATGTAACGCAGGTCACATCAAGATTTCGCGGCGAATTCCCTTGATTTCATCACGTTTTGTCACGTTTCTTCCACTTTTCTGCCCTCTATCCTGAACCAGGCATTCATTAAATAAAAAATAAAAATACATGGCCATTAGGAAGCTGAAGACTTCTACCCACCCTTGAATTTTCAAGACGGGGGATGTAGAATTGCGAGAGAAATAAGGAGATTCAAAAAATTTCCCTGCCAAAAGCGGAGTTTTTGCATCTCCATGCAAATGATAGTACCGGTCGGTGTTCTAGCTGTCCCTATTCGAGGAGAGGTCACTTCGGAAAAGATGGTATGCGGCTGCCCGATGTCACAAACCACCACTCTCTCGGCTGCTCTAGACCTCTACCCCCGTGTCCGTTACGTAAAAAGGAACGCCGTTCGACCTCCATTACCAACGCCACCCGTTGCTCCATCTTAAGACCGAGCTGTAAAGGGTAAATTACTTCGGCTTGATTACTTCGGCTTGGAATCACGAAGGGATGGCATATTCCAATGAAGGGCCGCGACCTGAATGCTATGCTCGATCCACAGCTTCGATGATCTTTGAATGAAAGCCAGCCTTCCTTCGCGTTTCATTGGAGCGACTAGTGAGCCTAGGCCCATAAGGTACCCATGAATCAGCTTCATTTCTGGATAGATAAGGAAGTGGTGGATTCCATGCGCAGACGTTGGGCCTGGAGCGACGCCGAGATTGTATCTGACGACTCGGAGCAGAGTTTAGGCGTGAGGTTTGTTTTGGCGTCAAGAAGGGTAAAATTTCTCCGTTTGAATGAACAGGGATTTCGTGTGCGGTGGACCTAAGTATTGTGCAGAAGTTCACCGTCAGGAGAAGCATGGGGCCCGCTGATTTCTTAAACGGGTCCAACCTTGACAGCTTGACACCTTGTTTACAGTTGTAAAGTGTGGAGTTTAAAAAATAAATGATTGCATTATATAATCAGGATTTCAGTAAATTTCAAACAAGTCCTTTCTGATTTCTCTTTCCCCGAAACGACGGATGGGAAGGAGCATGTGGCAAATTTATGAATATGATTTCAATAAAGAATGACGGGAATATTTACCAGAACGACGAGGTTCGCCACACACGGTATGGAGGACCCTCAGCATAAGTAGTCAGCATAGGACTTAAGTATTCCCCTGGCATCATAACGTGGCGGTCGACGTAGGATCAATGTCGAGGCGAGCCACAAAACAAAATTATTGCTATTTTCAAATATAATGACACTTTTCAAAAAAAAAAAAAAATTTTCAAAAGTGATTCTATCGCCCCAAATTTCACTTTGGCATATTCAGAATTTTTTTGGAACTTTAAAACTTTTTTTTTGAATGGCCATTATTATTGAAAATTGCTATAAATGCACGGATTCTCCAACACGTGTTGTAAGTCAGCTCACTCATATATATGGTTCTCCGAGTATTTCTGAATAGCAAGGATGCTACACACGGCAATAAGGATACCGGAGCTCTAATGACGAGGTGGTGATCGGAGTTCCCCTTCAGGATGGTGACCTTTTTACGACGGGTGGAATGAAGAAGGAAAAAGAACGTCACAGAAGAAATACTCACGGGCCTCGGTTTATAAATCCGGGACGTGGCCCATTTTAAATCCCCCCCCTTTTCCCAATTCCCACTAGTCTCTGCCATCCTTCATGCGAGTCCTCCCTGAGATTAGAACGTCGTTATGCCTGGTTTCTTTTCCTATCGCCCTTGTTTACATTTCGAGCTGGAGACGAAGATCCCTCCTTCTGTCTTCTGTTTTCCCGCTATTATGTTGTCATGGCCCTTGTATGCATATATCCTGTTCTCTGGGTTCAATGTTGCGAGGGGCGAGGGGCAGTCTTATTTCTCAACTTAAAGAGGTTACGACAAAGCACTCATTTGGGCAATTTAGACCCGGTTGCTGTTGCCCTGTTTTAATTTTATAACTTCGAAGAATATCCGGCCCTCCCTCCTCGCTCTCACATCTGCTTGTCATAGTTCTGTCCTATGCGTGTCGGGGCCTTATCTTTTTTTGGGGGGAGGGGGATGCCTCTCTCCCTGCAATTGTCCTGCTTGGTATGCTTTGTTTCGTCGACAAGATTTCAATACGATGATCTCTATCCCCGTCCCCTTCTGGGCCAGTGGAACACACGCATTGTTAGTCTCTATGTTCGGGAAATGGTTGGCCGTAAATATTCTCTTGGGTGGCTTTAGTCCATGGGCATTAGGAAGAGCCCAAGATTTGCGACAATAGAGCCGTTCGATGCAAGACTGGGTGTCGATTTCCCAGCCAAGAAGCCGTAAAATTTGGCCGAAGTATCCCCTAGTGCAAGAGATCAGCTAGAGGTGCCCCGGATATAAATATTCTCCAGGCCAGGCTCGAGGATCAGGGACCTCTATTTTTCTCTATTTGGTATTTAATATTCGTCCTGTCGCTTTACTTCGCCAACTCCAGTTCAGTGGGCTGGTATGATTCACTTCCCTCTCGTCTTTCTCTTCTCTTTTTCATCATGTGTAATCAACTTTCACTGTTGAAACGTTGGCTATCAATGTATATGCATGGGAGGCTAGCCTTCCACTCTAGAGAATCGAATGGGTCGAATTCTTCTCTTTCACTACCTTCTGCTTCCTCTTCTCATTTTTGGAAGTGGCTTGGGAATATTTTCAAGCGGGTTGCTATGAAATCTCAACGTGAGAGGCCAACTTGTCGCGATCATCTCTCACCATGCCGATTTCCATTTGAAATAGAAATCGGCGTGGTAGTACTGGTTCACCAATTTTCCTTGCAGCTCTGTCTCTCTAACCCAAACACTGTGTGTATAGATCGATATCGATTACTTGGTGACAATCCTACGTTTACATATTCTCTTGAAAATCAATTGAAAACCCTTTACGGTTTTCCGGGAGCATGTTTTCTCGAAGTAGGACCTTGATACTGTATAACCTACCCATTGGACAAGGTTACACGTACTACTCCCCACTTCGGTCCTCACGACTCCGGCTTAAAGACTAGGGCCTATATGACGGCGAACATTGTGAAAGCGCTAATTCTCATCATATGAATCAAGAGAAGTGCCGTAAAACATCACAGGGAACAAACAGATAGATAGGATACTCTAAAGGGGACAGAAATACGAAAAAAAAAATTGGGTACACGAGCACAAGAAACAATGCGGTGTTAAGTACTTCGTCATTTATGCTCTGTTAAAAAATACCACGCACGTCATGTACAATATCAGAGCATAAATCATCTGCGTGGCATGCTGTTTGGGTATCTCGGAGATCCGGTAATAGTATGGATGTGCAAATGTGAAGGAAGGTATGGAGGAATAAAGAAAATATGAGGAGGATGAATGATACTTAAGCTCGGACGATATGAAGTCTGTTTATTACCACGCCCTCCGAACCGTGTCAGAAAGTTGTTATGTAATCTTCGGAGTTTGGAAATTCAATTTGACCACTGGTAGGATCAAAGCGTGCATTCAGTGCTTGGACCGTGACGAGGTTATGGAGCAAAATAGATGCAAAGATTATGTCCCTATACACTCTGAAAGCACTGTAAACGCTTTCCATCTACACATGATCCATCACTGGTCGGAGAAAATTTCTGTTGCATAACTTGCGCGGTTCAGGGGCATCGCTCTGCAGATAAAGCGCCTACACGCCGACCCTGTCTGACATTGTCTGACATCCTCCTTTTTACTGGGAGCTTCACCCATCAGAGCCATTCATATACATGGGCAGCAAAGTCGATGACTGGAAATTTGGACGTCCCAAGTTATATCCATATTTATCCTGCATCACGGCTGGTGGTGGCAGAACCAAGGTATTCCCTCCCTCATGATCCTGCGTCATGGCTGGTGGCGGCAGAACCAAGGTCTTCCCTCCTCCATCCTGCGTTACGGCCGGTGGTGGCAGGTCCAAGGTATTCCTTCCTTCATCCTGAGCGTACGAGAGAGGATTGGCATCGGGAGGACTCCAGCCATCGCTTGTATCTCCGGCTTCAAGTTGTTGGGCTGTCGTCGGTAGTGGTAGTTCCGGAGGGTTGGGGGAAAAACAAAAGGCGCTTGCACACTCTAAAAAAACGAGGAGAAATAGACATGTGATGGTAACTGTAATAGCTATGATGGTTTTGTCTTCCATTCTGTGGTCCGTGGACTTGCGGAGGATGGACGTATTGTGACCCTCGAGATCTGAGACCAAGGTTGTGGCACGGCAACTCCCGCACAACGACACATGATTCAATTTCAGTACGTAGGAGAGGACCCGTCACCCCCGAAAGTCCTGCAAAATGATAAATACTGATTTTCGCCGATTTTGGAGTTCTTGCCCAGTCCGAAGGGCTAAAAAAAATTATATTTCAACATATGATGGTGTGCAATCTTTGCTCTATTCGACATCGCCTCACTTTCACGATAATAATTCAAATTATGAATAGATAAAAAGTCTTATATACATCTGCAGTAGCTACCTGTGAGATTTCAGAACACATACGAATGCAGGAATCGAGAATGGCCCACGGTGAGAAATTGAGAGCGATCTTCGAGGCCCCAAGAATCTAAACAAGGATAGGGATGTCAATAAGCCCGGCATCACTCTAGTCCTGTTTTTACCACGCCCTTCGAACCGTGTCAGAAAATGCTTATGTAAAGTGCGGAGTTCTAATTATCGTCGCGTCGATTGGACGCGACGAAGTCGGCCTTTTTATATTTCTTGGAGACAAAGTATACATATTTAGTTCAAGGGAGACTAATTGAGAAAATTTACAGTGTGAAGGGGATATTTTGTTGTCCTTTTCATATCGGTGGGTTTGAGAAGAACGACATCACATGATCTTCGGCCTTGGCGCACCCTGTTCCCTAACTCCCCCATATCACCTTGCCGCATCCTCAAATTTTAATACACGTTTCATTAGGACTATTTAACAATATTTCTCTCCAAAATATTTTAAAAAGGATTCTCCTCGACTTGTTAAGTGAGCGCGACTGTATTTTAAAAGTCCGCACTTTACAGAAGCATTTTCTGACACAGTTCGGAGGGCGTGGTAAATAACAGACTTAATATATCGTGATCCCATGGGCACATCACATATATCGAAGTCTGTCTAGGAGAGACTAGCATCACTCGCCGTTCCATGTTTGGCGACGCCTTTGGAAGCTTGACAGTCCGGGTTTCCATGGAAGTCAACCGTGCCTAAGAGTACTTATTACTACGATTTCGCCTACTCTTAACAACATTCCCCATCAGGCTTTTAAGTGGTTGGGTGCCTCTACATGGGTGCCATTCTATGCGGAGACCCGTCCTCAGTTAAGTTTGTTTTATCTCTTCCAGGTGTTGACATCGCAGTCAAAAGATTTTCCATCTTGAACGGTACATCTTCAGCCGCCGATATTCTTTGTCGAAATCAAGAGCTTTGCCCGAATATCTGCGGCACGGAAACCACATCTAGTGCCACCGCGTCGCATTTTTCCTGCATGTACCGTGACTGGGAGATCCTAAATCTGCAAGTGTTGTGTGACGCACAGGGAGATTCCAAAGGGTTGTCACTGGAGTATTTTTATTTTGAATGAGTAAATACGAAAACCGTCAAGACATACTATACTTCATCAATGGCGTAGTGCAAGCGTTGGCGCTCATTGGCGAAAATAGGCATCAAAATATGTATGTAGTATGCTCGAAGGGGATTTTCTCTGATTTATTATCTGAAGATCTGATAGTATTCTGTCGTGCCATATCATTACAGCACTTTACGGCCGAAGCAACATTACATCGTATGAAATAATTTCCCAGCTTTTTCAGGTCGCCGAACATAGGTCGATCGGAGAGTCGGTACATCTGTGTATGAGGTGCGTGACCGATCCAGTGGTTTGGTGTTACGAATCGCAGTCCTTAGACGACGATTTGGAGGATGGATAAGTGGGCTGTAGGTTATGTCCTGGCAAAAGGATCATTATCAAGTGGAAGAGGAATACAGAGCGTCGTGTTCGAAAGGAGTTCTGCAAGAACCCAACTGAAATGCATAGCTTTGAGCATTTTAAATCATGACTCGAGGAGTAGATATAGCGCACTAGAAGGTGCACTGCGAGTCTTTCCCTAAGGATATGGCGGCCCATGGCCATAGAACAATATTTTTACGGAAAGGGAATGCCTCTCCTACGTCATTGCGAGAACACGAGAGAGAAAAAGAAGAGGGGTCCTACACGTGGCCGTATCACCAGAGTTTGGCGTAACCCTGCTAAAGGAAAATATTAATTACGCCGATTACACTGAACGCTGCATGCTTCCATGGATGGCAAAGCGGGACATAACATTAATCAGCGCACCCATGGTTTTCGTTCTCACGACGGCGGTGTGTACGCAGTGTGAGGACAGGATCAAGTGCAGATCAGTCCGATATGACACCAATGAGCTACTCAATTCCATCCACAGAGAAAAAGAATACAGGCTTGAATCGATTGCACAACGGTAAGACCTAGAAATCCCTCGAATAATGGTTGCTAAATCCGAGTGGTCTAGTCGTTCTGCAGGAAATGTACCAGCAAGGGTGGCTATGGGTATTGGGGCGTGGCGGAAAGACGACTAGGAGGGACAGGCTTCGGCTGCTTCGGCGAGACGGGTAAACCCGACCGCTCCTATGGTATAGGCTTTATAGCCCAAGGTTCACCACACGACTTGGGGGCTCGTAGACACATAGGTCTGGAACCTGTACGTAATCTCTACATAAGCCTAGGCTTGAATGAGAATAAACGGGATTAATAATAATGTACCAGCGATCGAACACAATTGAAGAAAGGGAGGGCACAGCTGAGTACATAGTTTAGATATTATATGTCGAAACTAACTGGTACCGTTCAATGATACTGCGCAAGTTGTGGATAGAGCACCCATAGTTTGTTGACAGAGATTGTATCTTGTGGATGTTCGCGCCATCACAAGTAAAAAGGTGATGTGTTAACCTAGCCCAGTAGTCTACTGGGTGCGTGGAAGCAGGCGACATGGCGTTGGCTGCTCCACGGGGTGTGTTGATGGACCGGGCGGATGAACCCTTTTCACCAGTGACCAGTCCTCTTCTACTCGGTGGGGTTTGGGTAGAAGATGCAAGGTGAAAATATAGGAGCGAGTGGGTGGGGAAATAGAAAAGGGTCCGCGACGAGGCGCATGGAGACGAGGCGAGAGAATGATTTACAGATTATGTTAGGAAGTAAGTGCTAAGCGTGTTGCGATGGCGCAAGGCACACCCACGTGACAAGTCACTCGGGTGTTTCCATCGTGAAGAAAGACGGCAGCTGTCCGGCCAAATCGATGAGCTCTTTCCAACACGATTTGAATCCTTTCTTTCACCCGTCCCATTCTCGACGAAAAGCCGCGAAAGCAAAAACTCATCCTTTCCGCCGATAG
>Ga0307513_10012727_pt1 | contig 10360 bp, 14 predicted proteins | sample 15_EM_MG_FD_202174 | JGI IMG/M metagenome (GOLD analysis project Ga0307513, IMG submission 202174) | Populus trichocarpa ectomycorrhiza microbial communities from riparian zone in the Pacific Northwest, United States - 15_EM | ecosystem: Host-associated > Plants > Roots > Unclassified | place...
ATGACTCGCAAGTGCGTAGTCATGTGAGAACTATGAGTCAAGTAACGTCATAGTGTGAAATCCAACATACCTTATGACTCATAAGTATGAGTCATGTGAAATCTGCCTTGCTTAGTCACGATTTGTTACATCTACAGCATGTTTGAAAGATATAACTTGACGCCTGTCGGGCTGGTGCAGAACTAGGGCAAGAACCCCCAAAGAACACCGCCCAAGCTTCCTCATCTCTTTTCCTTACCACTGTGTGACCTCGCAATAGGCCTTTTTGGTCACAAAAAACCCTGGGTATGGTGGTAGCGGCTTCCAGCTGTCGTCAAAGGCCTGGAGCCGTGCAGGTTTCTAGAGAAAGCCCGAGATCCATTCCATCAAGTGCTTGAAGAACTCAAATAAACTGTATGAAGCACATCTGGCTTTTGCAGACTAGGGGCTGAAACCCGACAAAGCGTGTGAAACACCTTTTTCTCAACATCGATACCAAGAGTTTCAAACATAGTGCAGGAGTCGTCAGATTCACACTCACAATGTTCATATCTTGCATAATCTCAGGCCTGGTGGCTGTTGGTGTTGGTTCCTAATTCTCCTGAAAGCACCTCGCATTTAGGACAAACATTCGATTTTATCCCGTGAAGCGCAACATTTTCTATATGGTTAGCAATCCACGCAGACAATATTAGAATGCATCTTCAGACTTTCCCCTCAGCAGAGTCGATATTGATGCCCTCCAGTGCCACATTCTGCAAGGGCTCAAACAGGAGTTGGAAAATGCCTCACAGTGTGTCACAGTTAATTTGCCTCAGCAAGTGGTGTGAGGACTTTGTAAGTTTGGGGGGAACTGGCAATAGTGCAAGAAGCAGGACTGCAAAGGATCGGGGCCTATTACACCGGGTTGCTGGAAGTTTTCCGAGAGTCAAATTGACGGGCCATCCCTTCTTGTCACCCAAATAGTTGCTCAGATGGGTCTCATCTGACATCCCAATGATTGGAAGCACAGTTGCGCCAGACCGAAGTGTCGCCTATATTCACTGAGTTACCACTCCCAGGAAAGCGATCGAGAAACACTACTTGAATGTCCCACGACTAGTCTGCTGTATGCATCTCTGCATATACCAGTTGTCCTGTATGATTCGATTCATGTAGTGGCACGTAAACAAAGTCATCTCGGTAGGCTATCTTGTGAAGGAGATATCTGACACAAGATAGGACGTTGCGATAGAAGAATGATAAAGTTCTCTCTCCGTTCTCTACCTGTCGTTCAAACAATTAGAGATATCGACCCTACAGATCCAATTCCTGGAGGTGCTTCGCAAGCGTGTGCATAGAGCCATAGCCGACAGACTCAGAATTGCCTAGACAACTTGCGAAGTATTCATTGATTCGTGACTTTAGTACTTTACTCTCAAGGAACCAAGAGGCAAGCATGAACGCTTGCCCGCTGGGGAATGGTGCCCATGGGTTGTCGCACAGATTACAGATTTCTTGCTCGAACCCGTTCACGTCCCCAATGGCTTCTCCAGCACCTCGAAAATGCATTTGTTGGCTGTAGCCAAAAGAGGCAGCATTGTTAAGCACTTCAGTATCAAACTCGTACACAACATGACTACTTAATACGTCGTGCTCACCTCCAGTAGCCCCGGAGCTCGGATTCATAGTAGGAACCTGGGCGTTCCCCTACGACGTCGGTTTGCGTGTCAAGAATATGGCTGGCCATTGATGGATATCATATTATAGTGGAGGCAAGGATAATGTTCACATTGGCGTGGGTAGTTCGTAAATATTTCTCATATGATGCTACTTGGGTCTATTTTTGTTGACAGAATAGACATTTGCTAGACATCGCAGGAGTACTTAGTATTGATCCTAACACTTGTGGATCGCATATAGATTCAAGAGGCGTGCCCCCTTTCAACGTCAAACTGTAAATAGAGGTCAAGTCGGTTGACCGCCCTAGATGTAGACGTCACGTCGTATCAGCTATGGTTTCTTTCATGAATGGGCTCGGCGAACCTCATGTTTCACAATAGTCATATTCCAAAGTGGATTTTTTATTTCTAACATAAACATGAGTCAATAAAGCCCTGACTATGTTAGTGTCAGAACTACCAATTCTTGAAAAGAATCAAGAGGCATTCAAGCGTCAAATAACTGAGAGTTCTATATATAATCAGCATTGATCCTGATCGAATGAATTCATACCGGGAATCAACTCACCTTTACAACTTCCAAGAAATCCACACAATTGCTACCCAGAACTAAGTCATACTCACAATGTCCATCATATCCACCGAGTTGACACCAATGGCTATTTTAACGCCGGCCGCAACCTATACACCCAAAGGTCTAGCAATATGGCACATAATAATGTAGAGTACGTCTATATGTCAAATGTGGGAAACCTGCAGGCTCCGGCTGGCGAAAATTACCTTCCGCAGGTATTTTTTTTTTCTTTTTTTTTATATCATGTCTTCATTGTTAAGGTACAAGAACCTGTGTGGAGCACTAGCTATGACGTAAACAAAACCATAAAACAATCCAATGGCCTGCTTCACCTCATTATAGGACAAACTAAAACCCCCCACCCAAATCAAAGCAATCAGACATGACCAACGCAGCATACCTCCAAGACCCTATGGTATGAGCCTAACCCTACACCAGCCACCAGCCTAAACTAATGGGGAGGAAAGCACAGGAAAGTAAAACCATGAAGACAACCAACCAAAGAATGTACGGGAGGAAAGAAACAGTTCAGCAGGCTCCCCTAAACAAAAGAAAGCATTTGGGCATGCCTGGGCCCCAAAAAGAGGAAAGATAAACGATTGCCTGAGCCCTATGCTCCATAGCGGATCGTGCAAGACCCTGGGTGAACCTGCTGAGAAGCCGGCGACCTTCCGTGCTTTGAGATAGCCCAAGGAGGTAGTGCCATACAATGGATCATCGGAACCGAGATGGTAGTTGCGACAGTAGAGTCAATTGTGGGAGCGGATGAGGAGGCCGAGGAGAGCCACACGGCAATGCGAGCCACACAGCACCGGGGATGCCAGCCACAATGGATAGTACTCTTGCCGACCGAAAGAAATTACTGCTTCTCTCACGTGGTCCCTTATTACAGGAGTGAGAGCGTCACTACTGGAGGGAATCTCAGACTGGGGGACAGGCCCAAGGAGAGTGGGAAGGAGGAGGCAGTAAGGTGCCCGCTAGGGTGAGGCAGTATGGTGCCAGCAGATCTAACCATGGGAAGCGGGGGAAGAAAGGCTTGCCAGTAACCAAGAAGTATGAACACGGAAGACAGAGACGAGGTCACAACCTTTTGAAGGCCGACCGTACTGACCGAGCAACTCAGGTGGGAGTGGAATACTAGAGAGCCGGGCTACCAGGGCAACTACTTTCCTGATAGCCCGAAACTAGTGACTGTGTGTTACTGATAGAAAGAGGGTTGCCAACTGTGCAAATCACTAAGCGAGGCACATCGCGAAGTGCAGGGTAAGAGGCAGAAACATCAACGCAAGAGTGCTTAAACGAAGACAGAATGAAGAACCCGGTGGGAGGGGAGGCCAGAGGCCCCGGTGAGAGCAACGGAGAGACTGGTCCGTGATCCTCCTAGGCAGAAGCCATCACAGGATTTCAGAGGCGGGAGACACACTCACGAAGGTTTCTCATGGTGTTGAGATTGCAATCGCTGGAGGTGGAGCGGACGAGAAAGATGAGCACCTTCCACCGGTATCTCTGAAAGGATATATAACGTCAAGACGCTACAATTATTGAAACATTGTTGATCACAAGTGATCAATGGGCATACCTGACGACAACCACTTGTAAGACGAATGGAGGGAGGCGGTAAAGGATCAGATACTTGCAAGGGGCTTTGGGAAAATCCATACCTTCCCTGACTACCATTTCCAGCAAATACTCGCTGGTATGAGGACACTGTACCCTGCCTGTGACAGCCTTGTCACAGCTGGGGCTGCGAATAACAGGGCTGTTATGCTCCAGATGGATGAGGGTCTAGTTCAGCTTGTTAAACACTATGGGGTGCAGTGGAGAACCACAGTGAAGAATCATTCTACAGGCCTGGCACCACTGGGCCAGAATGGAGTCTTCTATGATCAGATCATGCTGACCGATCGGTTACTACCTCTCAACGCCCCAGACCAGTGGGTCTGCAACGACTGTACCAAAGCCAGGTCCAGTGCCCCAAAACGTTCCACTGGCTTACCCCCCTCAGGCGCAAAACGTACGTGCTCATGATCGGCATTACCTCCCTCCGGAACAAGGTATACAGGTGGAAAACGTACCTGATCATTACGGGAATTACCCCCCTCTGGGACAAAGCCTCGCTCCCGATCCATCAGCAAAAACAACATTTACTCCAGACAGATAGGCATTGCATCTGGACGCAGGGAATCCAGCCAGATCATCCGGTCCCCCTAGTCCGCCCACTGGGGGCCCCAGCACAGCTGTTGCATCCCTGTCCATTTGGTGTAACCCAACACACATCCTGTTGGCCTTGTGCACCTGGATGGGCAAGATCTTACATTCATCCCCAGAACCATACCCAGAGTAGTCACTCAGGGGTAGCTGTATTTGGAGCCTATCCTTGCCCCTGATGGCCTCTACTCACGACAGACTACTTCACTATCGGGTAATGGTTTTTCAGACGAAAAGGATCTTAATATAGGATGATTAATCAGCTATTGTTCCAGTAACCACCCACAACATACCTCTCATTTATAGTGTTCATTACGGGCCCCGTTTCTTACAAACGGAGCGCCAAGAGCAGGTTATTAACTGCATATTAAAAAAAGAATCGTCCAAATCGGACCAAAGCTGAGTGAGATAGAGCGCTGTGAAGTTGTCTAACTTCAAAGAGCTCTATCTCAGTCAGTTCTTGTCCGATTTGGATGATCTTTTCGACCAGTTAATCAGAATAACCTATGTTACTTTGTCCCCGCTCCTCAGAAACGGGGCCCCGTAACGAAGCCTACTTATTTAATTGCGCAAAACTTCCTAAGTTCTTTTACATCACGTCTTCATTAACTCCCTACAACTATCTAGCATTATGCACACACAGCCAGGTACATCCATGATTGTCCATTCCGCTGGACCCTATTCAATCTGCCTAGGCAAGCGGATTCTGACAAGGCATGTCCAGACGCAGCACACCTCCACTGTTCAATCCACCACACTCAGCGGATTCAAAGAAGATCCTTCCTGACCCTAGCGGACCTCTGCCTGCTGAGGTATCAGCACCTTTCTCACTGCTGACTTCTATAGGCATGCGGACACTTCGAAACTAACACCATTCGATTTGCCTCACCCAGTGGATCCCATCGCCCTTCGTCGTGACTCTATCTGAACACTAGTTGCAGAGTTATCCACACCTTTGTTGTTTAGTTTCCCGGGTAAGCATTTTCAAATTAGTGGCTTCTGAATCCTACAGGCCTGCGGATTCTACGAAGCCTATACGATTGGATCCCTCTCGGCTAGCGGATTCCAATGAGTCCATCCCCGACCCGAGCGGACATCTGCCTGCTGAGGTATGTCACCTTTTCTCCCTGGTGACCTCTATAGCCTTGCAGACTCTTTGAAACCTATACCATTCAATTACTCTCGCCGAGCGGATTTCAACACACTCTGTGTGGATGCTGTCTGACCACTAGCTGAACCATTATCCATATCTGTGTACTTTAGTTCCCCCAGCGAGTATTTTGAAATCGTTGACTACTGAGTGCTACAGGCATCCGGACGCTTCAGGACTTATACGATTGGATTCCCCTTGCCGAGCGGAATCCAACACATCCTGTCCAGACGCTGTCTGACCACAAGTTGAAGAGTTATCCATTCCTTTGTACTTTAGTTCATCGGGCAAGTACTTTCATGTTTTCTAACTTAGATTTAATAAATATATTCGTATTCTACCAGTAGTATCCAAATAACTCAAATCAGTAAACATGAATAATACTAGAAGGACCTTTCCCAACCATGACAATCTCCCCCACTATTACTGTATTCCCCACAGTTTTCTCCAACTTGTTCAAAGTCCTCCAAGGTTGGTTGGTTACTTAGGAGGTATCAGATCATCGCTAGTGGCATCTGAGTACTTCCCCTATTCTACTATGGTATCTGGCTGCTTCGGGAGAACCAGGCTGCCCTAGGGGGCGTCCAATGTCTCAGGACACAAAAAAAGGGCCGCATCTAATGCGTCCTGATGCCGCCGTTTCACTTCCAGATGGAATGTGCACAGTCAGACGCACCCAGAACTCGAGTTTCCCTTATAAGGGCCTAGAACGTTGAGCGCACAGGGTGATTGGGGCGAGACAGAACGTAAGGTTTTTGTTTTGCTGATGGACTAACCTAAAGAAAGCACCTCAGACCCCAGCAAATACCCGTGGTAAACGCAACCTGGCGGTCATGCAAGAGGCTAATGAGCTATACAGTTCAGATCAAACTCCAGAACCCTAGCGGAAGGTGGCCCACCAGGTGGGGGAAATGGATGCCGCCATTAAGGTTGAACCGGACACACGCGATAGGGAGCTTAATCTGAGTCCCCTAGCTGGTGACCGGCCTGGTTTGCCAAAGAGTCCTCTGCTACTGACTCCCAATCTGGGCCATGCGGCATCCACTCCTGCTGTGAATGCAGAGGGGAGAAGGTCAGCTGAGTATCTTTGGATGCTGGCCTCAAGGGGCGAGTACATCAGCAAAAACGGATCTTGCGTCTGATCCGCCGGCGTTGCGTCCTGACTCAAGCGCCCGATATTCTGCCTCCCATGCGTCCTGTGCATTCTGACTTCCGTCGCAACGTTCCTTACGTCCTAACGCAACGTCGCAACCTCTCTTATGTTCTGACCGAATGTCGCGTTCTCCCGACATTCAGACTACCCCAGATTCTCCCTCTCGTCGCCTCCTCCTCCTGATCGTGCTCACTCCGCGTCGCTTCTTCTCTGCGTCCTGACGTATCCCGCCCCTCATCCCCACTCGCGTACTCTCAACCTGAATTAATTCGCTGCTTCCTTAGACGTCGGTCTGCTGGCGTCTGGGGCAGCAGCACCTTTTTTTTCACATCTCACATCTCACGTATCACGTATCATGCCTCACTGGTCTGGCGAACTCATGATGTGGGTTTAAAGTCGCTTCTATATTTTCTATATACAGTATCAAGATCATGTATGATTCTCCTGCATAGCCAAGTCCTCATTCTCTCATCTAGATTCTTTAATATACCTCATTAAATGTTCTCAAATCAATCCGGCTATTTATAAGCCAGCGCCGGTCCTCCTCCGGGATCAGATGCGCCAGACCGAGGATTGTCCCTATATCTACTATTGGAAACCATCGTGCGTCTTCCCTCATCTGCACAGTAACAAGGCCATGTTGATCCGATAGGCGCCCTGAGTTGACTGGGGTCAGCATCTGAACACCGGCGACCCGACGCACAGTATCGTCGGATCTGAAGTCCCTGACTTTTAAGAGGGCAACTAGCTTTGCCGGCAGACAACCCCTCAGCGCACCATACATTTCTTCCGTACAGGCTTGTACCCAAACCCAATCATTGCGACAGCCCTGGTTTCTAAAGTGTAGATTGCCGGTGGATCGTGCAGGGTGGATCTCATAAACATCGGCTTCTTGGAACGCAAGAACTAAGATTTCAAGTTGTGTGAGTAGGTCAACCGGGAGTGATGGAAGCATTGCATGGTCATTAGGAAGACGGTGCGTTGCGGGCAGGTTATGTCTGCTATATCGGATCAATTCACAGTATATAATCTCTAGTGAGACTCCCGAGATCCGGCTAAAATCCACGACGTTGGACACATCTTCCCGATGTCCCTTCAGGACCCTCCTGCGGACAACCGGCTCTGCTGCGGTCACGGTGCTGGTCGTCCTGTCTAAATCATGCAAGACATCACCTGAGAGATCAGCGTCGCGACATTTTAGAGATTGAAGGTTCTACAGTTGCATTCTGATGGCATGTTGACGACCGTAGCTGTGGACGATCTTGCGCTCTGCATCATTTTTGTTCGATTGGCGCCATCCGTCTTTGATTTGCATCTTGTGAGCGAGCTCTCCAATCTCCGTGGAATACATCGGAATGTTGCCAAACTGGCGTATATCGTCACAAAACGGGCTTAGTAGATCCATCTTGATAAAGTTGAAATGCGATTCGCCACGGACCAAGTCCAGACAGAGGTCGTTTTCTTCTTGACGATTGTCGTCGCGCATCCGGCGCCGTAGGGATGGGGCCACTCGCTCAATCACCAGGGCTCTCTGACGTTCAATCTCCTTTCGTTACTTGTCAACCTTGTCCTAAGTGCGTTTTGTTACTCGAAATTCTAAGAAGATATCTTTTAGCTTATGAAACTGGTCCAGATAATCTTCCATATAGGCTCTGGTGTCAGACGTGTGGCTTCGGTATTGCGCCATCATATTGAAGTCGACCAGTGCCCTGACGCATCTGAGAGCACGTTTGAAAGGGATTACTTGTGCACCTCCAGGCTGGTGGAGTGCCAAGGCGAGAACTCCCAAAATACAGCGCACCAGATTCTTCATCTCTTTCCCTTGCCACTGCGTTGCTTGACGGTAGGCTTTTTTAGGCACCAAGAATCCTGGGTATAGCGGTAATGCCTTTCAAATGTCGTCGAAAACCTGCAGTTGCCCATGTTTCTTCAGAAAGGCTTCGATCGAGTCTATCATGTGCTTGAATGGCCCGAGATAAATCGTATAAAGCATGTCTGGCTTGTACAGATCGGACGCAGAAACCCGCTTGAGGTAGTGAGAAATATTTTGGCTGATACCAAGATTGTCACAGATCATGTAGTCGTCGTCGGACACCGAGCCTGAGTTCTGCTTTTCAGGTTTGTATTGTTGGTATCTTGCGTAATCTCTGGTTCGATGGCTTCTGGCATTTGTTCCTAATTCGTAGGTAGGCACCTCGCATTTAGGACAGGTGTGCGTCTTGAACCCGTCTAGTGCCACATTTTCCATATGGTCGGCGATCCACGCAGTGAGAATTGGAATGCACTGCCGAACCTTCGCATCGGCGCAGTCAATGGCGATACCGGGATGCGCCACGTCCTATAGGGGCGCGAAGATGAGTTCGAATACATCTTGTAGGGTGTCAGCGTTGATTTTCCTCTGACGTTGGTCGGCTTTGGAGGACTTTGAGAGTTTGGGAGGAATGGGCAACAAGGCGAGAAGCAGAACAGCCATTGAACCTGGGCTGTTGAGCCTGGCCGATGGAAGATTTCCGATCATAATATAGACAGGCCACGCTTGCTTGTCACTCGAGAAGTTGGTGAGGTTTGGCTCATCCGACATTCCAATTATTGGAATAACAGTAGCACCAGGTGGAAGCGTCTTCTATAATCAGTCAGCGAACGTCGTAGCAGAAGCGGATGGGTTGCTATACCTGGACGTCGCACCACCAATCCGCCGTATGCATTTCAGCATATATTCTCTGCCCGGTGGAGTCATGTTCAGGCCATGGCGCGTAGACCAACTCATCTCGGTAGGCGATCTGGCGAAGGAGATATCTAACACAGTCTAGTACGTTGCGGTAAAAAAAGTGGCAAAGTTCTTTGGCCATGCGCAACCTGTCCTTCGAATCATTGCAGATATTGACTGTATGGATCCAGTAACGGGAGATGGTTCTCCACCGTGTTCATGGAGCTATACCTGACTGATTCAGCCTCTCCTAGGCCCCTTGAGGAGTATTGATTGATTCTTGATTTGGATACTTTTCCATCAATGAACCAGGATGGCAGTTTGAAACCTTGTTCGCTATTGAATGGTGCCCATGGGTCGTCGCACAGGTTGCTGTATTCATGCTCAAAAACATCGACGTCTCCGATTACTTGCCCGCCGCCTTCATAATGAATCTGTTTGCGTGCGGAGGGTCACGTAGCCTTATCGAATACTTCAGTATCAGACTCGTATGCAATGTCTCGACCAAATTCGTCAGGCTCCGATCCAGCAGGGCCTGCATCGGATTCACAGTCGGAATCCTGGGGCTCGCTCGCGTCTGGGTTGGGCGATACGCTTGATTCCATATTGATATATTGTACTGTTGACGCGAGGACAATGTCCAGACCTGCGTGCTCAGTTGGCAGGTGCTTCTCAGATGCACCTGACCAGCTGGATTTTCGGCCGCAGAATGGACATTTGCTAGGCATGGTTCAGGTTGGACTTTGCTCTGTTGATTCCTTGGGCTCCGTGTAGATCCGAGGGTGTTGTAACGACCCTACGGATAGGTAGCTACAGTGGACTAGACTCAAGCCCGTATGGCATACCAAGTGGTAACCATATTGAGGATAGGCCAGTATACTTAGTATACTACCGGTAGACATGAGTTGGTACAAGTGTCTACAAAGTG
>Ga0307513_10012728_pt1 | contig 10359 bp, 9 predicted proteins | sample 15_EM_MG_FD_202174 | JGI IMG/M metagenome (GOLD analysis project Ga0307513, IMG submission 202174) | Populus trichocarpa ectomycorrhiza microbial communities from riparian zone in the Pacific Northwest, United States - 15_EM | ecosystem: Host-associated > Plants > Roots > Unclassified | place...
ATGTACCCCAAGTACATCGAGATGTGGATCGACGAAGAGCTCGCGGTGAATCGATAATCGGCCCGATGCGTCCCACCGCCATGCGCGCCCTGCTCGTCGTGTCTCTCCTGGCTGTCGCGAGCTCCGCGCACGCCGATGTCCTGAAGGTCGGCGACCGGCTCGCCGAGCTCGACGTCGCGACCGACGGCGCCGGCAAGCCGATCAAGCTCAAGGCGTTCCGCGGCAAGTGGGTCGTGGTGACGGTCGGCGCCGACTGGTGCAAGCCGTGCGCGAAGGAGCTGCCGACCTGGGACCGGCTGGCCGGCGAGCTCAAGGGCAAGGTCGTGTTCGTCGCGGTCGACATCGACGACGAGATCGCCGTGGGCAAGAAGTTCCACGACAAGCTGAAGATCAAGCACATGGTCCGCGCGTACATGCCGTCCGACAAGTCGGGCGTCGCGGGCAACTACGGATCGGACCACATGCCGTCGACGTTCGTCGCCGACGACAAGGGCATCGTCCGCATGGTGCGCGAGGGCTTCGAGGCCGGCGACGCCGACGGCGAGTACAAGAAGTTCAAGGACGCGCTCGCCAAGCTCGTGAAGTAGTGCGGGCTCGTCACTCGCGCAGCCAGCGCTCGACGCGCGAGGCGGCGGGGCGCGGCCAGGTACACGGCGCGAAGCTGGTCGGCGGCGACGGATCGGCGAGCACGAGCTCGAGCAGGTTCGCCGCGCAGCGCGTGACGTGGATCGGCTGGCGCGCCTCGCAGACGTCGGCGCGCCGCAGGTAGCGCCGCCGCAGCGTCCCGGCGATCCCGTCGGCGCCGCGCGCCAGGTCGATCACGCGCGGCGCGATCTCGAGCGCCGGGTCGTGACCACCGTCGGGGAACAGCGGGTAGGCCTCGAGCGTGGCGCCGTCGTCGAGCACCATCCAGCGCTCGCCGCCCGCGAGGTCCTCGGTGCTGGCGGTCGACGGGCGGGGCATGGCCCCGGCCGGCAGCGCCCCCGGATGGGGGTGCGGTTCCATCGACAGCACGGTGTAGACGCCGCGGAGATCGTCGCTGCACGTCGTGACCGCGTCGCGGCTGCATGCCGCGATCACGAGCACGGCGGCGCGCTTCACGCGTCGACCTGGCTCTTGAGCTGCTCGGCCTGGTAGTGCGTGCGCAGCGCCTCGATGATCTCGTCGAGGTTGCCGTCCATGATCGCCGGGATGTTGTGCTTGGTCAGCTCGATCCGGTGATCGGTGACCCGGTCCTGCGGGAAGTTGTAGGTCCGGATCTTCTCGGAGCGATCGCCGGAGCCGACCTGGAGCTTGCGGCTCGCCGCCTCGGTGGCCATCTGGCGCTCGCGCTCGGCCTCGAGGATCCGCGAGCGCAGGATCTTCATCGCCTTCGCGCGGTTCTTGATCTGCGAGCGCTCGTCCTGGCACGCGACGATCACGCCGGTCGGCAGGTGCGTGATGCGCACCGCCGAGTCGGTCGTGTTGACGTGCTGGCCGCCGGCGCCGCTCGAGCGATACGTGTCGATCTTGAGGTCCTTCTCGTCGACCTTGACGTCGACCTCCTCGGCCTCGGGCAGCACCGCCACCGTCGCGGCCGACGTGTGGATCCGGCCCTTGGCCTCGGTCGCCGGCACGCGCTGCACGCGGTGCACGCCAGACTCGAACTTGAGCTTCGAGAACACGTCCTTGCCGTCGACCAGGATGATGACTTCCTTGAAGCCACCCGAGGTCCCCTCGGACAGCGACATGACCTCGAGCCGCCAGCCCTGGCGCTCGGCGAACCGCGCGTACATCCGGTACAGATCACCGGCGAACAGCGCGGCCTCGTCGCCGCCGGTGCCGCCGCGGATCTCGAGGATGGCGTTCTTGCCGTCGCTCGGATCCTTGGGCAGCAGCAGGATCTTGATCGCCTGCTCGGCCGGGTCGCGCAGCTCCTCGAGCTGCTTGGCTTCCTGGCGCGCCATCTCGCGCAGCTCGGGATCGCTCTCCGCGTCGACCATCTGCTTGGCCTGCGCGAGATCGCTGAGCAGCTTCTGGTAGCTCTTCCAGGCGTCGACCAGCGGGTCGAGCTCGGCGTGCTCGCGCGACAACTTCATGAACTCGGCGCGCTTGTTGATCACCTCTGCGGTGCCAAGCAAGCTGCCGAGCTCTTCACGGCGGCGCGTGAGCGTCGCCATCTTCTCGCGGAAGTTCTGAGTATCGAACATGGCGCCGGGCTTCGCGGCCCGCCGATCGACCTACGCCTTCTTGGCGTACTTCTTGTTGAACCGGTCGATCCGACCGGCGGTGTCCATCAGCTTCTGCTTGCCCGTGAAGAACGGGTGGCAGGCAGAGCAGATATCGACGCCGAAGTCGCCGCGCGTCGAGAAGGTATCGTGGTGAGCACCGCACGCGCAGGTGATGTGGGCGGGCTTGTAGTGGGGATGGCCGATCGTGTCCTTCATGGCTTTCTTCCTCGTTACCCCGGCTGACCGGGGGGCTCGGGTTGAGGGCGTATCTATAGTGATGGGTGCGACCGAAAGCAAGTGTCCGGCCGGCCTAGCGAACCGGGCAGGGCGGCCCTGAGGCTGCCCTGAGGCTAGCTCGGGCTGGCGGCGTGCGCGCGGCCACCCAGCCGGGCCGGCGCCTTGTCGGGGTAGAGCGGCAGGATCTCGTGGCCGATCCGCAGATCGTGGATCGCGCGGTAGCGCGCGGCGAGATCGAGGCTGATGTAGACCTTGTTGGAGTCGAACACCCCGAAGCTGGTCGACACCACCATCTGCGTGTCGCCGATCGTCTCGAAGCCCTCGGGGATGACGTCGTGGCCGTAGATCGCCAGCGTGCCGTTCGTCGCGCGCAGGAAGCGCCGCGCCTCGGCCTCGGTCGCCGAGCGCGCCCACAGGATCTTGCCGACCACCGGCGTGTCGAGGACGTCGAGCGGGCTCGCGTAGCCCGCGCCCGACAGATCGGCGGCCTCGAGCTCGGCGAGCGAGTCGATCTGCGCCGCCGGCGCGCCGTGCGTGAACACCGCGCCGCACTTGCTGACCGCGGCGAGCGCGAACGTATGGATGATGCCGCGCATCCGCGCCGTCGCCGACGGCCCGAGGATCTGCTCGAGCAGCGCGACCTCGTCGGCCGCGAACTTCGCGGTGTGCGGGCCGCCGATGTGGCCGTGCTCGTGGTTGCCGAGCAGCGCGTGGACGCGGCCCGGGTAGCGCGCGGTGAGCCCCGCGTACGCCATCATCACGTCGCCGCTCGCGTCACGGTAGTACTCGCCGAGGAAGTCGGGCCAGTCCTCCGGATCGATGTGCGGGCCGTGGATCAGGTCGCCGGTGAACAGCACGTGGGCGTCACCGTCGAAGTCGAGCAGCGCCTGCTCGAAGACCTGCACGAAGCGCTTGAAGTCGCGCATGCAGCCCTGGAGGTCGGTGCACACGAGTAGCCGACCGTGGTCGGGTAATCGCAGCACGCGCGCCATCGCTTCGTCACGCTATCAGCTGATCACAAGCGCTGGTAGCGCCGGGGTCCGCCAATTCGGCGCGCCCTCCTCGCGCGACGCCGGACACGCACACGGCGGCCGGGCATGCCACATCGCCAGCGCCCGCCGCGCTGCGCTCGGCTACGGCTCGAGGCCCAGCAGATCCTGGGCTTCGGGATCCGGCGGACGGCACACGACGCGATCGACGGTCGCCATCTTGGCGTGGATGACATCGCAGACCGGCGTGAACGAGGCTTTCTGGAAGGCGCGGAGCGACGCGTGGTTGTCGGCGGCGATCAGCGCCCACGACCGGTAGGCGTCGGTCGCGCGCAGCTCCTTGGCGAGCTGCTCGAGCATGACCGGGCCCACGGCGCGGCCGCGCGCGGCCGGCGCGACGAACACGCTGTGGATGTACGCGTCGTACTTTGCCATCCGCAGGACGCGGCCGAGCTCGGGGGCTTCGATCGGCCCGCGCGCGGCCCAGGCGATGCCGGCCGGCCGGGTGCCGAGCGAGGCGAGCACGGTCTGATCGCCGCGCCGCCACTGCGTGCGCGCGGTGGTCTCGTCGAACGCGAGCTGCTCGAGCAGGTCGGCGCGGCGCGAGTCGTCGAGCTTGTCGTAGTCGGCCTCGGTGAGCTGGGTGAGCTCGAGGCCGGGCACCGGCTCGATCCCGCGCGTCCACAGCTGGCCGCGGTACAGGCAGTAGCGATCGTAGGCGGCGACGCTCGCGGCCGCCGAGCGGATCCGCGTCCACGCGGCGCGGGCTTGCGCGGCCGCCACCGAGGGCGTCTCGCGGGCGCGGCGGGCGCGGCGGGTCACGCTCGACAGCGTGCGGCCGACCGACGCGGTGGTGGACTGGCCCCACACGCGGACCGCGAGCACCGACTGGCGCGACGACGGCAGGTGCGGCAGCGTGTACTCGACGGCGCCCTGCACGAGATCGAGCGCGATGCAGCCGCGCGACCGGGCGGCGAGCGCCTCGGCGTGGAGCAGCCGGGCCGACGGATGATCGGCCTGCGGATCGACCGCCATCGCGAGCACGACGGCGCGGTCGCCGTCGTCGACGATCAGCGCGACGCCGCACGCCTCGCCCTGCGAGTCGTCGAGCCGCGCGAGCCGGACCTGGCCGCGCTTGCCGAGCTCGAGCGCGACCTGCTCGAGCAGGCCGATCGCCTCGGGATCGGCGAGCGGCGAGGGCTCGTCGCGCTCGGCCCACTCGAGGCGCGACAGCCGGCGCAGCGCGCTCATGCCCTTGCGCAGCGAGGCGAGGTCGTCGCCCGACGTGGTCACCACGCGGGTCGCCTCGGTGGCGTCGACCGGCGCGAGCGCCAGCGCGATCCGCATCGCGCCGCCGGCCGACGGCGAGCTCTCGACCGTGAAGCCGTGCGGGGCGAGGCGCTGCACGAGGTGCGCGCGCAGGCGCGACGGGTCGGCGAGCGGCTCGAGATCGATCAGATCCCAGCTCGCTGATTCGTCGATCAGCTTGCGGGCCAGCGCGGCGCCGGCGCGATCCTCCCAGCCGGCGCGCGCGAGCAGATCGAGCGCGGGCGGCCGCGGCCCGGCGTCGCCGATCATCCGCAGCTCGCGCGTGTCGAGCAGCGCGACCTTGACGGTGCGGCGATACAGCGGCGCGATGCACACGATCTCGCCCGCCGCGGTGCCGCTGGCGTCGCTCTCGAGGGCACGGCCGACCAGGACGTAGAGCTCGGCGTGGAGCGTGGCGTGATACGCCTGCCACCACGGGATGAGCCAGTCTGGGCCACGGAACAAGCCGCCGGTTCCCCGGCTGGCGAGCGCGCGCCACTCCTCTTCGATGGAGCGCAGCGTTGCTAGGTCACGGACGACGGAGACGTCGACTGCCATTCGCGGCGCGACGTTATCACGCCGCGCGAGCGCAAGCGCGGCATCGCCGATCTCCGACGCAGCCGGCGGAGGCGTCGGCGCCACCGATGAGTTCTGATCCGCGTCGTGTCCGAGATCCATGACCGGCCATTGATGCACGGCGGGTGCCGCGGCGCGAGGCGGCCCTGGCGCACGCTCGCGCGTCAGACTCGTCGCAGGACCTGTGCGAAGAATCCGTCGGTGCCGTGACGATGCGGTGTCACCGTCAGGACATCGCCGCCCAGCGCCGCCGCGCGGTCACCGAGAACTTCCGACAGCGGAACCGGAACCAGGGTGGGGCCAACCACCGCAGCGACCACCTCGGCGTTCTCGACCGCCAGGAGGGTGCAGGTTGCGTACACCAGCCGACCACCGGGCGCGAGCAAGGCACGCGCATTGCCGAGGATGTCCTTCTGGCGCGCGGCGAACATCGTGAGATCGGCTTCGCGCAACCGCCAGCGCGCCTCGGGGTTGCGGCGAAGTGCCCCGATCCCGGAGCACGGCGCGTCGACAAATACGACGTCCGCCTTGCCGCACAGCGCGTCGAACGCGGGCGGCCAGTGCCCGCCTTCGAGGTGCATGGCCTGCGCGCTCGACACGCCGGCGCGGCGCGCGCGCTTGCGGAGCTCCTCGAGCTTGTGGTCGTCGACGTCGCTCGCGATGATCCGGCCGCGGTTGCCGAGCCGCGCGGCGATCGCGAGCGTCTTGCCGCCGGCGCCGGCGCACAGATCGATCACGAGCTTGCCGCCGTCGGCGACCGCGAGATCGGCGAGCAGCTGGCTGCCCTCGTCCTGCGCCTCCATCGCGCCGCGCTTGAACGCCTCGAGGCCGAACAGGTTGGTCCGGGTCTCGACGTGGAGCGCGGTGTCGGACCACGCGCCGGGCCGGGTCGCGAGCTGCGCGCGCCCGAGCTCGGCGGCCAGCGCGTCGCGATTGCCGACGAGCAGGTTGGCGCGCACCGTCATCGGGGCGCGCTGGTTGAGCGCGAGCGCGAGCGGCTCGGCCTCCTCGCCCCAGTCGTCGACCAGGCGCTGCGCGAGCCAGTCCGGCAGCGACGCGGCCAGCGCGATCCGCGGCGCTCGCCGGCGCTCGCCAGCGATCGCGTCGTCGACGCCGGCCACCGCGTTCCAGTCGAGCTCGCGATCGACCCGCGCGGCGTGCGCCGGCTCGATCAGGCGCTCGAGCACGAGCAAGGCGAGCAGGCGCTCGAGGTCGCGCGGCTGGCGCTGGGTCTTGCGGCCGCGGGCCAGCGCGGCGTCGACTCGGCGCAGGTGACGCACCAGGCCGTACAGCGTCTCGCCGACGAACCGGCGCTCGTGCGAGCCGATCCAGGTCTCCTTGCGAAACGTCGTCGCGAGGCGGTCGGTCACGAAGCCCCAGTCCATCCGCGTGCGCTGCCACAGCTCGAGCACGAGCGCGCGTAACCGACCACCTTCCACGACGTGAGAGGCGAGCTTTCTATCCGCGATGCGATCGAGGTCAGGCAGAAGCTGACCTATATACCCGCAACGCAGCGCGGCGCGAGGGATGTCGCGAAATGCGCCGCGGATCGCATTGAAAAGCTCACCCGCGGAGGGGTAAGCCGTGGGGAATGAGCAACGAGACCAAGGCGTCAGCGGCGGTGCCCGCGCCCGCTGCCAAGCCGGAAGCCGGCGTCACCAGCCTGAAGGATCGCGGCAACCTCTTCGAGATCGCGACTCGTCAGATCGACAAGGCGATGAAGCTGATCAACATCGATCCCGATGTTGCGGAGATCCTCGCGCAGCCCAAGAACGAGCTGATCGTCAACTTCCCCGTCCGCATGGAGAGCGGGAAGTTTCAGATGTTCAAGGGCTACCGCGTCCAGCACAACAACATCCTGGGGCCCTACAAGGGCGGCATGCGCTACCACCCCGAGGCCAACCTCGATGAGATGAAGGCGCTCGCGTCGTGGATGACCTACAAGAGCGCGCTGCACGAGATCCCGTTCGGCGGCGGCAAGGGCGGCGTCAAGGTCGACCCGCGCCAGCACAGCAAGATCGAGCTCGAGCGCATCACGCGCCGGTTCACCGCGGCGCTGGGCTCGAACATCGGCCCCGAATACGACATTCCGGCGCCCGACGTGAACACCAACAGCCAGACCATGGTCTGGATGATGGACACGTACATGAACATCGTCGGCGCGGGCGACCGCAACACGGTGCGCGGCGTGGTCACCGGCAAGTCCGTCTCGTCGGGCGGCAGCTACGGCCGCGCCGAGGCGACCGGCCAGGGCGTGGTCCACTGCATCACCGAGTGGGCCAAGGACCGGAACTTCAACCTCGACGGCTGCCACGTCATCATCCAGGGCTTCGGCAACGTCGGTAGCTACGCGGCGCGCCTGCTGTCGCAGAAGGGCGCCGTCGTGATCGGCGTCGGCGACGCCGGCGGCTACATCGCGAACTCCGAGGGCATCAACCCGCACAAGCTGGGCGAGCACGTCGCCAAGACCGGCTCGGTCGCCGGCTACAAGGGCGCGCAGAAGATCGAGCGCGCCGAGTTCTTCGCGCTCGACGCCCACATCTTCGTGCCCGCCGCGCTCGAGCTCGAGCTCGGCGTCGCCGAGGCCAAGGCGCTCAAGGTCAAGATGGTGGTCGAGGGCGCCAACGGCCCGACCTACCCCGAGGCCGAGGAGATCCTGCTCGGCAAGGGCATCGACGTCATCCCGGACATCCTCTGCAACTCGGGCGGCGTGATCGTCTCGTACTACGAGTGGCTGCAGAACAAGCGCGCCGAGCAGTGGGACATCGACGACGTGCTCGGCCGGCTCGAGAAGCGCATGAAGCAGACCTGGGCCAACGTCCGGCACTACGTCGCGACCAACAAGACCGACTGGCGGACCGCGAGCTACGCGATCGGCCTCGAGCGCCTGCAGCATTGCTACCGCGAGCGCGGCATCTTCCCCTGATCCGTACGCGGGCCCGCGAGGGCTCGACGCTCCGACGAGGTCGCGCGCCGCGCACCGTGCACGCGGGTGGTCACTCGCAGGCGCCGGCCTGACACACGCACGCGCCGGCGCACTCGTTGACGATCACGCCGGTCTCGAAGAACGCCTTGATCTGGCGCCGGCTCGCCGGCTGCTTGCGCGTGAGGTTGTGCATGTCGAGATCGACGGGCGGCAGGTTGGCGAGCGGCGGCGGAGGTGCGCCGCCGTCCATCAGCACCATCGCGCTGCTGCCGGCGGGGAGCGGGCTGGCCTGGACCGCGAGGCCCCACGGCGTGGCCGGGGTCGGGCTCAGGATCGGCAGGCCCATCGTGCGCGCCAGCCAGTACGACCCGAGGTTCGGGACCTCCTGATCGCCGAGCGCGTTCTGCAGCAAGAGCTGCTTGGCCGGCACGCCGGTCGGCGCGCCCTGCAGCACGCTGTTGGCGACGCCGGCGCCCTCGGTCTTGTCCCAGCGCATCTGGAACAGGCTGACGGCGAGCGTGATGTCGAGCGGATCGGGGTAGCCGGCCTTGAGCAGCGGGCGGTACACCGTCCAGTCCGACGAGCGCTCGAGCAGCGTCGAGTAGTTGGCGGCGCCCACGCCGAGCACCGCGCGCGTCATCGTCGGCTCGTAGGCCATCACCGTCGTGCCCATGATCGCGCCTTGCGACAGGCCGTAATAGAACACCTTGGTGGGGTCGACGATCGACGCGCCGTCGCGCGCCGCGTCGACGAGCACGCGCTGCGCGAACGTGGTGCGCAGCGCGCGGACCAGCGCGATGTGATTGACCATGCCCTGCTCGAGCACCTCCATGACCTCGTCGGCGCGCGTGAGGTCCTGCAGCGCGCGCGCGACCACCGGGATGTCGCCGGTCGACATCCCGCGCAGATCGGTCCCGACGAGCACCGCGCACAGCGCGCGCGCGGTCGCCTGCTGCACGCCGCCGGCGGTCTCCGCCGCGCTGCCGAGCAGGCCGTGGCCGTAGACCACCATCGCGACCGGCGCCGGGGCGGCGTAGGCGCAGGCCGGGATGATCGCGGTGAACGGCACGCGGTAGAAGCCCTGCAGCGCCGGCAAGCCGTCGGCGTCGCGCGCGACCTTGGTGCCGACCTCGACCTCGCCGTTCGCCGTGAGGAACAGCGGCGCCTCGAACGTGCCGGTCAGCTTGTGCGGCGTGTCGGCGTCGATCGCCACGTCGCCGGTGACGGTGACGTCGACCGGGTGGGCATCGAGCGCGGCGATCGCGCGGTCGCGCGCCGCGATCAGGTCGCGGTGGAGGAAGTCGTCGGACGCCACGGTGAAGTCCCAGGCGAGCACGAGGTCATCTTCGGCGACGCCGGCCGCGGCGAGCGCGCCGAGCACGTCGGCGAAGCGCGGCCGCATCGCCTCGAGCAGCGCGTGGTCGGTGCTCTTGCGGTCACGCAGCGCGGCGAACCCGGGCGGGACGTCGAGCTCGCCGCCGTCCTTGGCGCGGACGCGGTTGGTGATCGCGACGGCGTAGCGGTGGCCGCCGGTCAGGCGCTCGGCCGGACGCAGCAGCAGGGCCTGCGAGTCGGGGCGATCGTCGGTCTGGGCGTCGACCTCGGCGAAGTGCGGCACGCGCTCGCCGGTGGTCAGGTCGAGGATCACGGTCGGGCTCTCGGCGGTCAGCGACAGATCGAAGTTGTCGGGCGGCGGCAGGCCGTCGGGCGACACGCCGCCCTTCCACGACATCACCATCGGCGCCGACGGCGAGAAGCCATCGGCGAGGTTCCAGCCCGCGGGGTCGGTCGCGAGGCCGCTGACGCTGGTCGGCAAGGTGCCGTCGGGGATCGCGAGCCGACGCCCGGTGACCGTGGCGGCGTCGTCGATCTCGAAGGCGGCGCTCGGCCACGGCGTCATGCAGTGGTTGGTGCCGAGCGGGTTGCACGCCGGCTCGATCGCGAGGCTGGTGTGGTCGCTGCCGCACGCGGCGACGGCGAGCCATGCGATCCGCGCGATCCGCGGCGCGCGCGGGGTGGTCGCCGAGGGCGGGGGCTCGGTCATCGCGGTGACGCTAACACCTTCGGACGCAAGGGCTGTCGACCAAAGGGTCGACCGCCCTTGTCGATCGGC
>Ga0307513_10012729_pt1 | contig 10359 bp, 9 predicted proteins | sample 15_EM_MG_FD_202174 | JGI IMG/M metagenome (GOLD analysis project Ga0307513, IMG submission 202174) | Populus trichocarpa ectomycorrhiza microbial communities from riparian zone in the Pacific Northwest, United States - 15_EM | ecosystem: Host-associated > Plants > Roots > Unclassified | place...
GTACGCGCTGCAGCTCATTATTCCTACGGACACCGCAAACCTTACGACGGTTCGAATCGCAGAGGCTTTCAGACTTTTCCCGGATGGGGATGGGCCCGTAGGGTGGAACGACGGTCTTATCTCCCTCGCGGGCCCGCTACTCAGAAATCTTGAATTTGGGTCTGAAACAAGCTCCCTGCTTGACTTCATTGAAATTGAATGGGACACCATCACGAATGTAACAATGTCGGCCATAGACGTGAAAGAGGGTATTGATATCTTGTGTCAAGCTTCATCCCTCACGTCCTGTTCGTTCGTCTTCCACAAGGGTTACAACGTCGATCCAGTAAACCCCCCTGTCGTCAACTCCACACTAGAACAACTACGCATCAATTTTTCCAATTCTGGCGTGGATTTCGTGACATTTGCGAACAGCGTTACCCTACCCTCTTTACGTGGGTTATATCTTCAAACTTCGACGCTTCCAAATTTGAAGCCGCTATTCGAACGTTCTCAATGTCAGATTCGAAAGCTCGCTCTCACTTTGGACCAGAATATTCCCGAGAACGACGTGCTCAAGCTGTTGAACATTCTACCAAGCGTTGAGAATTTCGCCCTGGAAATCTCCAATGCAATTCGAAAGCCTGTTATTACCGACAAATTCTTCGAAAGGCTCCGCGACCCTCGCTTTGCACCCAGCGGTTCCGCCAAGCCACTTCTCCCAAAGCTAACATCGCTTTCATACACGGGTAATATGCACTTCACCTGGCCTGCCTTCTTCGAGATGTTCCCTCCACCTGGGGATGTCGTCCATGCAGCTGGAAGGTCACTTACAGAGGTATCTCTCGAACTATCTTTGCCAAATGGCGTTATTGGCGATCTTGGCGTTATTGCCAGACTCCGCCAGATTCAACAATCCAACATCAACTTGGTAGTCACCAACCTTGAAGGAGAGGATTTGCTCTAGGCGTCAGCTTCTCAAATTTGGGATAGCGTATATGACTTGGATCGTGGTTTGATTTTGCTTTAGGTTATAGAATACTAATACAACGAGAAATATCCTTCAGTATATCTCATCTACCTTTCGATCTTAGAATGGATATTTTGGAACTTGTGGATTTTCCTGTTTTATCTCAGGCCGATAACGTCATAGCTTAAGATTGTCATCTCACTCTCACCATTGCCCCTAGTACGGGCTGCACGATGCAATCTATCAAAGTCTTGATATTCGACGTCTTCGGAACTGTTGTGGATTGGCGGTCCAGCATCATCACTGAGCTTCAGGAACTGGGCGAAAAACATGGGATAAAGGATAACGGTGCGTCTCTGCGGTATTGGGGAGCTGGTACATTTACATATGCTCATACGCATTGTAACAGACACTGACTGGGGAAAGTTTGCGCAGGAATGGAGGAACGGGTATATGAGAAAAACGTCCGTCTCCCATCCAGTAGTACTAACTCTGGCGGTCTAAACCTTACGACACGGCTCGACTCAACCGGGCTTTTGCATGCAGGCTACGCGTTGCCGCAGGCGCTTCTGGGCCGCTGAACGTCGATGCCATGCACAGAGAGGTGTGCACATATCACACATCCGAGTCTTCAATCCCCAGTTAACATGCAGTTAACCGCGCATACCTTCATAGATCCTTGATGAAATGTTGAACTCGCCCGAGTGGTCCCACATCGGTCCTTTATGGGATGAGGAAACCCGGCAGCATATCAATCTAGCATGGCATCGCCTGAACGGTGCGATAATATCACTTATCCTCAATGCAATTTAGAGGGGCTTACATTGTGCCCCCCTTCCGAAAGGCTGGCCAGACACATCAGAAGGCCTACACGCACTGAAGAAACACGCCATCCTGGCTACGTTGTCTAATGGGAACGTTCGCCTATTAATCGACATGGTACGTATACTGATCTTCACACTCCTGCCATGTAAAACCGACTTATTGTTGTCATCACCAGGCCAAGCACGCGGGGTTACCATGGGACATGATCTTTTCGACCGAGCTCTTCAACACCTTCAAACCGTTAGTCACCACCCAGCCGTCGATAGGTTATTTCTCAATGAATTAAACGATACGTATGATTTAGGAACCCAAAAGCCTATCTCGAAGCGATGCGACACCTCGCTCTCCCACCGGAGAACTGCGCCATGGTGGCAGCTCACATCTACGACTTGCGAGCGGCTGGCAGCCTCGGTATGACCACGATCTACGTGCGCAGGCCCAACGAGGACGCTGGTGCGATAATGCTAGATTTGGATGTTAAGAGTAAGGAGGATGGCGGCGAGGTGGATTGTGTAGTTGATTCGTTTGTGGAATTGGCCGAGATCCTAGCACAAGCGCAGAAATGAACTGGACTTCTGGTTATTTTTGGTCCTGTCAGCAGATATACAGTGACTAGACATCGCGCCTCGTGTTTTCAACCCCACATGCTGCATGCGATACGCGCCTTCGCGTCGTGGTTTCCTGTGTTACTGTAGCTTCCAATCGCAACGTGAAATTGCATCTTTATTACTTCTTTTTCACATTACAAAAAGTATTAAGAGTAAATACCCTCTATCTAATACAACCCAACGACGAAAGCCCTATAAAAACAAAGTCTGTAACCAGCCACAGCCATCGAGGACACAGTAAATACAGCAAGAATAAAAATAGCAAATATGTAGATTAACGATACGGACCTCGCTGGTCGTGAACTTCATGAAATGCGAGACTGGCACGCGCGTGGAGTATAACCAAAACTGGCCAGTGTCGACGAAAGTGGGTGCCCCAAGGGCCTGTGCGTGTGTGGGTGGATAACGTGGGTGTGTCGTATGTTACAGATGTTGAGGTGGTGGTACAGATATCACAGTTGATAGAAGTACACGACGTTCAACGTCTGGATGCGTGCGGGGGATACCAATACAAATGATTCTAGGAGCTGGCGGTTTAGGAAGTGGCAGTCGTGATCGTCAGGATTAGGAGGAATACCGAGGGGAGATGGAGGCAAAGAGTAAGCAGATTAGTGCAGGCTCTCCCCGAGTCGTCGCATGATACGGCTGAAGTGTCGGGGGCGACGGACAACAAGGTTCTGCTCGTCGGATGCGGCCGCACGCTTTTTGATCTTGCAGGACTTGGTCGGGGTCTTGGTGGGGGTAGGACCAGAGCTCGAGGTCGGGGTCGCGCCTGATCCACCTCCGTTGGAGGGTGTTCCCGAGACGAAGCTGGCGATCGCGGGACCGGGGAAAACATATTTGGCATTATTGTCGAAGACACTGGGGTCAAAGATACCAGGGTCGTTGTCGCTGTAAACGCCTGGGAGGCTGACGAGATCGCTGTCCTTGGGTACTCCAGTTTGGCTTCCACCAACACGGAGCTGGGCGCAGCCCGGGTAGAACTCGGCGCCGTTGAAGGACGTCGCAAGATGGAGGGCGATGATTTCATGGCGAATCAGATAGTTTCCGGGGGCAAGATTACTGGGGATCGTAGCGGAGGCAACTCCACCAGTCACTGGAAAAAATGAATGAGTAAATGAACAGGCATGAGATTGGAAAAAAAAAAACATACTGAGATCTGCTTGCGCCCAGTCACCATTTCCGTTCTTTCTGCCGATTTGTTGGATTTTGAACCATTTTGCATTGGCAGCATTGAACTTGTCGCACGTGGTAGATCCACAGGAAGCCATGTAGGTCAACATGGGTCCAGTGTTATGAGGCCACTAAAAATAATCCCGACGATCATCAGGATCGACCTCAAGAAAAAGAAGAGCAATTCAAGTTGTACGTACCTTGCCAAGATCAGCAGTTCTCCAATCGAATGTGATAGCGTCGCCAGGATTGGCGTCTGCCACGAGGGAACCCGCAGACGCATTTGGTCCGCAAGTGAGGGCGGGGTTTTGTGCACCCTTGTTGGGGTCTTGCGTGCTGACCTGTCGGATGACACTGGGTCCTTTATTGCCACTAGGGGTGTTACCGCTGAATGCTTTTCCGTTGATAGTTACTGTGCTCAGAAACCCATGAGCAGAGACATAGGCTGCCGTGAGGAGGGGAAAGAGGAGTGAGGTAGTCTTCATCGTAGTTGGTAATGGGGATGATGGTCAGGAGATAGTTTGGGGACCGTTAGTGTGTGGCAAACGAGAGTAAGGTGGCCAAAAGGGATCGCGCAGCGAAGAACTAGGAAAGAAAAAGTCGTAGAAATGAACGTTAGGTTGGTACAGACGATGCTATGGGGTGATAAAAAATGACGAACCGTTGAGTCTTAGCTTTATAGCTTCTCACCAAGCATGATAATTGGCTCCTGAGGGGCGGTCCATGATCCATCATTGTGCTAAGCCTCTTTTATTGTCCAGAGGCGCGAGGCAACGAGGACATTGTCCCCATTAGGAGATATGCCGGGACACTTACCTAATTAGGTGCCGGTCCAGGTACCCAACAATGGAAAATCATTATTTGCATCCTGAGGACCAATAACGACAGTGCTTTGGCTCTCCCCATTGTGCTGCCAACTAACTCACAATTTCACTGTTTAATTTTAGCCCAACTCGCCTAATCGTCGCATAAAGACCTATCGCCATTGTGACTCACCCAACGGCTCACGGCCGTTGTTACGTATCTTGGGCTTTTTTTATCTTTCGGGCCAGTGGCGGACCTGGATTCGGTCGAGTCCTTCTTTCAAGGCTTTCAGAGGCAAGAAAGCAAAGTTGTTGTACATAAAGAAAGAGGAAGGCCCATTACAGTCATGTTTTCATCGAACTGAATGGCTTGCTCGAAACCGGCCGGTCAACGGCGTAAAATTTGCAAGATATGTAAAGGCACCGATGTCCCTTTATAAATAGCCGGTCCCCGGAGTAGTAGCTGCCTCGAGGCTCACAGGCGGCGTTTCTCCAATCATCTGCAGTCATTCATTCCATAGAATGCCATCCCATGCAACTGATCTCTTTCCCGAGTACTCGAATAACTGCAGCTCAAGATTACGGAAAATGTTCTTCACTTGGTCGTTCCGACCGTCGGACCGTGATTTCCCAGACTCTGGCCGGTATATCTCCTTCATCCCCATGCAATGTGCATACTTTCGAGTCAAGGGCAATAAGGCGTCCGACAAGTACAAAATGCACACGAGCACAGGTCGTGACCACTGAGGACTTGTGCCGTTGTTCTTTCTTCGAATATTTTCGGTAATCTTGTAGACACTGTTATGACAAGTAAATACTTTTGTACCGAGTCTCGGAGTGTGGTGGAAGTACTTGAATTCTCTCCGAGTCTCCACAAATCCCCGGTCACCGTTCCTTGCTATATATAACCACCCCCGAATGATATCATTGAGTCATTGACACCTCATGTCAACGGCGTTGTCCTATCATTAGGTCCGTCGATAGAGCTATGTATAAGTAGGTACTACGAAGTTACCTCCCAGGCCTCGAATGGACCTTGTTGTCTTTCAGAAGGGCTACTGTATATAATTATTCAAGAACTTTGAATAGCCTTGTGCTTGTTTGGGTTGCCAACCAAAAAAACATACCGTGCGCTTCTTAATGGGGTGGGTTATCGATCCTGTTCCCAAAGTCCTACAAAGCGTTAAAGATCCATCATAATAACTGGCTTCTATGACTCCAGATAATCATAATTTCTTTTTGAGAATGTAGAAGAAAGGACATTCGTAGTGCTTTGCTAACGATGTAGAATATTAGCATCCATCCATTCAAGTAACTCTGTAAAATAATACCGAGGGATGGTACGGAAAAACAAAGGCGTAAGGTATAGTGTAAAATACAACGGAAGGGGCCGTGGAAAGAGAAAAAGGAACCATAAATCTGTAAGTAAAGAGGACGAAAACCTGATTACAAAAATAAACGGTAAGTACCCTTCGAATGGAATATCCAGTCCAGTCACCCGCACCTCCTTTTTTTTTCTTCGTGTTTTAACTCAAAAAAAAAACTCCAAGCAACCTACGCCTTCTCACTCACAACGTTAACCCCATCACTCACCCTCTTCAACTGAGTAGCTCTCTTACTCCTCACACGGCCATACAGATAAAACACAAACGGTATAGGCGCAATAACCATAGCGATGAGCGCAAGCAGCAGCCCAGCCTACTGGAACCCCATCCCATGGAACATCTGCGTCACGAACAGCAGCACCATAGCACCGACCTCTGAGCGCAACAGCGTCTTGGCAGCCATGGCGCTCGCGGCGTAGTTGGAATACGAGTCGATGATGTTGGCGGAGGCGTAGACCAGGATCATGGTGAATCCGAATAGGTAGCCGGAGATGCAGACGGCTAAATGAGATGAGAGAGGTCAGTTAGTGGGCTAAAATCATGAGAAGACAGGAAGACGTGCCTATCCAGTGAACCCATGCATAGGCACCGGTAAACGCGAAGCAGCAGGTAGAACCCTAAAGATGGAAGTAAAAACAAGGCTCGTTGAGCGACAACATCGAGCAACGAAGTAAACTACCCACAAGGAACCTAATATCATAGGATACAACCTCGCTTCTGGGAACGAGCCCAACGTGGTCTTTTGACGGTATACGCGCTCTTGCAAAGGAATTAAAACCCCAGCCGACATGATTCCCAGCTGTGTAATCGGGAGTGGGCACATGTAGATTATGGGTTAAGGGAAATCGAGAAAGCGCACCATGATGCCAACGAACGTTGTGCGGGTGATATCGTCATTGAACCCACGGATTTCGCTGAAGGCGATGGGGAAAGCAAAGAAAAGGAGGTCTGGTCCGAGCAGCTCTCAATTTAATCCTTGAATCGTAAAAAATCATGGGAAACATACAGAGGAGGCTGTGGATGAAAGCCAGGTCTAGAAGACAATGAGAACGTTGAACAAGAATCAAAGAGGGTGAAAAAAAAACATACAGCAACTCATGAAGATGACGATTGGTTCTTGCAAAATCATCAGAAATGGCCGGATGAGGGCAATTTTAAGGGTCTCGGAAAATGAAAGTTTTTCGAGTTCCTCGAGGGTATAACACTTCTGGCCAGTTGTTTTGCAGATTTTTTCAGCCTTTCGGCGGAGGAGCACAGGTGCGAGGGTTTCGGGGATAAATACAGTAAATCCCCAGGCCACACCAACGAAGATGAAGAGAACCCAGTCTACACGACGAAGAAAAAAATATTAAGGTTTGTCGATGATTATAGCTAGAGTTACTCACAATTCCATCACCAACCGGCGCGCATACCAATCCACCCACCGATCATAGGTCCTAGGCATGGCCCAATGCTGGAAGGTCGTTGAACGATGGAAATGAGCCGAGGTATGGCATACTCACAAGATAGTAGCAGAGAACACGGCCATGGAGGCACCTCGGTCTTCAATTGCCCAAACATCTGCGATACTAACGTATTTGTTGAGATTTTGATATATTGAATGAACGCTGAACTGAAACCCACCTTCCATCGACATTACACATAGGCGCGCTAGCTGAAATGCCAGCAAGCAGTCTACCGATAACGAGGGTGGCCGAGTTTTTGGCGAGTGCACTTGGTAACGTAAAGATGAAGTATAAGAACATGCTCGTGATGTAGATAGGTGTTCAGCCAAAGACCTCTGATAGAGGAGCCATGAAGAGAAGGCTATGTGGTAATCATTAGCACGGGATTAAGCGGAGATTTTTTTCTCGACGTACCCAATGCCGGAGCTCATAACAAACATGGTCACCGTTAGGTTGGTAATTTCTTGCTGAATACCCAGCTCTTTGGTTGGTCCAAATATGCTGAAGTTGGGTGTTAATTGCAGGATATAATAAGATGATAAAAAGGCAACACATACTCCCCAGTGATCATAGAAGATCCTATTGCTACTGTTAAACATAGCGTAGCTGTTGCAATCGTCACATACCTAGTCAATGACGAAAGTAAGTCAGCACTAAGCAAGCACCAAGGAGAAAGTTACGACAGACCATTTCTTCCCATGAGAACTGGCCTATGTGGTTGTCCACTGTGTCACTTGCCGCGAAAGCTGGGAGCAAAGACTCTCGATATCTAAATTTCGGAATTCCTCCTCTTGCTCCGGGGATAGGGTGGAAGGGTGAATATATTCTGCTTCTATAGGTTCAGAAGGCATTGGAATGGGTTGTTCTGGAGGATGCTGAGAATGCTCACCAGCTCGTGTATGACATCTTGAATGTTATAGCACTCGGCGCGAAATAAGACACAGACGGATGCGCGTTAACGCGCTCACCCTCCACTGGGTTGTCAGAGCAGAGAGATGGATGGTTGTGGAACAACACCAATGTACCATTGCTCCGATACGCGACAGGAGTTGTTTGTACTTGTTGTCTCCGCTCTCCTCCTCAAGTAGTGGTCAACTGAGGAATAGGAAAAAAGGAGTAGTCCAAAGAAATTTGACTGGATAACAGATCTGACGTGTTCATTTTGAGGCAGGGAGGAAAGAGAAAAGAGCCAATGAAAGGATTACATAGTAGCTGCACCGGAATAAGTATGAGGTCAATAGCGAGGACGGGATAATGAGGACCCGTACCCCCTCATCCTCTCACTACCACATGGTCACCAGGCTAAGCTAATCACGAAATGATGTCCCGACTCCCAGAATACCTAATATCCCGCGGTAACCTGCCAAACCTACCCCTATAATGACCGGCCAAAGCCACCTGAGTTGACCGTAGTAGTGCAATATAATCTGTAATTGTAGATTAGTGAAAGTGCAATATACACTGTAGTTGTAGTCCTCGGTGGTGCACAATTCTACAGGCTGTGCTCAAGCCATAGCCTCCACCCCACGTAGTGCACCACAGGTTCCTTCCCCTCTGCTGTAGTGCACTCCTCTTTCTGTGGTGCACCAATTTTCCCCTCCTTCCAGCCCACCCTCCGTGAGCCGGGCATCGGTGCTTATTTTCCTCACTCCGGTCCTGGCGCACGCCCCGACCACCGTTTGATGCGCGATGTTATGTTTTCGACTGTATCTAAGGGTGATGACGAGATTAGTGGTAGTGGGATTGTGCATTTATGGTAAAAAGTGGGATTGTACATTCAATAGTGAGATTAGAACGCCGTTTAGTAGGATAGTTATTTCCATTAGTGGGATTGTCAATGAGAATAGTGGGATGTCCTATCCATTGCCGAGTAGCATGCATTTCAGTAATTCTACTTCGATTCGGGACTGCCTCGTATAAGTCTTAAGAAGTTGCATAAAGCTCAGGTGAAAGAAAAAATTATTCGAAATGTACGTACTACATAAGGTATCTAAGTACCAACTATTTACTATGCAAAAGCGGATGGCGCCCAAAGGTGTGAAGGGGTGAGGCGAAAGCCTCACAGCGTGTGCACAGGACCGTTTGCATGCCTGGTGTTTCGCGGTTATGCATGGGTGACGTCGCTATTCGCGTAGGTGGTGTCGTCATTTGTGGGGGTGGCTGGTGTTCGCAAGTGCGCGGCCGTTCGTGGTAGCGATGGATGAGAGGCAAGCCTCGAGCCCTGGTTGCCGGAAACAGGGGGTGGATGGTGAGTAGCGGGGGCCGGGGCGTGTACGGCACACCTGGTGGGTTGTAGTACCTGGCGTTCGTCACAAGGGGAGTGGCTGGGGCTGGGTATGGTTTCAGCATCGGTAGGCGGCCTCCTGGGTCTGTGTTTGTTGCTACCTGGGTCTGGGTTGTCATTCAGACGCGGGGGCGTCATTTGAGCCGGAGCCGGCAGCGGCTTGTGCACGCTCAGTTGTGACCGCTTTCCCTGTTTTCTGGGCGAGAGAGGTGCTGGGGCAGGGTTCAGCGTACATGGGCACTGTCGGATTCGTTTGGTGTTGCTCTGCGGCATCTAACCATCATTTTTCTGTGTAAAAGGGAATTGGGGTGGTCAGCGGCATCGTACAGAGAGGCCTGCGCCATACCTGGTGGAGTCGTGTCTCTCTTCCTCACCCTCCGCCCTCGGTGTGCTGGTTGTTCTTGCTCTTCATTGCTGCCTCTGCTGTTTTCGCGGTCTCCTGCTGGGGTTGTACTTGTTGCTGTGGGCTGGTTTGTGCATTCATAAGGGTGAGGTGGGCGGCATCGTGCGTGGCGTTGCTGGAGTGGGTGGGGAGTGAGAGGGAGATGGTGGTGGGAGAAAAGAAAAGGATCTGACGCATTCGGATGCGGCGTCAAACATTGATCGGTGTCCACGCGGAGTTATAAATAGCTGCCACCTTGCCGATCCCACTCTTGGACGCTAATCCCACTCTTGGTTTTCAATCCCACTAACGGTAAGCCCATCCCACTATTAGTGATATATTTTTACTATCCCACTACCACTATTCTTGTATATACTCGTATCTAAATATAAACGAACTATAAATAGGATGCATATGGTGGTTCGACCCGCATTGCCTGTTCGTGCGGTTCATCTTCGTATGTGTACTAGCCGACCCAGCTTGCAGAAATCTGTTCCTGACATCG
>Ga0307513_10012731_pt1 | contig 10358 bp, 13 predicted proteins | sample 15_EM_MG_FD_202174 | JGI IMG/M metagenome (GOLD analysis project Ga0307513, IMG submission 202174) | Populus trichocarpa ectomycorrhiza microbial communities from riparian zone in the Pacific Northwest, United States - 15_EM | ecosystem: Host-associated > Plants > Roots > Unclassified | place...
TGCCGTCTGATCGCCGGAGTGATAAGGGATTGCCTACTAGATCGGAACGAGTTCTACCGGTCCCTCTATCGAGGAAACCCTTTAGGGTTCTTGTTTCCTCTTTAGGAAGGGACCGGTCACCGGTCTAATATCGTAGCGCGGCAAGTCCCGCAGCACGACGCCGCAGTTTCCAATTCGGGAAACCTAAAATACTTCCTTTTTTGAAAATCACAAAGGGGTCCGGGAACCTGCTCCGAACATCCATCTTTTCATTTCTTTCGTGATGGCCGCATGTTTACAACCCGGTGTCAACGAGCTTACTGTGCCGGTGGCACAAGCTCTTTCACTCAATCAACAATGTCGACCTCTCGAACACTAGTGCCCGACGGTAGCAAACGCGGCTTGTGCCTGTTATCCATCGGTAAGCTAACCTCCCGTAGGCAGACTTCGCATACTCAGTTGATGACGAGTCGACCTTTATAGGTGAGCTGTATTATAGTCGATGTTTTAAACTATACCGACTCACCGTCATTCTAGATGGAGGAGGTTTCCGGGGCATATCAGCATTGATAACTCTTCAAGAGCTCATGCGCCGAATGCAGAAGCGCAACAAATTGCAAACGCTTCCGAAACCTTGTGAAATATTTGATCTAGCTGGTGGAACCAGCACAGGAGGGTTAGTTTGGCAAATCCATTTAAAAGGCTTACCCTTATTTGCCGCCTTGCAGGTTAATTGTTATCCTGCTTTTCCGTCTCGAGATGTCCACCGATGATGCTATCAGAGCCTATCAGAGGCTGGCGGATTTCGTCTTTTGCGAGAGAAAGTGGAAGTGGCAAGATGGCACTTTTAAAGCATCTCGACTAGAAGAAGCAATCGTCAAAATTATCATGGGTGCTTCAAATTTTGATGAAGTAAAGGCAAAGGAAATGCGTTTATTGAATGAACAAGGACCGAAGTGGTACATACATCTCTAATCACGCTTTTGGTGATTTGGCTGACCCGTCGCCGAGACTACTTCAGCTTTGTTTGCGCTACCGAGGCGACGTCCTCGCCAACTCTATTCCGAACATGGCAGCCTGCAGATTATGACTGCACTATCGTCGAAGCAGCTAGGGCAACATTTGCGGCCCCTACATTTTTCAAAGCGATTGAACTCGGGGACGGAATCAACAAACGCCGCTACTTCGATGTGGGGCACAGATGCAACAACCCTACACAATATGTTCTCCAGGAAGCAGCTTCCCTCCTTCCTTCACAAAACGTTTCTTGCATCGTCTCACTGGGAACAGGTGCTGCGAACGTCATTGGAACAGTTGCCCGAGATCCATTCCAGAAAGGCTTGCCGCATTCTCTTATCGGAATATTAAAACAGATCGCAGTCGACTGTGAAGGTACATCGCAAACGATCATGGACCGATTCCGCGAAAAGGAAAACCTTTATTTTCGCTTGAATGTTAATCAGGGTCTTCAGGATGTCCCGCTGGCGGAATGGGAAAAAATTAACGACGTTCAATTACATACCGAAAGTTACCTGGAATGTCCTGATATTGGGCCGAGTGTGGATCAGTTGGTGCAAGCGTTGACAGTGAGGTTAGAGGTTGAGCCAAGTAGGTTGGCGTTTGTAAAAAAGAATCGTTTTTGCTGATGTCCCTTGTTACTATGTAGATGCACCCGCGTCAACCTGTACAGCCCAGCCATCTCAACCGATCGGGGAAAGTTCTATTGTACGCTTATTGGATGCCAGAGATGCTATATCTGATCATGTGGCGATCCCACTTAACGAAACCAAGAATACGGGTAGTACCTGGTAAGCGCTCGATTCTCTCTTATGCTACACTGTATGAAATCCCTTTTTATCAGGGAGGTAGCCACGAAAGATGCACCTGGGCGCAAATACGTGCTAGCCATCGATGGGGGCGGCTTTCGGAGCTATGCTTGCCTTGTCCTGCTTCACCATCTTATGCGACAGTTGCCGAAGAGTGCAAGCGATCCTGTGCCCTTGCCTTGTCAAATTTTTGACCTGATATCTGGCACCTCGACGGGGGGTCTTATCGCTATCCTTCTGGGGCGACTGGGTTTGGATTGTCTCACTGCCATGTCTGTATACAAAGAATTAGGTGCAGACCTCTTCGGGAAGTTCGATGCCAAGAAGACGCAGGGTAAAGCTGTTAGTGAACCATCAAGAACCTTCGAAGAGAAGCTCGCTGCCGTCGTGGAGAAGTACACAGGAATGAACGGCGCTTCGATGAAGAACGGAACACTTGATACAATTGACCATATCCTCACCGACGTAAGCAATGATCTTTGTCATAACATGCCACTCATCAACCCTGAACTTGTAGGTTTTCGTCACGACTGTCGATTCTACGGCAGGTGCGGCCAACGTAGAGCCCTATCGCCTACGCTCGTACGCAACGCCACGAAGAGGGATTGAAACCCCACCGATTGGTCACAAGTGGACAATCTGCGAAGCTGTTCGCGCCGCTGTGGCCTCATCTCCGTATCTGGATCCAGTCGGCATTGAGTTGCAATCCTACCAGGACGCTAGAAATTCTGGATCGAGTAATCCAATTCGAGATGTCCTTTCCGAAGTCCGGCTTCGATGGTCAAACAACACGAAACCGGTTATCATTAGCCTCGGAACTGGCCTTGCATCTTTTTTCCCACTTGACCCAGAAGCAGATCCCGCTGAAGAGTTTACGGAGCAACTTATACATGTAGCACAGGACCCAGAGATGAGGCACCAACAGGGTATGAAGCAGTTCAGAAAAATGTAAGTTATGGAATGAGCTCAAACCGAATACTTCCGCTGCGCTTAAACTTGGCTTATTTAAGGAACGCGGCTCAAAACTATTTCCGCCTAGATCCAACGGCAGGACTTGGTGATATCGATATGTTCGATGTGGCGAAGCTTGGAGTCATCGTAGAATTCACGAATGATTGGCTGGGATCGACAGAAGGTTACAGGACTGTAGAGAGATTTTGTCGAGTCCTCAGGGGGCATCCTGCCCTTTTGGATTCTACGACTACCTCAGATGAGGAAGAGTCAGATTAATATTGAAACGGTAGTGAATCCTTACAACAGTTAGATACTTAGGCAAATCAATAATTTGGTCACCTTTGTTTAGGAAGTCGCTCAAAGGCGGCGTAAAATAAGCGATCCTTCAACGACCGTCACCACGATGAAATTCTCATGTGGCCAGTATAAGTTATGTAGAAAGGACCCGAGCTACGCATCGGACGGCGAAGGCAATGTCGTACGGGTCATCACCAAACTCGAGGTCATACTCGTCGTACCTGTCGTCGTGGCAGTGGTGATATCCGTCGTCGTTGTATCCATCGAGACACTGGAACAGGTACTCGAAGTGGACGCTTCGACTTGGACTTGGGTTTGGAAAAGCCGTCAGCGTCGACAAACCTCGCAGTGGTGGTGGTGGTAGCAGTCGAAGGAGAGGTTGAAGGATCCCTCAACCAAACACTCTTCCCAGAATATCCTTCCCCTTTTCCCTCCTGGGTGACGTCCTCAACCCTATCCTCATTCCCAGGCGCCAAGTCAAGCGTGCGTGCCTGACCGATCTCATTCAAACGCGGCACAGAGTTATGGGTCCGCAAATGCGAGCCGAGGCCGGCATCAATACCTTTTTCGTTCATTGGCACATTTGGTTGATGGGTGTTAGTGTGCGGATGGGATAGAGAGGACGACGAATAGGATGACATGCGGGGGTGCGGCCAGCCATTGTTCTCTTCTGACTCCGATAAAGATGCCAAGTACAACGAGGGGGGATGATCGTGGGGATGATGAGAGGCTTGTGGGTCACTGTGCAGGGAGTGTATATGGTCTGAGTGTTGAGAGGACGGCCGGTCGAGATGCTGGGGCTGTTTCTGTGAAACCTCGGAATTGGAGGCGGTACGGGAATGCGATGTCGACGACCCAACGGACGAAAAATGTGCGCTTCCTGTCAAATCGATGCTGGCGTTTCTCTGGGTCCGTTTTCCTTTTGCGCGAGAGAGCGAATGAATTGCACTGTCAGGCAGAAGGGAGGCGGACGAAGAGGCCGATGATGCGTGCTGCTCATAGTCGGCGACGACGTCGTCGCCGCCGCCTTCGTTGTCATTTCCTGGGTCATTATTATAATCGTATTGAGAGGTCTTGGTTGGCGTTGATGAAGTACCTTTTGATGGTGCGGTTAAGTTGGAGGTAAGGAGTTTGGCCTTCTTGCCGCCCTTCAAAATTTCTTTGAGCGGCTCTTTGCCCCGCCGTCTGCGGTCCTTGGAGCGCGAGATTTTTGAGTCCTTGGATGATTCCAAGTCGGTGACCGGCTTTGTTGAAAGTGCCGGGGGTGTGGGACCTGCATTCTCAGCACCGTGGGCGTCTTCACCCCCCTCTCCAGCCGAATTGCCCTTGCCAGATAGACCCGCCGCCTTGCGCTTGGATGGTAGATCGAGTTCTCTATCCTGGGATTAGACCCCTGACTCTCTCTCGGAGGCCGCTGTGTTAGAGACGGCCGAATGGAGGAAGGGGCGGGTACGGTAAACCATGACCGAACCAGCGAGAAGCAGCGCGGTGAGGGTGGCGACGACCAGCACTCCATTGTTAATGGTGACGTCTGCGGCATCGAGAGGTAGCGGCAGCGCGTCGTGGTCGGCGTCGTGCATCGTCCTGTTGTGCGTACTATTGAACAAGGATGTCAACTAAATCTCGAAGAGTAGGTCGTTAGGCGACAATCACGAGAGTTGGGTGCACAGCGAGGACGACGATTTGGAGGTTGGCGACGCACGTCGGGGAGATGAGAGGCAGAGTAAAAATTTGCAACAAGGTGGAGAGAAAGAGATATGCGGATTCGGACTCCGCCTCTCCTTTTTAGGAAGGTGCCTGTGCCTGGTGATCAACCACCATCGCCCAGCCATCGCCCTCCTCATTTGTGGTGGGCTCACAGGAATTGCCAGAGAACGCAACGGAGACTACCTGGACATACACCACACCTTTCTCAAGGATACCAGTCACACCGACTTTACTCTTGACCCTTACTTTGTTGCCCGCGATCCATCTGTATTCCCCGATGAAGATCAGTATGACTGCATCATGCTCACTGGCTCAGACTCTCCTTGACACTACTCTCTCTCTTATGCTATATCCATCCTACTTTCCCCACGCTAAAACCTTCCTTTGCTTGTTCTTCTTGCCCTTCTTCTCAACGGGGAATCTTGGTGACCTCATCCATCAGCCGCGTCTGCATACGAAAATATTGAATGGATAAACATCCTTGTCGCCTACATCGCCCGCGTTGCGCAGACAAAACCACATATCAAAATAATAGGTACGTTTTTAGTGTTGTCCTTTCATCCCCTGCCTTAATTTTAGATCTAGGCATATGCTTTGGTCACCAGATAATTGCACGTGCACTAGGCGGCGAGTGCGTCCCCAATGATGGAAGATGGGAGCTTGGCCCTACCCCACTCCAACTTACAGACCTGGGCAAGAGAATATTTTGGATTAGTAAGCCTTCCTTTTTCTTTCATTCTTTCCATTACTCTTCGCAATGCCTTCCGTTCTTTTCGTTCTCTCTTCATTCTTCCTCTGTCTTGGTCCAATTTGTCACCATTCCGCTGTAATACCACGACCGTGGATCTTGGTATTGACGCAAATTCCCACACCAAGGCAATATTCCGGTTGTCCAAGTCTGCGCCTTGTTACCGCCCATGTCCACTCGGATAAGGCCACCTGTCTACCGTTTTCATTTCTGTTGGACCCTGTGACAAGGGTACACATGCCTCCGGAAGGGAAAATCACCTATACAATTACATCATCCCTCTTCTTCTCTTCTTGGTTCCTTCCCCGCGTCATCGTCGGACCAGAAAAGAAAAATAACGGCGGGCTTCTCGGGCCCTTTCAGTATCCTTGTCTCTCGTCTCTTCTTTCCTCCTTTCTGCTATTGCTCATCGGATATAAGCCACTATCTACGGACTGATTCCTAATCACAACATCCAACGTCCCTATCGCCAAATCACTGTCTCTATCTCTGCTTATTTTTACTCTTATCCTAGAGACCAATCGGCTTTGACGATATCATGAATACCTCTGGGCGTTCGCATGGATTTTCTGTCTATGGGAATACCAAGACATACATACACACTCCTGGGCGTCGTCGGGTACAATGGCAGTTTGAATTACCTCGACTGGTCAATAGCGTCTACTTCGTGTTATGTCCCCCATTGACACTTGAAATAACCTCGCTGCATATGTCCGGGTGTCGTCAATGTTCCTGATGTGCAGCATCGCTATCACATACATGTGCATCTATTTCTGGCATCCTATTTTAAGGTTGAACCCTGCGTTCGTCTATTTTACTTCGTTTATTTCGCATTTCCTAATTTCTTATTCTCTTTTTATTTCCATTTTCTTCTCATTTTCTCTGTTTTTTTTCGCCCTCCTCATGCCAGTCTTCCTTCCTATACTTACCTTGACCACATAACAGACAATCCAACAAATGCACCGCGACCACGTCCCATCCGTACCCCCAAACTTCCAACTCCTCGGATCAACCAACGTCTCCCTAAACCAAGGCATGGTACGATTCGCCCCTCCATCTTCCAATCCCAACGACACCTCCCCAAACATAAGCGCACAACCAACCCCCCTCCCGCTGATTCAAATCCTAACAATCCAAGGCCACCCCGAATTCACCCCCTCCATCATCGAGCAGCGCGTCGCATCGGGCGCAATCGGTGTACCCGCCGCGGAGGATGCGAACCGACGTCTCGCGGAGAAGACGCCCAAAGCGACCGATGCGTTGGGCATTGTTGGGAGGGTTGTGTGGGGGGTGATTTTGGGTGAGATGTGATTTAGATCATCGGTGATGAGTTTAGTTCTTGCTTGAGGCGGAGGTTAAACTGGAATATATAGGCTACTATAGATGACAACGTTTCTTTACGAACTTGAAAAAGGATGAATATATTTACCCCAGTGTTGCCGTGAGTAGTGGGTGGTAGCAGTAGTGCCAAAGATCGAGAGGGACGGATCATAACGTATGGGGGGATGGCTCGCCTGCGTGCGACGCCATTGGGGGCTTGGCAAATATATGAATTCATCCGCCTGCGGCTAGCTTTCGCGACCCTGTATGGCAAGTCTCATGAAACTTCTATGTAGATGCGGGCGTTCCCTACATGGTCGAGCCAGAGTTGAAACAGAAATCGCAAGAAAGCCTTTCTAGAATGAAAATAACTTGCGCACTTGCATAAATAAAAGAACGAGCGTATTTACCCTGGCATGTGTAGTTCTGGTAGCAGCAGTCCAAGTGTACAACCGGATGGATCATAAAACTATCTATTCCATATGTTCGGTCGCCAGGCACCTCCTTATTACGGCCCCTCCTACTTGTTTGGGTTTATTCAGCCTTTATAGGACGGACACTTCGAGGTAGTTCTCTTCATTGATCCAGAGATGGAAGAGGCACAAAGAGGACTACCACGCAAAATGAAACAATCGACCGGGCAGTACTCCCAACTGACGAACGCTGCTGCGGACAGCGCTGATGAGCGCTGAGCCATTTGTGCAAAGGCAAGCTGTGGCAAGTTGGTGTGATGATGAAGAAGGACAGCTGAACGATTGTCTATGAAGATATGACGAAGTTCAGCATGCCCATGTTCTTGGTCTCGGTGCAGCGGAGATGGGGCAGAGGCTCGAACTGTGAAACTTGCGCGACCTGTACTAAAATACGCCTGACGCTTGCATCGTTTTCACACCAGTTTCGCACGACTGCATCCAATTGGCAATCTGACAAGGAGTACTAGTGAGATTTATGTTTTCTTTTGCCTGGACCATCATTTCCTTGCAGACCAGATATGTACATTGGATACAAAAGAATTCCATGGGGGGATTACTCCTCCTCAACGAGCCATTCTGGAAAGCCAGCATCACTAAGGTGAGAAAACTGGTCAATTTTAAACCCAGCAAGGATCCTTCCCATTTCGGCATCAACACGTGAGATGTCAAACAATGCAAAGTGCTCTGGTGCCTTTTCATCAACTGTCAAGGAATGCGGGTTGGATGGGAACGAGGTGAGGACTCCAAGACATGGGATCTCTGAGTACTCGATGATATTGAGGATTGTTTGTCGAGCAGACTTGGCGGGGGAGTAAATTTTGCCATTCTGAGAGTTTATGCCTTTAGCCTTTTGTGCAGTTAAAAAGGTCAGATTTGCTAACCTTGTCCTTGTAACACTCGGCCAGAGAAAGAGTCTTGAGAGCTCGTCTCGTCGTTGCTGGACCAAGATCCTTGCTGTAAGATTTGAACTGATTTGCGACAAATACAACCGAATTGCCGTCCACCAACACAAAGAACCCAACGTCATGTCCAGATCTCGGGTCAGGAAAGCAAAACGGAATTCCTGTGCCTTCGAACCACCGCTCGTGTTCGGAAGGGTTTCTCGCTTCGTAGCCCAACCCAAACGGATATCGCAAAGGATTCTTAACGATCGAATACTGAAACGTGCCATTCTGATTAATCTTGTCGATAGCAATCAATTGCGCTTTCCCCTTCCCAATTTTGATCGATAGTGCATGAAAGTTGAAAATCTCGCGGAGGCTCCTTGTTCCATCAAATTGCTGAGCCAGCACAAACATTCCAATAACCTCGAGATCGTAGCCCCGCACAGGACCAGTGGGAAGGCGACAAATGCTTTGGCGTAGTGTTTCCTCTATCGATACTCCAGAGATCTCAAAATGCTTCAGCGCCCCCGCGATGATGAGTGGCTCATCGATGACAATGCTTTTGCCAGGCCCTTTGCTAGATGTCGCATATCGGGCAATACCAAGTTCAATCGTTTCGGCCTCAGAGGAGTCCAAATAGTAAGGTTTGTGCCGTAACATGAAGGTGTTAATGGCCGAGGCCACCGTGTGACGGAGGCGATCATCGGTGTCGAGCTTTTTTAGATATTCAGATATATTTACGAACGCGGAGAAAAACTCCCATTCGTGTTGGGTCATTGCCATGTTTCTGGGGTCGTCGGTAGGCGTGTAACCCGTAAGAGCTTCAACATAGTGGGTTAGGAGGGCCGATGCGTTCTTGGCTCCACAGCATCGTAACAAATGTACATATCCTCCCGTAAATCGATACCTGATTTCTAGTGTCAAAAAAGGGGGTGACGACAGAAAACTGCTCACCGTCCACGCAACCATCGCCACGCACGATGCAAGACCTCTTCCTTTTCATCTGCTTCGAGGGTCACGTGTCCCAAGATATATGCGGTTTGCTGCTCTTGGCTAACAAATGCGCCCGTATTGGTGAAGGTACTCGAGTTTTTATCATACAACACCATCGAGCTTGCAACGGACCGCATCACTTTGGTGAGCGAGAACCCAGTCCCAGAGTAGATCATCGCAAGCTTTGATTTGCTAAAACGTTCCCACGTAACAGAGATCTCTCGGAGGACCGAACGAGTTCCTCCATGACCTGTACCTTGTTCTGAATGGAAGGCCCCCTCGTAGAGATGAGCGCAGACTTGGGCCTCGTCCAAGATCACAAAAAACGGGGAGTTAGAAGGCAGGCGAGAATCTTGCCGTATTGCCGCTAAAAGAGAAAGAACTTGAGACCTATCGCTAGCTCGACACTGTGCGATTATTTCATACACCCGCTCGAATATATCCTGCTCGTCACCAGAAAACTGATGTTCCAGCGCTGAAGGCACAAGTTGTAGATACGTCCATCGGTGGCGAAGTTGAGCGGCCGGGACATCAGGGCCAGCCAAGAGGAATGCCTTGAGCACGAGGAGGCGGGCAAGGAGGATGTGCTGAAACATAGTTTGGGCGATGTCGCGATTTAGGTTTAGGGGTTTGGGACGGCTATTTGGCGAGTTGGGAATTGTTCGGGTGAAAACCTTTCCATCTTCGTTGTACGACGCCACGTCGCTAAGGCATAGGGAAAAATCCGTTGAGCCAAGGAGAGGGAACGTATCCGGAGTAAAATAGATTCCCCAGTGCCGACACAGACCTTCGACAAGAAGTCGGGTCTTCCCCGATCCCGAGGTGTTGAATACAACTCTAAATGGGATGTCATCATGTGCAATAAAAGGTAGACACGATTGCCCACCTCGAGGATCCGGGTCCAAACAGTTCGAGAACCCTGTCCTTCGTATCGGGGTCTGCGTTGGACTGGGCAGATCTGTCCGTAGGTGTGGTCTGCGCGGCGGGATCGCGTCGAGCGGGGCCGTACGGTGTGGCGTCGCAGGCAAAGTGATGATGTTCTGTACAGACGCGACGCGCTGGCACACAAGGACGTGCACAGCCACGGATCGTATCTAATCTAATCTAGCCGATGGCGTAGCAGTGGGCCAAAGCCCACGGCTACATGTGCCCACCCCAAAATGAAGCAACGCCCTCG
>Ga0307513_10012732_pt1 | contig 10358 bp, 14 predicted proteins | sample 15_EM_MG_FD_202174 | JGI IMG/M metagenome (GOLD analysis project Ga0307513, IMG submission 202174) | Populus trichocarpa ectomycorrhiza microbial communities from riparian zone in the Pacific Northwest, United States - 15_EM | ecosystem: Host-associated > Plants > Roots > Unclassified | place...
ATCCTTTCCCCAATCACAATCACATCCTCGATCCGCCAGCCCATCCTAACAGGACCCACAAAGCTTAGCACAACCTCTCACTCGTCCGCAGTATCACCAGTGTATCCTCAGCTCATTTCAGATTACGTATCTAGGTTTCCCTAGCCAATAACCTTTTCACAGCCACTACCATCTGCAGAACTCCCTTTACAGTCCGCCAGGCCCACTCTATTATTTTCGGATCTTCCACAATCCTTCGTCCTCAAAAGTACCAGCATCTACTAGGTGCCATCCTCTATCCGCTGAGGGACCATTTAAACCCCCCCAAAAAGCAGCCTCTTTCTGATCCATCAAGCAGCCCCCACCCCGATCACTATTACAATAGCAGCCTCAAAGGTTGGTCTCAGTTTCAAAAAATCGGCGTCCTTTAAAAGCGACGGCGATGTTACCTGGTATAAGCACGTTTGCAGCTTCCCCCATCCACGAAACTATAATCCGGAGTATAAAGCCGGTCGAAATGCTATCAAACGTAAGATGGAGCAAGACTGGATCCCCGGGTGGAAGCAGAGTACTGCCGGACAATGGGCGGCCATCCAGGCACATGCTCTTACCCTCCGGCCTGTTAGCCAGACGTCGGGACTCTAGCATGCTAATAACCGCCGTACCGAACCTTTTACAGAATGCCTCGACCTTTTGCTAAAGGACATAGCAAAAAAACATCAGCGTATCCTTAAGAGACATGTTGAGAGCACGCGTTGCAGCTGTTCCGGTTGCGGACCCCACCCCAGCCAGAAATGATCATAAGTTATGCCCAAGAGTCTGCAATAAAGATGTACCATATATGCTAATACAGCTGCTGCAGGTCTCGCCGGTCTGCGGTCTGTCCGTCTCTGGATTGATGAGCCATCCGTTGTCCGCCCAAGTAGCGCACTTCCTGTCGGGATGGACAAGATCCAGTGGCAAAGTCGTGGACATGTTTACTGGATGGAGCTAACTGAGCTCACCTTTCCGAACCTGATAGCAGGCATAGACAAAAACATGGCAGCGGGTGTCGGATTTCGTATGCTTATTGGTACGATGAGACAGGGTCACATGGGCAGCAGGACAATCCAGAGGAGCTGCTGCCGGGTGCTGTAATGATCCGAATCACAAATAGCCGACTTGTCCGCATATCGTGGTCTTTGAATCCGCCAAGCGTACCAATAGATCTGCTCTTCTGTTGCCATCGAAGGAATTATACAGAGGATAGCACTCCTCCTCCCAGTGAGATCAGGTTTGCTCCACGTGATAACCGGGGCCCCCCTCCAGATGCCTCAGATGACGGGTCCGCCGGTAGCGATGATGGACAGAGCTCAGATGGCCACCAGCCAGAGTCATCCGCTGCGGCCGCAAAGGGAACCACCTCAACAAGGACCACCAGGAGCGGTAATCCCACAAAAAAGACTGAGCGAACATACCGCATCAATTGGGCGGACATTGGCGAATCAGAGCCAGAGTCTTCTGATACGCAAGCTTCTGTCCCTCCTCCTAACTTAGGCACTCGGGTTTTGAGGTCTAGTAGGCAAGGAGAACAGGAGACTGACCTAAAGAAAGCATCCTGGACGCCCGCCAATAACAGTGGTAAACGCAACCTTGCGGTCATGCCAGAGGCCAATGAGCCATACGGTTCGGATGGAAGTCTGGAACCCCTGAGGAAGGTGGCCCCCCAGGTGGGGGCAATCGATGCTGGCATTGAGGTTGAGCCGGACACACGCGATGGGGAGCATAATCTGAGTTGGCAACTGGCTGACAGGACTAGTGCGACAAACAGTCCGTCTCAGTTTACTCCCAATCCGGGTCACCATCATGCGTCTGCAGCCTCTGAGCCGGCAGAGGCAAGCAGGTCAGCCGCGCATCCTTTGATGCTTGCCTAAGGGGCCGAGCAGCCTGTCAACACATTGGCGACACAATTCGATACGCTCGGCAGAAGCCATTCCCCCTCTGAGGATGCACATAGCGGTGATGTGTGTACGGATATTACGACAGCTGAAGAGGTCGGACGAGAATTAAGCCCGCCCGCTGACTCCCCAACCACGATGAGTGCATACTTTACACCTGGTAAGTTCCGGTGACGACTACCAGGTTTTCATCCCTTCTGTTGGTAAGGTGTGCCGCAGTTCCGGCAGAAACGGGCGTTGGGAGTCCGCTCAAGTCCGTTTCAGTCCTGGTACTATAGGTCTGCGAACAAAGCTCTCCTGCCCCGACCAATGTGGCTAATGTCTCGCTAGCTGAGTATGCAGGTCCATTGCAAGCAATTTACAAGTACTAGGCCACGATCGACCCTTCGACTGTTCCGTTTAGTGTTATCATTTTCGTTTCTAGAGTTCATGTTATTCTCGCTGTTTCCTGACTATTACTGTTTTACATTAGCCGCTACGTCTGGGCTGCTTGCCCTGATCAGTATACTTAATTTAGACCTTCTCCAGTCCGCAGATCCTGCGGGTGTTTCCTTTGCGTGTTTTTTATTTGGAGTTTAAATTTTAGAGTTTTGAGCGTTACCCTTGTATTTTTTCCCACACATTGCTTGTTTGGATTGGCCCAGCTGTTGCCGTTCCGGGTTGGCCAAACCCAATGTGGGCTACGGACACTTTGTTGCTCTACGGGGTCCCTCTTAGAGTTTTGCAGACCATTCTTGTTTGCCACCAGCTGTTCTGCGTTTACCGGGTCAGCTCGTGGGACCTGCTCTGGGAATCTTCGCAGATCATTCTTGCTCTTTTCCAGCTCTTTTTCGTTTGGTGTATGTTTTCTCTCCTGGGTTTACCGGTTTGCTCTTTGGACTTGTGCAGATCATTCTTGTTCTTCTCTACCTGTTTTTGGTTCGGGGTTGCCCCTTTCATTACTATTCTTATCCTAGCTTTTCATCTTATATCCCATCCGTTGAGCCCTAGGGGCAGCTTTCACTTTCTGCAATTACCGTGCGGGCCCGAGCCCTAGCCTTATCCGCATTTGTTTCTGTCCGCTTGGCAGACCTACTCAAACTAGATCAGTCCATACATTCTGATAAACCTTTTTTCATCTCGTTCAGGAACCCCACGTACCTAACACTCGTATTGCCCCAGGGAAATCGCAGCGTAGCCAAGTCTTCGCGTACAAATTCCTCTATCAGGTATCAAGCTGCAATTTGGACGCGTGGTGTGTCCTGACGCCAGCGGAGATAAAAGCGAGTGATGAACTGCGAATGTTCTTAGCTCTTAAGGAAGCTGGGCCCACCATTTCGATCTTCCCAGCTCATACCCCATATCGTGCCCTTAGCGACCTACCAATAGAGGCTTCCTAACACCACCTGCATCTCAACGTCATACACTGCAATTCTCTTGTATCACTATTCACCTGCATACTATGTCACAACAACAGCGGGGGCTTATGGCGGACCGAGCACGTTCATCGAGGCAGGAAAGGCAAAGGCAAAGGGCGGTCCTTCCCAGGGGTTTCCGGGGATCTGGGTTCAGGGACGGATTAATTATAATAACATCAGCCAGTGTTGAGTCTGTTATGGCTGGGTCGGCTGTAGGTAGGAGGAGGGATGCCGTGCGGGAGGCACCTGCTTGACGACTCCAGGCACCAGAGCCTGTCCTGTACAACCGGCAGTAGGTCTTAGAGTCAGCAGATGAGGGTCCAGACTCTAATGATGGGGAATATGAGGGTAATGATGGCCAGAGTGAGGAGAGTCAGGAGAGTGAGGAGAACGAGTTAGGCCAGTACGGGGAGGATATGGATCATCTATCAGCCTGGGGAGCGCAAAGACCAATTGCGCGTGAGTTTCTTAGCTCGCAGCGCTCGATACTGACAATGACCGCTGGGAATACCCAGAATTCCACCAGGAGGATTAGTTACCCCGGACGGAGAACGTCTGCTCAAGTACGAGTTAGGCAAAATGGTTGTACATCTGCCATTCCCTCCCCTTCCCCCACAGACTGCAATCCACTTGCGATGCCAGTGATAACCCAAAGTCACCCAGATCCAACCATCCGGGAATTGGATACCAGAGGACAGCAAGCAAGCAGTAGGCGAAATATGGCAACCGGGCTTGAGCGTACTATTCTGGCCAGATCCCGTGACCTGATTTGGGACTGGACGATCTTCATCAATCCGTTTCCGGACCCAATTACCTTGACCGAAGAAGTCCGCACATGTTGGAGCGATGCCCGGACCAAATTTGGCTTTTCTGACTTTGCTGATGCTACCCCGCCCTCAAATGACCAGGTAAGTTACCCTTAATCGATAACCGACATCCTATTCTAGACTAAATGGAGTGGCCGCTGGTCACTCATTGGCAGATCTGGGGAAAGCACTGCGGATGGAGATCTCAGTATCTGCATACAGCAAAGAAGGCTATAACAGAACTCTATAAGCTCAATATTGAGGATCCTACAGCCTGCGCACGAAGAGTGGAATACCTACTGGCGGAGGATCGGTTCATGTGCCCGCCGGGCAGCTATGAGGTATCTTTTTGACATTGTCGGGATTGTTTCTAATCGGAGTAAGACTAAATCGATCTAATCCGGTGGACAGACAATTTCTCTTAGGTTCCTAGCACCCTAGATTCCGGGTGTAATATTTGCTCAATATTACTCTCCAATGAAAAGGAAAGGCATGACGGATGATGGTTTCCTGCATAAGATCACTGGCCCATTTATCTGCCTCACCGCCACCATATTATGTCAGTCACTGCCATGTTGGCGGACTGGCATCTGTATCGATAATGTGGCTTTCACAAGGGCCACTTCCGGGGGTAAGAAAAACAATGTGTACTGGCAGGGTTCGAAAGTGGCCGCATCCCCCGACGGCCGGGGCATCCGGACACTTTTGAAAATAGCAAGTACTCGAGTTGGGTGAAAGGTTAGCTAACGGATAGATAGCCCTGCTGGAACGTCAGACGCGATCCTGGCCCAAAACGGGAAGAGTTTGGCAACGTCGAATAATCCAGCGGATAAGGACGACATTGGAGGCCAGAATCGCGAAGGAGCGGGGAAAGCGGGTTGACAGGACGGCGGGATGTGACCATGATGAGAACGCATTAAGGCGAGCGTTTGGTAGTGATACAGAGCTGGATGAATTGGAGGCCGCTGGCGGCCTCGTGGATACAGGAGGACATGGTTGGCAGGAGCCGCGGCGAGAACATGGGCCCAATCCGGGAGCACTGGTTGGTGCAGCGCAGTTCCAAGACCCTGGGGAGGCGGAAGCGCATGTTGAAGAAACCGATCGAGAGGATAGGGAGAATGGTTTTATCACCACTCGCTGATCGTGTATATATATGTAATTAAATTAAATTAAATTACGCGTGCTAATAGGGTCAGGAATGGTCAAACAATAGTAGTGTGCGAGTCGGTGGGCAGGAAAGGCATGAGAATGAATTGCGCGGATAGTTATAAGCCACGCAAGTATGAGTAAGGCATCTAGCGGGCAATTATAGGTTCGGAAGGCATGGGAATGTGTCGGGCAGATGGTTATAAACTGCACAGGCTTGGGTAAGTCGTCTCGCGGGCAGCTGTCGGTTGACAGGCACGGGAAGGGGTCTGGGGGGCTGTTAGAAGCCGGGGAAGACCGTGGGAGCCTGCGAGCGGACTGTAAGAGGCCGGGGAAGACCGTGGGAGCCCGCGCGTGGGCTGTAAGAAGCTGGGGAGGCGGCGAGAGGCAAGGAGTCGACGAGATAGGATGTGGAGAGCTGAGGAGGGAGCCGCACAAAAGGGCAAGAGAGGGGGGACGTCCGCCAGATATGGGAGGAGACGGGCTGGGATCAGAGGGTGGAGCAGGAAGAGCTGAACGTGTTGGGAGTGATGTGGGCGGTAAAAGTAATGCCGGAAAAACATGGGCCGAATACGTGAGAGGACTGAGGGAATCCAGGAGTCTGCGAGAAGTGGAGGTGATGTTGGTGTGGTTCCGGATGAGAAATGGATTCAGGGCCAGGTTAGTGACGGGGTTAAAGGAGAGAGGGTATCATGGAAAGAAAGCTGGCGGTCGGGGGTATCGGGGGGGGAGGCCGGGAGGAGAGACGTTGCGGCCGCAAGACGTCCAGAAAAGGGCAGCATGAGAACGGGTGCATTGGGAGTGAAGGAATGAAGGGGCTGGGCGCTGGGGCTAGAGTATCAGGGGGGTTGCTGCGCCAGGGGGGGTCAAATGCGTCAGGACGCAAAAAGGGCCGGGTCCAATGCGTCCGGACACTGACTTGCGCGTCCGGACGCATTTGGACGCGGCCATTTCACTTCCAAACGGAATGAGCCCGGGCGGACGTACTCAGAACAGGAGTTTACGTTATAAGTGCCTGGAACGTCCGGCGCACAGGGTGAGCAGGAATAGACAGAACGCAAGGTATTTCTTTTGCTGATGCAACTGTACATTCAATGGAAATGATGCGTCGTGGAAGTACAAGTAGCAGGGTTGTCATGGGTCTGTTCGTTGTACCATTGTGGATTCTGATTCTGATTCTGAGATAGAAGCCAATCCTGAAAACTGCGCAGCTTAACGTCTCTAGAGGAATATGTGTGGCTATTCCCTCACATATTGGAACCTATATTATAATTAAACATTCGCAGAGAGCGTCTTTATATTTCCTCCTTTAGGCGGGTATTTTGGACGTATGCTTTGGGAGTATGCTTTGAGGATCTGTTTTGGGCGTATGCTTTGGGCTTATGCTTTGGGCGTGTGTTTTGGGCCTATGTTTTGGGCCTATGTTTTGGGCCTATGTTTTGGGTGTATGCTTTGTGCGTATGCTTTGAGTATATTGCTTTAGAGCTTATGTCTTTGGGCGCATCACTTTGGGTACGTGGTTTTGAATGTATGTCTTTGGGCGTATGGATTTTGCCGAAGATACCAGAAGCAAAGTACTAAATAGACAATCTCAATCTGTGCTCAAGCTTATCCTTATGTGAGATTGTTTCTAACTTCTCAATTGCTATCGTATTACATTTTACTGCAAGGAGTAAGGTCACCGACTCAATCATGATATAAAAGAAAGGAGCGGAATCCGTATAGGCGCAGGGTATGATAACAAAAGAAATTAAACTCTAAAGGAGCGTCTGTCTCGGGAAATTCAGAGTGAGAAGGGAACAAGCAAACAGGTAGCATGCGGCGGAAGAATCTAACCCAAGGAAAACAGCCCCCGGACTTATGATATGCGAGAAATACTATGGGCTAAGGATGAAACCAAGCGGGAAATATTGTGGTGGATAAATACAGAGGTGCGAGTGCAGGTAAGGCAAGGTAAGGGGAACCGTATTAAGGAGAGTAAAGAAGGCACAACCGGCATGAGGGGTCAGGAAAGGAACTAGGAGATAACAAGAAAAGAAAATAGATGGAAGTAGAAATCGTTAATCCTCCAGCTTGTGTTTCACGCAGTGAGGGAAGTGCTGGCTAGCCATATTGAGGAGGGCCTGCCTATCCATCTCGCGGTCAATTCTATCCATTTCCTCAATGTCAATTCCTTGTTGTTCTGCGTCTTCCCTAGTGGCTGCCTCGAGATCAATGATAAGACGGGCATTGCCGGCAAGAAAGCGCTTTCTCTTGGTGACAATATTTTCGATGCTGTCCTGTTGGTCTTCCATGTTTGTGAAGACATCATTGGGTGTCATCGCCCACCCAAGCAGCCGCTCCCCAATCTCTTGGGTGCTAGCATGTAAACGGTGTTATGCCACATCACCCTACAAACCACGAGAGGAAGATGCAGGGTCAGGGCGACCTAACTATCGCATCAAACTTCCCAAACCTGAGCCGGAGGTTTCCCCTTCGTCCATCATATGGACATCATGATCACCCTCCTCACAGCCCTCCACGTCCTCCTTCTCGCCCTCCACATCCTCCTGCTCGCCCTCCACGTCCTCCTGCTCGCCCTCCACATCCTCATCGTCGTCCTAGTCAATCTCCTCTTCCCTATGGACCTTGTCGGAATCCTCTGAGCCATTGCCACCCTCATTACTAGACTCATATAGGTCGATAAAATCGACATCTTCATCCTCTTCATCCTCCTTCCACTCGTCATAGACCTCCGCATTTGGCAAAAAGCCACTCAACTGGCTTCACCCAGTCAATCAAAGGTCTACCTTTTTCGTTGCGCTCATCCTCTCAAACCATGATGTCCAATTCTCTTTCCATATCTTCCTCCGTCAATCTGTACTCAGAAGTACAGTCGTGTCTGCTGATAGGTATCGAGGGGCCTGTCCGAGCTAAACAACACTGAATATTAGTAAGCACATCTCTAACTTAATTAGGCAAAGTTTAAAATTACTTACTTGACTGTGGGTTATTAGTCCAGGAGTTTCGCCTCAGGCTACCTAGTGGTATCCTAAACCTGGTGCGATATGATATAGGCTCCCTTGGGCTCGCTGTATTGAATGTAGCTGCCCTCGCCAAAGCCACAGGGTGTCCAACAGGGGAACCTGTAGGGGATACTGGGGTCCCACGCATTTTGAGTAAGTGACTGTGCGCCGGAATCGCTAGCTGGCGGGTACTCTGGGGAAGAGCGTCCTGAGATACAGAAGGCCCTGGAGGCGGTACGAGGGAAGACGCAGTTGATGAGCTTCTGGGTCGCTTCACTACACAGTCAAGCAGACTCTTCATTAGCGCTGCAGGCCTCATCTTTGGTGACCGAAATACAGGCCATGCTGGAGAATTTGCTGTAGAATCGACTTCAATAGGGGTTGGGGGGTTCACAAGTGGCAAACCATCGTCCCGAAACTGGTTTCAATAGTATCGCCGCCAATCAGCCAAGATTGCCCCACCTTCCTGCTCCAGGACCTCAATCTTGTCCATGATCATCTCCTGATCCATTTGGGCTTTGGTCTCGTCTTCAAGCACCTGGTACTCATTATATCTTCGCACAAAATCACGACATTGTTTTAGGCGATTGCCTTGGTTCGCCCTTGCACGTTCGAGAGCCGTTTCCAAAGGGTTAACACTCGCCCTATGTTCATTCCAGCGGATGGTCGCGGGATTTACGGAGTGCCCCAAAGCACCTGCCGGAAGCCGCTGCCACTTATAACCAGATGGCATTTCTCATGGGAAAAGGTATTCTATTCATCAATGTTAGTACATATAACTTGTGCGTATGACTTTGTGTATATGATTTCTTTGTGCGTATGATTTTGTGCGTATGATTTGTTTGTATGAACTCGGCGTATGATTTGAGGGGTGATAAAATAGCAAAGGAAAAAAGACCTCTGTGAAGATGGTCACTAACTTACTATTTGAGAGCGGGCAATAGGTAATCTATGCAGTGACCTTTTGCCGGCGTGCGCTCCGATGTAGTCGAGAAAGTAAGGGAAGTAGGGAGAGTGATACCAGTACAGAGGGGTATCCGGGTTGGTGGGGCAAGAGCCACAGCTGTTTCTTCTCTTTTCTTTTTCTCCCTTTCTTTTGTTTTAACTGCAGAGTTTGCTTCTGTGATGTATGAAAAAGAGAAGCAGGATTGCAGCGCAGTGGGCAGAGTGACCTGAGGATTGTCTTGATGGCGAGAGCGTGGATGGTGAAGGTAAGAGTGTGGTGAGAAAGAAGAGGAGTTAATTTGGCCTCCCTTAAAAAGAAAAGAAAAAGTTGGTTCACCTCTTGAAAACATCGTCAAGGTCTACTCGCAGTCACGCGTCGAGCCCTCCTCTCTACCGCGGTAGGCTAACCAAAAGCCCTACTCACCAACCTCTAAGTATAATATGAATGACACCCCAGATTCAAGCCTTCTGCTAATTGCTTTTATCATACTATCAGAGAAAGGAAATTAGAGCAACGACAGCTGTGTGTTTGAGTTCGGAGCGAAGATGGGAGGGGCGTACTCTCCAGGTTCACTTTTTTGACTACAATTGTACACTTGATACTTAAACGGGGAAGATATAACATCTTGGAACAAATACAACGTCTAGTACAACATTTTCAAGCCATTTCTTCATGGGAGAGATTGAACATTGCATGTTATGGTAGACTGGGGGTTGCAGTCTTACATGACTTTAACCATCGGACAATTCAAGTATAGTATATACCCATGCCCTATCAACCTTAACTGTCGTTTACTCATCTAGTCATCATGAATCAATATACCTCTAAACTCCAGGGGACTCCCAGAAAGATATGACAAGGGGGCTTGAAAGGCACTCCTCATGAAATAACCCATTTTTATTTCGTTGGTATAAAATAACTCTTTACCCACTTCTCTTCCAACACACTTTTTCCTCTTAGCAAGCCCTAATATCTGACTCAGCTATCAGGGAAGGTATAGGGTCCATACACATAAGCACAAATACACATACGCACAAATACACATACGCACAAATACACATACGCACAAATACACATACGCACAAATACACATACGCACAAATACACATACGCACAAATACACATACGCACAAATACACATA
>Ga0307513_10012733_pt1 | contig 10358 bp, 4 predicted proteins | sample 15_EM_MG_FD_202174 | JGI IMG/M metagenome (GOLD analysis project Ga0307513, IMG submission 202174) | Populus trichocarpa ectomycorrhiza microbial communities from riparian zone in the Pacific Northwest, United States - 15_EM | ecosystem: Host-associated > Plants > Roots > Unclassified | place...
TATGTAATATATGCAAATTAATATATAGAATCCTTAGGAGAATAAATATAGGAAATACTGTTATCTAGACATCTAGAAGAAGATCTGCACACAATCACACCTTAAACTGGAGGAGGCGCGCGCAGTTCTGTCACTAGGCGATTAGAATACTAATAAGTCAATAAAGATTTAATTATATAAATATTGTGAATTAGTAATATAAAAAAGAGTGTCCTAATGGTGTGATAAAATCTTAGAAGGTGTAAATTACCACTGCCTTATTTCTGAAGTTACATCGTAATAGTTATTTGACCCGTTTTATCATGAAACAAAAAAATAAATATATATATTTTTTCAATATATTTTTTGACAAAAAAAATTATAATCATAATCATAAATCGAAAAGCTATGCATATTTTTAATTAAATAAACCAATAATCATTTATATCAATAAATACAAAAAAAATATTTAATAAAATAATAAAGATAAGAACAAAAAAAATGGCGTAAATAAGCCATGTAGAGTGATAGATATTTGAAATGTAAAAAATATAAAAAAAATATTTTTTTCAATAAAAAATTTAAAGAAAAAAAAAGAAGGAAAACAAAATGAATGGAGATAAGAACAAAAACAAATAGTAATAAATAGATAAGTGTAAAGTGATAAATATACCTAACGTAAAGAAAACAATCTAAACAAAACTTACTTTTTAAAAATAAAATAAAAAATTACAAATAAGTTATCTTTATAGTATTGGCTACAATTAAAAAAATGAAAATAAATTATAAAATTGCTATTTTTCACCTGAAAACATTGTTTCCTTATAGTATCTTTACTAGTTACATGACCCGCACGATGCCGCGGATTAATTTTTTTTGCATAAAAAATATCAAAAAAAGCTAAGATCTAAAAGTGTTATGTCTTTCTGCAAAGCTATACCCAAGAGTCTTGGGTTTGGCTGCAACACCTGACCCAAGAGTAATATTTATAATATTAATAATAACATTAAACTTGCATGACCCAAGTTTAAATGGGTCTGACTGCAATACCAGATCCAATAGCCTTGGATGTGGGTCTGGCTGCGAGGTTGTGTCATAAAAGTGTGATAATCAAATAGATTAATTAAAAAGAAAAAAACAAAGAAAAAAAACCAACATGAAGAAAAAAAACTAATGAAGAAAGAGAAATTATTTTGAATTAACCAGGTTAACCCTTCAAACCAAGTTAACCCGTCAAACCTTGGATTCGTGTCGTGAAAGTTTGATAACTAAATAGAAAAAAAAACATTGACGGGTTAACCCATAATTAATTGGGCTAACCCGTGAAATCAGGTTAACCCATCAAACCCGAGATCCGTATCATGAAAGTTTGATAACTAAATTAAAAACAATTTAACATTAACAAACTAAATTAAACGAAAAAAATTAACTAAAAAGAAAAAAAAAACAAAAAAAAACAAAAAGCATCAACCTTTTTACTATGGACTGCACGGTGCAGTCCACAGTCAAAGGCATAAAAATGGCAAAAAAGCAAAAAGAAAAAAAAAGAAAAACTAAAGGCATCAACCGATAACTAAATAGAAAAAAAAATTAATATTAATGAACTAAATTAAATAAAAAAATATTAATTAAAAATAAAAAATAAAGAAAAAAAACCTATAAGAAGAAAAAAAAACTAATGAAGAAGGAGAAAAAAAATCTAAATTAACTCTGAATCAACTGGGTTAACCCGTCAAATCTGGGATCCGTGTTATAAAAGTCTGATAATTAAATAGAAAAAATTTAATATTAAGAAAGTAAATTAAAAAAAATTAATTAAAAAACAAAGAAAACAAAGAAAAAAGCAAAAAAAAAAACTAAAGGTATCAGCTTTTTCACAGTGGATTGCATTGTGCAGTCCACAGTAAAATACTTAAAAAGAAAAAGAAAAAAGCATATGCCACGGGTTAATTTTTTTTTGTTGCATAAAAAATATCAAAAAAGGCTAAGATTTAAGACTGTTAGGTTTTTCTGCAAAAATATACCCAAAAGCCTTGGGTCTAGCTGCAACGCTTGACCTAAGAGTAATATTTATAATATTAATAATAATATTAAACTTACATGACTCAAGTTTAAGTGAGTCTGACTGCAATACCAGACCCAATAGCCTTGGATGTGGGTCAGCCTTGGATGTGGGTCTGACTGCAAGGTCGTGTCATAAAAGTGTGATAATTAAATAGATTAACTTGAAAGAAAAAAACAAAGAAAAAAAATCAACAAGAAGAAAAAAACTAATGAAGAAAAGGAAAAAAAAATCTGAATTAACTGAATTAACCCTTCAAACCAGGTTAACCCGTCAAACCTGGGATTTGCGTCATGAAAGTTTGATAACTACATAGAAAAAAAAAATTGACGGGTTTACCCAAAATTAATTGGGCTAACCCGTGAAACCAGGTTAACCTGTTAAATCCGAGATATGTGTCATGAAAGTATGATAACTAAATAGAAAGAAATTTAAAATTAACAAACTAAACTAAACGAAAAAAATTAATTAAAAAGAAAAAAAGCGAAAAGAAAATTTCGGGTTAACTCGTCAAACCAGGTTAACCCGTTAAACCCGAGATCCGTGTCATGAAAGTCTGATAACTAAATAAAAAAAAATTTAACATTAACAAACTACATTACATAAAAAAAAAAATTATTAAAAAAAAAACAAAAAAAAAATTGACGGGTTAACCCATGAAACCAGGTTAACCCGTGAAACCTGGTATATGTGTCATGAAAGTATAATAACTAAATAGAAAGAAATTTAACATTAACAAACTAAAGTAAACGAAAAAAATTAATTAAAAAGAAAAAAAGCAAAAAAAAAAAAAATTATGGGTTAACTCGTCAAACCATGTTAACATGTTAAACCCGAGATCTGTGTCATGAAAATCTAATAACTAAATAAAAAAAATTAAACATTAACAAACAAAATTAGACAAAAAAAAATTATTAAAAGAAAAAAAACAAAGAAAGAAGCAAAAAAAAACCCTAAAGGCATAAAAAATGAAAAAAAAACGAAAAAAACAGCTAAAAGAAACAAAAAATAAAAGACAGCTCAAAAAACAAAAAAAAAACAACTCATTTTTTACTGTGGATTGCACTGTGCAGTCCACAATAAAAGACTGAGCCGTTTTAGTTATAGTTTAATAATCTTCATCATATGTGCTTTTAAAGTTAAGACCATGATATTTTGAAATTTCCAACCATGGAGCTATACACAAACAGTTATGACTTTTTTATTATTATTATTATGTAGATTATCAATTTAATCTTTCTAGATGTATTAAGGAAAAAAAAACATGCATTAGCTTATAAAGAGCCTGTTTCTTTCACAAAGTCATTTATTTAAAAAATATCACTTTGTTATTTGCTAAATTTGAAAGGTTGTTCTAAGTATTTATATTGATATTAGGAATGATTATTTTCGGTTTCGGTTCGATTCGTTTTTTTAGGACAAAAACTGGTTCAAACTGGTTTGACTCGGTTTTTCCGGTTTGGCTCGGTTTGGCTCAGTTTTCTCGGTTTTGGCTCAGTTTTGGCTCGGTTTTTTCTGGTTTTTCCGGTTTGGCTCGGTTTTTTCCTTTTTTTTTTTTCCGGTTTGGGTTTGGTTCGGTTCAGTTTTTCTGTTTCAGGCTTATAAAATCGAAACCGAACCGAACGGTTTTTTCAAAATTTTAATCGGTTTAATCAGTTTTTTTTTCATGGTTCAATTTTTTCGGTTATTGTTTTTTCTGATTTTCTCAGTTTAATCGGTTTTGCGGTGTTTTTGCTCACCCTATTTGATATTGAATTGAAAGGCTTTCAACTTTAACTTTTTAGATATTTATACAGCTATTTATCTCTTTATGAGTGGTAGACTACTATTTCTTTATTTCTATGTTTTAAAGGGATAAGTATTAGCTATTTTTTTATACTAGTGTACAAGGGTATTGCGTTTTACTTATTATTTATTTTCCTTGTGGTCATGCTGGTATCTAGCAAGCACATGATGAGGACAGAGTTGAAGTGATATAACAAAAGGGAGTAAAACCGGTCCTAAAACCTAGCCAGCAAAAGGCAAATAAAAATGTGATAGGCATTGCCTTTCGTATTAGTATTAACTATATTTGTTATTTGTGTTTCGTTTTGGGTTGATAAAAAAAATTGATGTAAAAAAAATGCTAGGCTAAAAAAATATAAGTCCCAGGTTATTGGTTCAAATGACAATTTAAATAATATGAAAAAAAAAACAAAAGAAAAGATAAAAAGAACCATACATGAACCTATCCGGATTATCAAAGAACCTAATGCTAACCTAATAGAAGAAAAACCCTAAAAAAATATATAAAACTTCAAAAAGAAGAAGAAGAAGAAGAAGACATCAGCTTAAAAAATAGAGAGAAAACCAAAAAAACTCAGGCGAACCTCTTAAACCTGATCTAATCTTAAAAACTTGATACTCTTTGAATCATGAACCAGAGTTCAATCAAGAATCTTAATTGTCAACTAATTTAATTTTGAATGATGAAATCATTGAAAAATATTAATAAAAAAAATTTGCAAAAGAAAAAAAAAAGTAGCAAAAAAATGAGGATAAAATTTCAGAGAAAAACAACTTAGGAGGATAAAATTTGAAAAAAAAAAAATAATCCCAAACAAAATAAATAGCAATTAAAAGAATGAATACCAAATTTAAAAGATTAAAAAATCATAGGGGATGAAATTGAAAAATATTTGTAATTTGATAGATTATTTAAAGATTACCAAATAATAGGGGTGAAATTGAAAACAATTATAGAGGGCTAACCCAATAGAATCAAACCCAAAAATTAATAAAACAAAACCCAAATAAAAAATATTGAAAATAAGATCAGAAAAAGGGGGAAAATAAAGCAAACTCGGGCAAACCTTCTAAATCTAGTCTAATCTCTAAAACGTGCAACTTGTGAAATCTTGGACCTGAATTCAATTAAGAAACTTAACTCTCAACAAATTTAATTTTGAAGGATAAAATCGTGTAAAACTATTAATAAAAAAAACTTGCAAAAGAAAAAAAAAACTGCAACCAAAAAAATAGATATAAAATTTTATTGAAAAAAAACTTGAGGATGATGAAATTTGAAAAAAAAATAAAAATGATCCCAAACAAAGTAAATTGCAATTAAAATAAATAGAAACAACTTTAAAAGATTAGAAAATCATAGGGGGCAAAATTAAAAAAAAAATTATAATTTGTTAGATTATTTATAGATTAAAAAATGGTAGGGGTGAAATAAAAAGAAATTATTGAGAGCTAACCCAATAGAATCAAAACGCAAAAATTAACAAAACTAAACAAAAAAGAAGATAAAAAATAAGAAAACATCATTTTAAGAAAAAGGAAAAAAAACAAAGCAAACCCAGCGAACCTCTTAAACCTGGTCTAATCTCTAAAAGTCACAACTCGTAACCTGGATTCAATCAAAAAGTCCAATTCTCAACCAATTCAATAAAAAATAGTGAGGATAAAATTTAAAAAGAAAAAAACTAAGGGGAATGCAATTTAAAAAAAAATGATGCCAAATAAAATAAACAACAATTAAAAGAATGAGGATAAAATTTTAAAGATTAAAAAAAATCATAGAGGGTGAAATTCAAAAACATTTATAAAAACCGAGCAAAACTAGACAAATATCCTATACCTGATCAAATTTTAAAAACTTGTAACCTGTGAAATCTTGGATCCTAGTCCAATTAAGAAGTTTATTATGAACCAACATAAAATTTAAATTTTAAAAACTTGTTGAAGAAAAAAAATGGCAATCAAAAGGATAGGAATTAAATTTGATAAGAAAAATAAAATAAAGGAGAGTGAAATCATAAAATAAAATTATTTATGATTTAAAATAAAAACTTGTCAAGTCTAAAAAAATTGACAATCAAAAGAAGAAAGATGAAATTTGATAGGAAAAAAAGAAGCAAATGAGGGTGAAATCGTAAAACAAAATCAAATGAAAAAATGATTTGATACAAACATTGAGATCACGTGGTCATAAAACCCACAATCAAGATTAAGATCTGATTATAGAAAGCTGAAAGAGGTCTGATATGAGTGTGACACAATGAAAACTTATCCCAAGGTACCAACACTATTGGAATGAAGTCGAATGACGTTACAAAGCTAGTAAATCTTTGATATGTTTGATTCAGTTCATTTAAAAACCAAAGAATACAAGAATCTATCTCACATGTTAAAATGAAAAGTTCAGAAATGTTATCCATCAAAGGTTTTTTTTTATATAAAAAAATAGGCTTTACATGTGTTTAAATAATTATGAGAAATTAACCTTAATGGATCTACCATTAGGAGCTGAATTGATCCACTTATAAAACTGATCCAAAACTTTTACTAGTAAATCTAAACCCTGATCCAAATAAGCCTTGGATCTTAGCTTAAAATAAAAATATTAATTAAGCTCAAACATAGAAATAATAATGAAAACAAGAAGTCTGGATAATAGTTTGTTAATGTCCTATATAATAGAAAGAAAAACAAGATAAAATATCTTAATTCCCTAGCTTAAATAACTCTTGGTTGAGATCCACCTTCTTAGATACTCTATGATTGCTTAGCCAACTTTTAAAATCATTTAGATGCTAGGAAATCTAATTTGAATAAGAATTTAACTATTGAAGTCTTCTTTCCTTATAGGACTAGGATTTCCCTTTAGAACATGAAAAATAATCTTAGAAATTAATTCTCCTTGTAACTGTCCATCACTTTCCTTATTTAACTAGAAGAATCAAATCTTTAGCATTAAATAATCCTTTCATGTCTAGGATTTAGATTTGACAGCCCCTTTAGTTTCCTTGAATGACTAGAAAACTTCCTTATTTGTTGCTAAATATTCTTCTAAATAATATGGACAATAATGAATGAATTTCCCTTTCAATTTTAAGAGAATATTTTGTTGATCCTTGTAAGAAAAGGATCTCAACATCTTAATTAGCTCAAGCCAACTTTGGATCCCATGTGTCCAAAACTCATACTCATTAATACAACCAAAATCAAATCTGATACAAGCTCCCAACAAGTTTACTCTGCTGCCCAAATTAGACCCATACATGGGCTGACCTGATTTGGCCGAATGAACCATTAAAGAGATTGAACTAAACCTATCATCAGGCATAAACCAAGGCTGGGTAAAACTATCCCATTCTAAAAACCCATCATGGTCAAATGGAACACAAGCTAAATTCCAAGGCAAAACACAATCTTGGCCGAATGGCCTCTTCATCAAATCCAAGCACAAAATCGAAGCCCCTTCATGAGAAATCCATGGCTGAAACATATCATGATTACAAAAAAAAAATAAAAATAGAAATCAAAAGAATGATGACCAAATTCAATAAATTATTCGAGATAAAAAAATCATAATAAAAAGAAAGGGAACCAAATTTGAAGAGCCAACAAATTAAATGGTTGTTCTTGAATTTTTAAGGAGCTGGTGCGAAACTCTAGGTGGGGGAGAGAGAAGAAAGGGGGGAAAATAAATTGTCACCGATGTCAAATTGCTGTGAATCTTGGCACATGCGATGCCTCATCTGGTCCGGGACATTGATACCTTTTAAACACCGCCCTGGAAGGCGACATTTAATAAATATAATTTACAACAATGCTCTAGAGCACTCTTGAAAATTACAATAAAAACAACGTAAAATGAAAAAAAAACCTCCCTTAGGTGATAGTTCAATTGGTTTTATCTTTAAGGACATCAAAGTAATTACACTATTCTAAAAAAATTAAAAATACAAAAATGTCCCTTTGTAGTAGATATTAGATTATTTTATTTTAGGATTAAATTAGTAATTTTATTATACAAAATAAAATGAAATTATCAATCTAATCCCATATAATTTTTTTAAAAAAGACAATTGTGTCATGATGAAAAGATAATGTGACCCCCAAAGCTTAGTGCATTGCCTTTTTTTAAGGGTAAATTCATAATTATACTATTATAATAAATAGTAATTTATGTCTTGATACACAATAAGTTTCTTAGGGGATTTAGTTTTTTGTTAATGAAGTATAACACAAAAAAGAGGCTAATTACAATTAAATGCCCTTACGAGTGAAAGGGAATTAGTTTCTCTCAATAATAGGTGCGTTGCTGCCCTCTATATGCTATTTATGTACTCGCTAGGATATCCACGCTATGTTGTAAATACGATTTTAAGTTATTTTACAATATAATAAAAGAAAATGTCATCTTTATAAATATTTTTTTTCACAACATGATTTTTTAAAAAAAATTAAAAAGATGCTACATATTCTTAATTCAATAAATTGAAAAATATATGAACTAATAAATAATAAAAAAATTATTAATACAAATTAAAGACCAAATATTAGATTTATATATAATTATTTTGAAAGTAATTTTTAATATTAGCATAAAAAGCTCAAATATTAATTAAGGGCCATTGAAAAAAAAAAGACCAAGCATGTTGGAGCTAGATAGGTGGGCTTGCATGTCTAGGCCAAAATTAAAAAGTCCAAACACGCTTGGACTTAGAAGCCTAAACCTTACACCTATGTTTCCTTTTTAAATAAAAAAGAGGATGTCCCTATATTTTTTAATTCAACAAATGATGTGTCATCCACCTACCATAATTGTTTTTATAACCATGGGTGTCCGGCTCAGTTTACATGCAGCTCGACTAATCCCCCGAGACCCTGAAGTTAAGGACCATGTAAGCCTCCAGTGACCCTGAGGTTTGTGGCATTCAAACTAGTGATCTCACCATATTTTCTTATCATTGGAGGTGATTTTGGTTATTGAAAAATCAAGGTTTAAGTTTTTTAGATCCCAAAAGCCCAAATTTAGCCTTCTTAACCCAAAAACATGAAGAAAAAAAAAAGATATGGACCTCTAAGGTCCTTTTTCTAAGCATAAAATACTTTTTAATCAAACTAAAGACTCAAAATCAAATTAAATAAAAAAGGTTATGAAGCCTCGATCTATGTTTCAGGGCATTATTAAAGTTAGAAATCACCTCTATTGAATTATCATTTCATAGATAAATCCATAGATATCAAAATTGTGGTTATGAGTGCCCTAATTGTGGCCACCCAAGAGTTTTGATCCTTTTTTTTTATGACTTTCTCTTTCCTTTAACAATAGTTAGAGACTACAATGCAAAATAAATGAAGTTTCATGATTGAAATATACAAATTAAAAAGGCATCAAATATAGAAAATATAAAAATTAAAGGAACAAATTAAACTTTTTCACACCCTTTAAACAATGTAAGCAAGAAATGGTTCTATTGTTTTATATAAATATTAATTTTGTTTCTTGATCTTTTAAGTTTTTGTTATAAGAACAGCCTAAAACTTATTTTTTTTTAAATAGTCTTTAATTTACTATTATAATATTCAATGACACAGCAAGTATTTGAAAGCATACAAATCAAAATAGATTCCAACATATAAAATCATGTCTACATAACTTATAAGAATGAAATTAAAAAACAATAAAGTTTAGTTACTGAAATGCAAAAATAAAAAAAAATCCAAGAATCTAAAAGGAAAAAATTACATATAATAATGACATAAGCAATGAAGTGGGAGAGGAGCAACAAGTTAATAATAGAAAATAGTCATTTATTTTAGTTTATTGTATAATATTATACACATAATATACTAGCAATCAACCTGCAAGTATTGTCATGAGTATGCTTTTATTACATATTTTAATTTAAGAATTGGTATAATAATCAGTGACTTAAATTTAAAAATAAAATATTAATTGGACAATGAAAAGTTATTAGAACAAAACATGTTAAAATAAGAATACTTTCTCCATTTTAAATTAAGAAATTATCCTAACACACTAAAGAGGTGAAATTATTATAGTATTTAACTATTTATATAAACAATAAAGCATCTTAATATATTTTTTAAGTTGGATTGCAACAATTATCCTATTATGGCTGAGTTGGTTAGCGAGTGGAACAACCTTAAGGTCACTTGTCTGAGAGTTGGATTGCGCATGAATTTTCTTAATTGTGACAGTCATTTATCATTTTTTTTTCCAAAAAATTATAGGACAAATGACATATTGTTCGACCCCTTAGTAAAAAAAAAAGAAGGGTCAGTGTTGCGATGTCGCGGTCGCACAAATTAATTACCCTAGCTTCAAACACAACACACAAGATAGTATAGAGCAAGCAAGGGGTCAATCCCACGAGGAAGTTTCAAGTAAGATTTTTATGTTGTACGTTATGTAATTGGGGGGATTTGGTTTGTGATTATCTAAACTATGGCAGCAATTAAACTAGCAAACAAAATCAATTAAAACCGAAACTTATCAAGAAAACAAACCTTGGTC
>Ga0307513_10012734_pt1 | contig 10357 bp, 10 predicted proteins | sample 15_EM_MG_FD_202174 | JGI IMG/M metagenome (GOLD analysis project Ga0307513, IMG submission 202174) | Populus trichocarpa ectomycorrhiza microbial communities from riparian zone in the Pacific Northwest, United States - 15_EM | ecosystem: Host-associated > Plants > Roots > Unclassified | place...
GGTGATGCTGGCCAGAGATCAAGGATTAAATGGTTGTTCGGTGGAATTTCGAGGTTGCGAATGATCAGTATCATGGGAACATGGAGATCCGCTTCCCGGGCTATGATCCGGGCATGGTGCCTATCACCGCCGTGGCCGAACTGGTTTGCCGGGGGTGCAAAATGGATGGCAAGTTAACATTTAGCAGTCACGTGAACTTCCTTATAAGGATACTAGGTGACCGGAAAATGTGATGGCAAAATTCTAACAACGATTTTGCACCCCCTGCAAAATAGTTCAGCCACGGCAGTGCATATGTCTGGAGCAACCTTATGCCGGATTTAGACATAAGTTATGCCAAATTAAGGCGTTCCAAAAGAGACATAAGGTCATCCCAATGCGGCATAAGCAATCTATATATGGCATAAGCCATCAATCTGCACTTCTACAGTGATATATTCTTTGTTTCATGAGTTCTGGCACATTCCTAGAATCCTTAGCGATTTCTAAAACAAAACCAATAGTTAGAACAATAAAGAACACAATACCACTTTGGGTGTAAGATGTTGCGCGTTCGAGTCGGTTGGTCCTAAAGTTCTATATTATACCTATTAGGATCAGGTTTTAACTTATGAATACATTGAGTCCTTGTGGAGGAATTTAATTGCGCATTTTTCAAGCATTTTTGAGATCTTAGGCAGGAGTGGTATATCAAATATATTCATTGCTTCACAGGTTCTGGTTCATTTCTAGTGTTATTGGGTTAGTCTAAAAGCTCTAAAATAAACCTATTAGTATCAAATTTCAGCTTGTTAGTGGGTTCACCCATTGTGGAGCAATTAAATTGCAGGTTTTTGATCCCTTGTGCAGGAGGGTTAGTGTTTGAGAGTCCAGTCTCAAGACTGCAAAAAGACTGGAACCAGACCTGGCTAAGACTGGAAAAGACTGGACCAGCAGTCCTGGTCTTTTGATTTTGAGAATCAAAGACTGCAAAAAGACCGGTCTTCCTGGACCGTTTCAGACTGCTTTGAACTGGTGAATTTGTACCCCCAATCTATCCCTCCAAAATGAGCCCAAGATGACTCAAAATGGTTAATATTTGGCTGAGAAATAAATCAAACTTTCCGCTGTTGACTAAAATAGTAGACTTTGCTTGTAGAAAGTCCAATTTCTAACTATATTGAACATTCTTGGGCTCATTTTAAGGTACCCTCAACTAATATTATTTATGAATACATCAAGAATACATGTCTGGTTTTCAATTCATTAGGTCAAAAAACCGGTCAAGACTGGTCAGGACCAAGAACTGGTCCAGACTGGTTCAATATCTTTTGACTGTACTATCCAATGCCCTCTGTTTCATGGGTGTTTATGCCAAAAAATTGCTCCCATGACTAAGGAGCAAGGGGCATGTATAGAAATAGATGATTCCACATTGGGATGGATGGGGCAGCCAGAGGGAAAACATACCTGGCAGGAACACAAACAGTATATTTTTTGAGAGTTCGTATGAGCAGCCGGACCGGCACAGTGCTATTATTGGGAGTTTGGTGATGCCTGGTGATGCATGGTGAACCTTGTGCGAGTGACAAATATATTGGATTCTTCTACAGAGGCAGAGACATAGATCTATGCCAGGAGGAAAAACCATGCGAAAGAAAACAGAAAAAGGAAGACGAGGGTTTTACCGTTGCCATGTTCTACCCTCGTGTAAGGTTAAGGCGGTAAACCAGAGAGGAGGTAGATTTGGATTCCACCCAACAAACATAATAGCAGAGCTCCAAACTAGGTCGAGTTCCTTGGAATTGTGTTGTGATCAAATGCAAGAATTCTCCTTTTGCTGGGTGAAATTTATGAATGATTGTAAGAGAATCTTACCTAGTTTCTCCTAGCCAGACTGTGATATATGTGAAGTGTCCTACGGTTCACGATACATGAAGCAGGGGGCAGAGTCCAGCAGCCCAAGCAGTAGAAATGATCCTGGGCGAGGTAGTCTCTCCTAGACAGGTTGCGATATACGTGATGTACCCTACGGCCCACGATGTATGAAGTCTGTTTATTACATACCACGCCTCCGAACAGTTTATCGGCAGGTATGTAGTCTCTCCTAGACAGACTTCGATATATGTGATGTGCCCATGGGATCACAATATATGAAGTCTGTTATTTACCACGCCCTCTGAACCGTGTCAGAAAATGCTTATGTAAAGTGCGGACTTTAAACATTCAGTCGCGCTCACTTTACAAGATGAGGGGAATCCTTTTTGAGATATTTTGGAGAGAAAGATATTTAAAGAGTCCTAATAAACCCTGTGTTAAAATTTGAGGATGCGGCAAGGTGATATAGGGGAGTTAGGGAACTAGTTTTCCAGGTTGAGCCAAGGCTGAAGATCATGTGATGTTGTTCTGCTCTCAAACGCACTGATATCAAAAGGACAACAATATATCCTCTTCACAATGTAAATTTTTTTCAATTAGTCTTCCTTGAACTAAATATATATACTTTGTCTCCAAGAAATATAAAAACACCTACTTCGTCGCGTCCAATCGACGCGACGATAATTAGAACTCCGCACTTTACATAAGCATTTTCTGACACGGTTCGAATGGCGTGGTAAAAACAGGACTAGTGGGTATGTTATCTGCCAGTTATCTGCCTAGCAGATTCCATCCACACCCTCAATCATCAGGAAAAGGCCACCTAGCTCTGGCTGTCTTTAGATGCTTTAGCTGTCCTAGAGCATCCTGAGACATCCTGGGATGCCTTGGGATGCCTCAGGATGCCCTAGGACTGCTAAAGCATCTAAAGACAGCCAGAGCTAGGTGGTCTTTTCCTGATGATGTCCCCTCCCTCTTACCTGTTGTGTCTCATTCCTCAACTTGAAACTTGAGCAGGCTGTAACTGAATATGAGTAGATCTAATTAAAATTTCTATTTTTTTCCTGTAAGAGATAGAATGGCTACATATGTTATTTGCCACTCTCAATGTTATCTGCCATGCCCCTATGTTATCTGCCACCACAGCCACTTCGGATTACTCTGGAAGGAGACATTGTGCCGTATTTTCATACCTGTATTCTGCTTTCCTCTCTGAAATTTGGACAGTGTGTAGCAAAAAATATCTCAATATATTTGCCTACTTGACTCGGGAACGATCACCGTGTAGTAAGGGTTAATAAATTAATAATAATATACAGGCGAAAAATTGCTACTCTGCCCACGAGCAAACCGTTAACAAACCGTTCAAAAAACATGGCATAGTACCCTCTCGTACTCTCCCGATGTTACCCTGTCTTGAGACAAATTGATTAGTAAAATGTGACAGTATTCTTATCTGCCATAAATCCTTAGTCTGTGCCTTGGTAGAATGAAACCCGTTCCCATTCCTGGTCCTCATGAAACGACTCATGCATGGTTGATCGAATTTCACATTTCACCCAAGGGGGTGACAGTAAAAGAATCTGAGATATCACGTGGGTTAGTTAGTCCAGCCCAAAGGGCCTTAAAAAAATTTTGTACTTTAGCCCAAATTCGGTTGGAAAACCACCATCAGGCCCACGCCCACAACGGGTGACTCGTTTTCCAGATTTAGAACCATCTGATGATGGACAATGGCTTGTCAAGTTGGCCCATCACTTGGCCCATCTTTCTAAAGCAAGCACAGAAACAAGAGAATAAAATGAATTTGAATCACAATAATTATGTTCGAAACCTCAAACAACCTTTCTCCCAGCTAACCCCCCCTAAAATATCAATGAAAAAAGCACTGGAGGTAGGGATTCCCTACATGCGTGTTATTCAGTTGACTCATTCCACTTCTAGAATCTGGATAACCTCACTATTAGTGCTGATGGGCATGTTCTTTGCCCACAATGTAATACCTTGATCAATGTAGGGAAGGTTGGCCTACCAAATTACTATGAATGTCACAAAGGAAGCGTGCAATGTACGAAAAACAAGAAGAAGTGGAAGAAAACCGACGTTGTAAATTGAACCAAGTCGATGGCAATGTCGTTCTTTGGACCACGTCCTCCCAAAGTCCCATCCACAGTCGCAAATCCTCTACCCATCCAACCAACTTTATTCATTCCACTCAAACCAACTACTACTAGCCATACAGCAAGGCTTGAATGTGTTGGTACCACACCTCGCAATCCTGAACCGATCCATGGATGTCCAATTGCCCTTCAACTACAGAAGTCCCAGCCACCGACGAGGGCCGGGGCAGTTGGAAGCGATATGGAAAGCACCCAACCACCTTATATGAGTGCGATTGCGGAGAAATTATCTCGGGAAGCAAAGTTGAGGGGGGTGAGGGCCTTATTGAATGTAACAAAGCTGGTTGTGAAACTCAATGGGTAAGTCTTCAGCTTCAGTGTCGAAAACGAACTGTACTCACCATCCACTGCAGTTTCATATGGAGTGCATGTGTCTTGAGTTCAGAGTGCAAAACTGGGTTTGCGAATCGTGTGTAGCATCTGATAGCCGCAGGAAATGACAGAAAAGATGAAACAGACCAAAGGGCGGACCGAATGATCTTATTTATCCATATTTAGAAGTATATTCCCACGAGCAGTTAGTTAGTCCCTCCCTCGAGCCCTTAAAAAAAATTTCGACGTGATTGGTGATATGCTTAATTTTTTTTCTGTCACCCCCTTGATTTCACCGGAGAATTATTCAATGTCAAGGAATGCCATGGTTATTGAAGAAAGGGATTCCCAGCAACGTTTAAAAGTAACCGCTGAATTATCATGTACCTGTTGAAGAAAGAGAGTCTACGGTATATGAGTCAAGGAGAGATAAAATGATAATGAAAATATAAACCTCAGCATTGTTTAAGAGTAGGTAAACGGCTGGCCGCTGAGGTCCCACGAGAAGAAAATAACCGAGGATATTAGGATGTAACCAATATGACACAAGAGAGACGAATCTAATCTAAAAGATAACAAGTCTAGGACTTGTAGATCTCAACAATGGTGGGTGTAAAAACCGTACTAATGTTTGAAAGGTCTCGAGAATGTCCCAAAATGTAAGATCCCTTCGAGACATGTCTCTGTCTCAGCCTACTTTACTCGCACCCTCCGCATTGACACTGAATATAGTCCACATACCATCATCACAATCCAATAATAATGACTGAAATCGAAGGACACCAAAACCATGAAATCGTGGGCTACGTCTCTGTTAGGGACCGAATAGAAGGCATGGATACTTGGGGCGATGATGGCATCCCCGTGAAAACGAGGACCTCTCTTAGCAATGCCCTCACCAAACTATCCAACTCGCCTGCTACATCTTTCACTGCCACTCACTACAAAGAAATACTACCACTCGCTGATATTTCACTTACAATCAGCGGAGAAGATGCTGGAACATTTGGAAATCCGAACGTCGAGAAGATCGTCGAAAAGAGCAAGCCTTCGCCTTTCGGAAGGGGTGACAAGACCGTCATGGATCTGGAATATCGGAATGGGAGAGAAGTTGTTGCAGCGGATATAGTTATTGGTTCTGGGGCGCAACCTGATGCAAAAAAGGGGTTCTACAAGCTCATCGAAACTCATATTTTCGAATCCCTGTTTGTGGATAAGCCCGTCACGATCAAGCTATATAAACTCGCAGTGTATGGGAAGGAAGGGCATTTTGATTGGCATCGAGACACAACACATGGTGATAATCACCATGCCACAGTCTTGGTTGCATTGAACACCGAGTGGAAGGGCGGGAGTTTGGGACTCAGACATGAGGGGGAAACAGTAGATGTTGACATGCATGTGGAGTCGGTTGAACGGTCGAGTGGGAAAGATGAGGACGAGCAGGATGAAGACGAGGACGAAAGCGAGGAGGATGAGGACGAAAGCGGGGATGGAGGCAACTTCAAGAGATCTGAGAAGGATGAAAACAAAGGCGGGGATGGAGACAAGTCCCAGAAATCTGTCGCAGAGAAAGTGTCCAGCCTAGGCTTCCAGATCGTTGCATTCTACACCGATATTGAGCACAAAGTGGAGAACGTTACGGACGGAACCCGCATCGTCCTTCAATTTGACGTCAATGTCGAAGGCAATGAGGATGATTTCGAATCGGACGAGGATGAAGATGAAGATAACGATGACCTCCTTCAGCGCGGTTCTGGCGAATGTGTATCCAATACCATGAAACCCCTCTTCCCTTTGTCGGGACCGGACGCAAACCGTGATGTCATTTTAGAAAATTTGATCGCGATGATCAAGGACTTGCAAACCTCCAAGTCGATCGACGAGGTTGTGTTTCCTTTGAGGCATTTGTATCGCTTGGCCAGCATCAAACCAGAATACTTAAAGGGTGTGGATGCGTACCTGTATAAGGGCTTGAAGAAGACGTTCGAGGTGGATTTAAAGCCCATTGTTCTTGTCCATCAAACGGACGGCGAGGGATCCTGGCTGGGCAGGGATTCGAACCTAGTCGGCTGGCCATTCGTTTCAGAACACGAAAAAGGGGCTAAAAGACCAGAAAAGAGGAGGAAGGTAGAGAAGAAGAAATCAGAGATTCATGTTCCCGCGCGATACGAGCTGTTGATGATTAGCAACACGGCGTACATCGAGCATACCGGCAACGAGGCGCAGGTCGGAGAGGGTCGGTATTTTGGAGGAGGAATGTTTGTTGCGGCGAAGTGACTTGAAATGAATTAATGCCGGCGCCCATTGTCATCGAGAGTGGTAGGGGGTTCTTGGTGGAAAATACTCTCCCCAGCTATAGCGAAATCACGAACAAAGTTAGCTATATTTTATAAATTTATCGTCCGTACGTACATGGCATGAATTTGAAAAATTGAACCGAAAACGCCGTCTAGGGAGGGAATGTAGAAAAGGTGAGAGGGACTGAGCAAACTCAAACAGTAGTCTGAACCCACCACTGGCACATCACAAGTACGCTTCTGAGATCTATGTGCTCCTTTGGGACCAGGCTAACTGGACAGGAGGACCGACAGATTTGTAAGCCTTCCCTGTCGTCTTGCCGTCATCCACTGCAGAGTTGAAATTTCGTGCCGTTGCCTAGAAGGAGACCGATGCCGTCTGGTCTCGCGGCCCTTATCTTATTGTAACGTTTGCTGTGGGTAAAACTGGCCATGACTCGGACTTTCACTGACAATCTTTTGTCTTTCTCTTCTGCGCCTGTCACGCTCCCAAAGGTTGGGTTCTTTATGCCTAAATACGTACGCGTTTGGAGCGGTCATGTTGAGGGCCATGAAACCCCTAGGCCTGTGGATGTCGGAGTCAGTTGGTTATCGAGAGAGTTGAGTGGAAATTTCTCCGCTGATCACGGATATCCTGATTGATCGATCGTTCCAGGCGCTTCCGAGATATCGCTTTTAAGGGCTCTCGATTCTGTCAATGGAACGAGGCATAGAATCCATCGATGAAAGGTGCTAGCACCGAAACAACAAGGCACAATTGCCCACCCCAGGTCCCCAGCAGAGGTGCCAAAAACAGTGACAGCTAGTTGCTAGTCAATGGACCTGGCACTTCGCGTTTCCTCATGTCGTTGAGCCTACCTGATTTAGGTTATATTTAAACAAAGGGCACGGGGGCATTAAACGCAAAGTGGGTCTATCGATTAGCAACTAGCTGGAATGTTCATGTGCAATTGTATAATCCTGATTTAAGTTGTATAAAAGCCACTTCTGACGCAAGGGATGATTATCAGAGCTGGTTACGCCCATTCGCGGCATCAATTTTCTAACTTCTAACTTCTTTCGCTTCCCTTCCTTTTCGCGAAGTGAGAAGTATTCCTTTCAATCGTCCTATCGTTTCAACTTGTACTTGTTAATCCAGTGTTTTGATTATGCGTTCCTCACTGTCTTCGTTGTTCACCGGTATCTTGCTCTTGGTTGGATCTGGCCCGGCTGTGCCCACCCCCCAACCCTTTCCAGCCGGCTATTGGTGACATGGTGGAAGCCACCCCAGCTAAAACCAGTGGGAGGTGTCCTATTAACGGTAAGGCACTACACCTTCACCACACCGCGGTTTCTTCGCTAGCTTAGAGCTGACGAGTAATCCTAGGGTAAAGATGAAATCCACCCCCATATTGTCGTTGGCCATGGCCCTGAACGGTATGAGTATCATGTCGCTCTGGTCTCTCATACAATGAGTGCAGACTTCCACCCGCACATACGGCAACTTCCGGATTGATTGGAAATATCCATCTCGGTCATGTTACAGCATATCAAGGTCAGCTTCGCCCCTATTCAAAGCGTCTCGGGCGCGTTAGTCAAGGGGGTATCAACCTCATTAATCCAAAGTTAGCTATAGGTCACCAAATTCCGCCATTCTAGCATTCGCTGAATAACCTGCCCTTAGCTAAACAAAATGCTCACATTATAAACTGCTCATTAGGATGCGGCGCACCACCATACTCTGGCGAAAAATGTACACTATGACGCTCAACACGCGCATACCGTTGTGGAAAACCTCCATCACATCTATGCAAAGGATAACGCAGCACATCCACATGTCCACATGGCCGCTGCTCAGCATCACAGGGATCAGGCAACCAAGCACCAAAGGAAGGTTGCCAGTCATGATACCCAATGCGCAGTACCAATCTGCAAAGGTGCTCAACGGACCCTCGCATGGATCCATCTGTGACGCTCGTTTATCTGTTGGGAAGGCTCAATGATCCCATGGAGCTGCAGCCGCCTCCAAAGACCATGCCCACGCCATTGGAGGTCATATAGATGCTGCTCTCACACATACCCGTGCAGCGGACGCTCATGCCCATGCTGACGGGGGGTCATCCTGCCCATTCTGAGGACTACCACGATCACCGAAGTCATGCCTAGTTCCACCATGAGACTGCCCACGACCATGTACAAACTGCACTTCAAAACCACGCCCAGTCCCACGGATCTGGTGATGCTGCCTCTGTGCACCATGCTAAGAAGTCGGCGGGCCATGCTGACCACCATGTACGGTCTGCTCATAGGTCGGCTGCAGCTCATCTCCCCTACTGACACCGTGGCCATTGATAAATGGTAATTTGGGAATCAGTTAGTTAGGTATTTCATAGTTAGCGCCTTCATGATGTACGGAGGCATCTAATTGCGAACGAAGAATGGATATCCATCTTAGATACCTGGAAAGTTACTCCATTGAAGGCATTTTACATGCTACTTACTTCAACACTGCCATCGATGTTCAACATATCAGCGAGGTTCGAATCTCGTCACAACAAGGGCATTAAGAACCATCCCATTATCGTCGATATATTTATCACCACTGTTCTTAGACGCCTCGTTGACGTGGGGACATGATTCGTTCACAGAAACGTCTATAATTCCCCGACCAATTTTACCAACCACCCAAAGTCAACTCAACTCAAAACAAAAACAAAATGAGAGAGAGAAACAGAAATTTATTTTGCACAGCACCACAATCACAACAATAATCGTAAAGAAAAAAAGAGAGCAGCAAGGGATCGCACTGTGTTCTGTATAAGTAACAACAAACTCGCTTGTAATGTTCACAAAAAAAAAAGAATGCAAAGATGACAGGAAATTGGCGAGAGAAAACAGTGAAAGGGAAAAAAAAAAAAGGGAGAAAGAAAAAAGAAAGAAGGATGGCAGCACTCATCAGTGAGTAATTACAACAAGCAAGAAAGAAGTGACTTTAAAACTTTTGCCAACGGGGAGGGAGAGTGCGAGAGAGCGTGAAACATGCAATGGCAGCGACGGTATAATGATGATGTTGTCAGACAGCGAAGACGAGAGATGGAGGAGGGGTGCCGTCTAGCCATAAACGATTTTCAAACTCAACGCTAGCCTCAACGGATGCTCCTTAAGCAGGCGCCGTGTTATAACTCCCTATTTTTTTAAAAAAACCCAAAGGTCAGCATGCCATCCTTTCTCTGCCAACAAAGATAAAAAATAGAGGAAAACAAAGCAAGCCAACTCACATATCCTCGCTTGCCAATCCCCACTCCCCGTCGCCAACACATTCCCCGCAGGGCTCAAATCGATCGATATCACTGAATTCTTATGCCCCTGCAACATGCACTGCACAATCGCCGTACGCGCGTCCCAGAATTGCACGCCGCGGTCCTTGGAGCCCGAGACGACCCAGGCGCCGTCATAGGAAACGGCAACGGAGAGGACGTAGTCCTGAGAGGGAAACACAAAACGTGGTTAGTGGTGTCAGTTTCGGTTCGCGGGAAAAAGAACATACCTTATGACCCGTAAAGTTCATCGTACACTGACTGGCCTTCTCATCCTTCCTCCCGACACTACTTCCCGCACTCGACGCAGCCACCGCCGCTGCCGCCGCACCCTCCTTCTTACTCTTCACCCCCGCACCCGGACCACCCACATTCAACCCACTCACATCCCAATACTTCAACGTCTTATCCA